>Ga0209505_1002666_pt1 | contig 10847 bp, 8 predicted proteins | sample COGITO_mtgs_1103_2_FD_184794 | JGI IMG/M metagenome (GOLD analysis project Ga0209505, IMG submission 184794) | Pelagic marine microbial communities from North Sea - COGITO_mtgs_110331 (SPAdes) (version 2) | ecosystem: Environmental > Aquatic > Marine > Epipelagic ... | reverse complement strand
CGTCTTCTAAATAAATAAGCAACATAGAGATAGAAATTAGTGGTGAAAAGCTAATTAAAAATATTAAAGATAATACCTTATCAGAAATTATTTTTAAAAGTAATTTGAAACCATAAAATTTTGATATTTCATAATATTTAAATTTATATTTATTATTAATTAAATTTTCCTTTAATTCGACAACTTTAGAGGTTACATCAATGATTAAAATATCGACAGAAAATTTTAGCACATTATTTAATAATATTTTTAAGTCATTTTTTTTGTTATCTAAAATCCAAATTTGACCAAGAGAATGATATTCTAAAATTGATCTGATATCTGCTATTTGCGTAAAAATTGGAATTTTTAATTCTATTCTTAATTTACTTAAATCTGTGTATTTATCAGTTATTATAAGACAGCATTTATAAATATTAATTTTCTCACTATGTTCATTCATTAACTTTAAAATATCTTTAAATTCACCTACTAGCATTATATTCCGTTGAATAATATTTTCATTTATTAAGTAATTATAAAAATAATTTGTTAATATTTTTGTAAAATATAAAATAAAGATAATTAAAAAAACCATATATAAAAATGATAAAATTAAATTTATCTCAAATACAAAACAAAATACTAAATACGATAAAATTGAAATAATAAATGGTAAAATATCATATCTTAAAAATATAATAAAATTTGGCTTATATTTGTTTGTATTATTTAAGAATATTGAGATTAAAAAATAAATTGGAATTATAAAAATTGAAATATTATAATATTTTGAATTTGTAAAAATATTAATATTAAACAAATGATAAATTGTTTTAAATTCTAATATTGAAAATATATATATTGATAATAAAATAGAAATTACTTTTAAAAGTGACGATATCTTTATAAAAAAAGTATCATCATTTTGAAAAACTTTTTCAAGTCTAAACATTATTTAAGTTTTATTGTAATAATTTGATGAATAATCATAATTATAATTATAATTATAATAACTATCTTTTGAGGTGTCTAAATCATTAATAACAATTCCATCAATTTTAGCACCCACATTTTGAATCTTTTTTATAGAGGACATAAAAGCTAACGTTCTTGAAGTTTCAGATCGTATAATAAATAAATTATAATCTGATGCTTGAGTTAGAATTAACGTATCAGACACAGGTTGAACGGGTGGCGAGTCAATTATTACATAGTCATATTGTGTCTTCAATACATCAAAAAACTTTTTAATCTGTTCTCTACTAACAATATCCGACATGTCAAATCGCTTAGCGCCTGAGGTAATAATTTCTAATTTGGTACCTGGAACGGTAAAAATTGTATCTTTTAGGCTGTTATTAGAGGATATAATCTCCCCCAAACCAAAAATTTCCTTATCAAATTTATAGAAGCTATTTAGGACTGATGGTCTTCTAATATCAGCTTCGACAAATAATACTTTGTAAGTTTTCTCTAATGATAAAGCTAGATTAAAAGCATAACTTGTTTTACCTTCAGAGGGGTTGCTAGAGGTTACTAAAAAACTACTATTTTTTTTAAATTTAGCTTCAATAATTGCCCTTGAAGATCTTATAGCTTCTGAAAAATTAGACTCACTATCTTCTAAAAAATTTTGTAAAATATGATAGCCTTTTTTAATATTAATAACTTTTGGCAAAACACCAATTTGTGGAATATTTAAATGCTCTATAGCTTCTGGTGTTTTAATTACAGCAGAATTCATTTCTCTATAAAATATTAATCCATAAAAAAATAAAGATGACACTATCAGAGAAGTTATAAAATTTTTATACGGTTTAGGAGAAAATGGCTTTTCTGGTAAACTTGGGGTTTCAATTATTTTTAGTTTAGATATTTGTAAATTTTGAGCTTCATTAGTTTCTTTAACTCTTTGTAAAAATGTTTCATATAATTTTCTACTACTTTCAACCTCTCTTGAAAAATTCATCATCCCAGCTTCTTTTTCTTCTATTTCCCTTAAATTATTTTTTGCATTTTCAAGATCATTCTTAGATAAATTAATAAAATTATTAAGATTGCTCAATTCAAAAACTTTAATTTGAATGACTTCATTTAAAATATTCTTTAATTGTTTTTCTAAACTTATATTTAATGTGTTTGCTTGAGTAACTTTTGGATGCATGGGTGTGTACACTAATAATAATGATTGAATATTGTTCTTGTTAGCTGAAAGATTGTTCTTAATATTAGTAATTTCTTTTCTTTCATTAAGATCTTTGATAGCAAGTAAAATATCTACATCACCGTTTGCAGCTTTAACAGAAATTAAATCATTTTCGTGTTTTTGGATTTCTTGTTTAGATTTAAGAATATTATTAGAAATAGATTGAATTTCTTTAATTATTAATTCCTTAACATTGCCCGTATCTACTAGATTATTTTCTTTTTTATATTTTGCTAATTTTTTATCAGCTATATCCATTTGGATAGCTAATTCCTTTAAACGTTCTGTAATCTTTATATTTGCATAGTTAGTAATTTGAATTTTGCTATCCACTTCATATCGTTGATAGGAATCTATAATATTTTTTAAAGCTAATTGTGAGACTTTTGGATTATTTGAAACAAAACTAAGTAATAAAACATCACTTCTAGGAACATTTTTTACGATAAAATTATTTGATAATATAGATTTTATATAGTCTTTATCAATAATGGTTTCTTTGGATAATATTCTTTTAAAAATGTTCTTTTCCACTGATGAATATAGCTCTTTAAACTCAAGTTGGTTTTGCTCATCACTGACTACATATTCTATTACTTCGTCACTTTTTAAAATAGCAATTTGATTATTTACTCTATTTTGCATGCTATCTATTGAATAAGCTTCATCAATATTTACAATTTTGTTCTCATCAGGTGCGATGACTAGTGTTGCTTCACTTAAATACTTTTTTTCAATATTAAGAGATATAAAAAATACAATAATTGAGACTAAGAATGTGGCTATTAAAATATTTTTTATATTTTTTTTAGCTAGTAATAAAAAAAAGCTTAAATCTCCAAGGTCAAATAAATTAAATAAGTTTCCTATTTTACCAAACATTGAATTAATTTACTTAATGACTGGGGAGTAAATATCTAAAATAAATTTACATACTTAATATACACATTTTTGATATTGATAGATTCTATTGATATAATGTACTATTTATATTTATTTCTTGTTATAGCTTAAAATGTTTATATAGCTTTATCCTAATGTTAATTAGTAAATTAAATTTACTAACTTTTTATGGATAAATTACTAGACCCTCACACGAAAAAAATATGTGATGCATTACTTTTTGATATTGTCAGGACAACTGATAACGGTGAAGAGAGCACAGTAAAGTTTTTTAGAAAAGATTTAATAAGTATCACTATCTGGCTATTTATACTCAAATCTTATAATGAATACAAAACTATCAACATTGAAGATATTGCACGTGAAATAGCTCCATCAAGTAGAATCTCTAAACCATCGCTACGATTAATACTTGAGAATGCTAAAATAAAAAAATTTATAAGATTTGTTGCTAATCCAAAAGATAATAGATCTTGGATAATTGAACCAGAAGATATAACAATAAATGAATTTAAAAAGTGGTCTCAAATTTTTTTATAATATCATTAAGATAATTTTTATAATTTTTTTTACTTATAATTGTAGCTCTTTACCTGGTATTAATAAAAATCCCAAAAAACAAAAAGGCTCAAAGATCAATCTTGAATCATATACTATTAATAATATTAAAATAGATATTATAAAAATTAACAAACTTAACGAAGATCAGATTAAAAAATATAATAATTTACAAATAAAAGAACTTAAATATTCAATAGAAAAATTTCCAAATATTTATAATTATAAATACGAATATGCACTTGGTTCATCTGACGTAATATCTATTAATTTAACTGATACTGATGATATAGATGGTTCTTACACTATAGGACCTAAGGGATATATTGATTTACCATTTATTGGAAAAATAAAAGTAGACAATTTAACTCTAAACCAGTCAAAAGAAATACTACATTCTACTTTGAGTAAATATTATACAAATACAGATTTACAAATTAAAATAGAACAGTTTAATAGTAGTAAAGTTTATATATTAGGTGCTGTTCGGAACCAAATTACAATAAATCTTGATCAAAAACCTATTAGATTAATTGATGCTGCAATTCAAGCAAGTTACAACCCAAATTCTCAAGATAAATCATTTGGCAGCAAAGGTTTACTTAGAAGGGATAACAAAGTTTATAAAATAGATATCAACAATATATTTCAAAGCACAAACTCTAATGACAACTTCTTTCTTAAAAAAGATGATGTCCTATATGTGGATAGAAACTCTGATGCAATACATGTTTTTGGTGAAGTAACAAAACCGGGTGTCTATTTTCCAAACAAGGATTACTCATTAACTGAATTAATATCTACTGCTGGGTTAAATAACTTGACTTCAAACGCATCAAAAGTTTATGTACTAAGAGAAAATTTTAATAAATTTTTAAAGATTAATATATTCCAATTAGATATTACTAATCCAACAGGTTTAATATTGGGTAAAAGATTTATGCTTCAACCTAAGGATATAATATTTATACCTGCAGGAGCAATGGTTCGATGGAATAGAGTAATAAGCTTATTGATACCGCAAACAGATTTATTTAACTCTTATAATCCAATTATTCAAGATGGTGTAAAGGGTGGAGCAAATACAAATATAACAGAATAAATTATTTATTATTTTATCTACTTAGAATATAACTTTTATTATAATTCATACTTAATAACAAAATGAATAAGAGTTGAATTATTGGTATATGAAAAGAAAAATCAAAAGTTAAAATAAAAAATAATAAATAAAATAATATAATATTTTTAAAATTAAAAATTTGGTTTTTAACTGAGATGAATAGAACACTTAAAACAAGTAAAATTGAACCAATTAAACCAAATTCACCCATAAATTCAATTAAATCTGAGTGAGCATGTACAGCAAAATGTGTTGATAAATTTTGATAATTTATCTTAAGTAGATACTCAAACCCTCCACCTCCGTAGCCGAAAAGTATAAATTTTTTAAACTCTATATATGCAAATTGAGCAAGATCGCCCCGAGATAAACTCATTTCAATAGCTGTTGAAAATTGTTTAATTTCTTGACTTAAAAATGAATATCTTTGTAGTAATTTTTCTGATCCAAAAAAGAAGCCTAAAATCAATATATCAAATAATATGATTAGTATTAACGTAATTAAAAATAATCTATTTTTTTTATCATTTAAATATAATGATTGTAACAGATGTATAAATATTAATGAAACTAGTAAAAAATTTCCTAACCTTGAAAAAGAAGTAATTATTCCGATTGTAATTAATAGAATAAAAATCCTAACATAGATTTTTTTAAAAAAATTATAGGTGTTATCTTTTTGAAAAAAATCAACTAACTTTAAATATTCAATACCACAAAAGAAACATAGTACTAGAAAACAAGAAAAAACTGTTCTATTGATAAAAAAACCAGTAGCTGCAGCTTTATAAGCTGTATTCTTTAAAATGAAGAAATCAGGGTTACCTATCAAAAAAAAATATATTGCAACGCTCGAAGCTAGTGCACCCAATAAAATAATAAAATAATAAAATCTAAATATATCTTTAGTTTTATAAAAAATACTTTTAAAAATAATTAGATATAAAAATATTGATAGATAATTTAATAAACCGAAGAAAGAATTAGTTGGGTTCAAGCTAATAGAAGTATAACCATCATTAAAATCTAATTTTTGCAAAATATTGTATTTTTCAGGAGATAAAAAATTAATCCATTCTATTGGCAATGGTATTGTTTGAAATATTAAAAAACCAACAAATAAAAAATATAACTTAATTGCTAATTTATTTGTTGTAAGTATTTCTCTTACGTGCGCTAAATAGTTTTTTTCTCTTATAAATAATAAAAAAAAGATAGAAACTATTACAAAATTAAATTGAATATATAAATTGTTATTTCCTCCATTAAAAAAAACCATAAGTATTATCATTATTAAAAAAATATATTGATAAAGCTTACTTTTTTTAATCATTATAAATTTTATGCTGGGGATACATCATAGTCTGGATTATAAATTGGTGGAGTGCTAGAACTATAACCCTCACTATTGTAGCCTGCTTCATTATATCCCTGATAATCTCGTCCATCTGAATTAAATGAAGTTCCATTCTTGTGTTTGAATGGTGAACTGTTGCTAAATCCTTGAGCATTATATGTTACTGCTGCTTCTGTTGCTGCTTTTGTTGCTGCTGCTTCTTCTGCTGCTTTTGTTGCTGCTGCTTCTTCTGCTGCTTCTGTTGCTGCTGCTTCTTCTGCTGCTTTTGTTGCTGCTGCTTCTTCTTCTGCTGCTGTTGTTGCTGCTTTTTCTGCCGCTTCTTCTTCTGCTGCTGTTGCTGCTGCTTCTTCTGCCGCATCTTCTTCTGCTGCTGTTGCTGCTGCTTCTTCTGCCGCTTCTTCTTCTGCTGCTGTTGCTGCTGCTTCTGATGTTTTTGTGACAGTATCAATAAAAAAATTAACTTTATCCTTTAATTCTGTATTAACGCTTGTAGTACTATCTGCTGCTGTGATAGCAACAGAAGATAAAACTTGTACTGCAAGAGTAGAGTTTACATCTTTTGAGGAGACGGTTGCAATACTATCAAACATTATTCCTACAGTAGTAGAATCTGATTTAGTAATTACATTTGCTAACATCATTGAATCTTCCGCATTATTACCTGCACTTGCTATTGCATTTTGAATTAATCTATTTACCTGAGTTTGTTCAGAAGATTGAAAAGTTGAACCACTTTCAAAATTAATATCACTAACAGATGATAATATTTGAAGAGATAGGCTTGAATTTTCATTGTTGTTTCCACCCTGTAAAGCAGATTGGTCATCAAATATTTGAATATTATCGACCATCATACTAATTGTATCAGCATTTGATTTACTCATAACATTTGCTAACATCATTGAGCTTTCTTCACTGTTGCCTGCAGTAGCAACCGCTTCTTCAATTAATCTATTAACTTGTGTTTGCTCTTTACCTTGTAAATAGACTGTATTTTGGGTTGATACATCAGCAACTGAAGATAAAACTTGTAATGATAAATTTGTGTTAGGATTGGCTCTGTCAGCAATTTGAATATTATCTACCATCATACTAATTGTATCAGCATTTGATTTACTCATAACATTTGCTAACATCATTGAGCTTTCTTCACTGTTGCCTGCAGTAGCAACCGCTCCTTCAATTAATCTATTAACTTGTGATTGTTTTTCATCATCAAAATCTATTGAATTTTCTAATCTTACATCAGCAACGGATGATAAGATTTGTAATGAAAAATTTGAGTCCAGATTATTTGCTGCTATTAATGAAATATTATCAACCATGATACCAATAGTATCCACGTCAGACTTTGTCATTATATTAGCTAACATCATTGAGTTTTCTTGATTGTTGCCTCCAGCAGCTATTGCTTTATCTATTAATCTATTAACTTGTGTTTGCTTTTCATCATCAAAATTTATTGAATTTTCTAATCTTGCATCAGTAATTGAAGATAAAACTTGCAAAGAAAAATTTGAATTTTCACTATTAGCATCTGATAGGGTTATAAAACTTACCATTTTTTCAGATGTAGTAGAGTCAGATCTTGAAATAATATCACCAATTAAATTTAGATTAATATTATCGTCGTTAGAATTTTCTAACATTTGGTTGTATATTTTTTCTTTAATAACATTATTTACTTCTAATTCAGAGGTTGTAATAAATCGATTATTATTATTAGCTAGGTCTGTCATTACCCCAAAAACTAATTCATTATTTGTTTCAAAAATTTTATCCATTGACTGTCCGATACTAATCTCATCTGAACTATTTAAAACTAGTGATAAAAATTCAGTATTTTCACCAGTAGAGTTATCAACAATAAAATCTAATTTTTCTTGTTTATCAATCTTTATATTTTTCTTAATAATTTCAACATCAGACAAATCGATTTTACCATCATTATTAGCATCTAAAAGATTTCCATTTAAGAGTTTTTCCTCAAGTTTTTTTTGAATTAAATTTTCGTCAATAGAACTTGCTTCAACTAAATCATCAGAAGCATTAATTATTTCATTTTTTTCAAGTTCAGTTCTGGGTCTCTCTGAAATACCTGTTTCCAAGTTTACAGATATTACCTGTTCAGGATTAAATAATGTTTTTAGTTTACCACCAGATGAAATATTGATCGTTCCAACTTTTCCAAAGCTATCCTCAGCCAAACTAACTTCAGAAGTTCCATCAATATTATTATTAATATTAAATCTTGTTCCTTTAATTTCTAATTTCATTTGAGGAAGTTCTACAATCATAGAGCCGTTATCATCTTTAGCAATCTTACCTGATTCAATAATTACTGATCCTTTATCAACTTTGCCTAAAAAAATGTCTTTAAGACCCTTTATACTGAACTCAATAACTTTAAATGAAGAAGATTTTTTAATTATTACAGTTGAGTTGTCATTGTATTGAACCGTTGTAGAGGATATTTCATCTGTAAGAATTTCATCCTGTAATAAGATTTCATCATACAGGTCCAATAATCGTTTTTCTCCATCTATATTAATGGCATAAACATCATTTTTAATACTTACAATGTATCCAATTTTTTCTTCTGCATAAGTCTTATTTATTAATATTAAAAAAAATAAAAAAAAAAAATATAATAATACATAGATTTTTTTAATTGGTTCAATAATGTATCTCATATGAAAAATATTATTTTTTTTCACTTATTAAAATTTCTTATCGTTTCTTTACTGACATATAATATGTTTGCAGTGTCAGTTCTTTATTTGCCAACATTAAATATAAAGAGTTTTTTTTGGCAATGGACTCCTTATAGTTACAAGCAAGCTGTTGGTTTTCCTAACCATTTAGACAAGGCATCTCTGTTAAACAAAAGCAATAGACTGATAGTATTAAGTTTTTTAAATAAAAGTATATATAAAGATTTTTTAGATATTAATTTTTGGAACTATAAGCAAATTATAGAAGGCATGGATCGAGATAATATTAATGAATTCGAAAAAAGCTTCTACAAAACATTTCAACTTTCAAAGAACAATCCAACAATTAATCTGGAATTACGTAATTATTTTATTAGGAATTATACAAAATTTTCACCAGATTATAAAAATAAGATTTTAAAAAATTTTTTCTAATAGGGTAATTAATAAAATTAAATTATTATTTTTCAAAAATATCAGAAACTAAAACATCTAAGTTAATATTTTTATTTTTTCCTTCATCTTCGTCAATAAAATTCTGTTTACTTTTTTTAAATCTTGCAGAAATAATATTATTGTCTTCATTATAATTTTGTAAATCTTTAATTTGATTAAAAATCTTATTGTTTTTATTTTCAATATTGGAAAGACTTTCATTTGCTATATTGGCTAATTTTTGAGAATTTAAAAGCTCACTAGACAGCCTTACATTTTCATTTTGATAAAATTTAATTTTTTCATCATTATCTAAAATTATTTTTTTTTGTGAATTAATTAATTTATCTTGAATTATACATTTGTCTAATGTGTGTTGACTTGCCATCTCAAACAGAGAATTTTTTTCATCATTATATAACCTTAATTCTTTTTTTCTTTCTTCTAGTTCTTCAATAATTTTTGATTTGTTATTTTTGATATTTTTATTAATTCCATTTGTTATATTTTTAATTTTTGAAATTTCTTGCTTTAACTTATTTGTTTGTAAAATTTCACTTTCAGTTTTGACCTCGTTTTTTAATATCAGTGGTTGATCTTCATTTAATAAATTTAAATCTTTATAATTCATAGGGGTTTATAAATTATTAATTAATGAAGTTACTTTTATCTTCTCCAGAAACTTACTTTTTTGGTATTTGTTTCTTCTGTATTTTCTTTTTGTTTAAACTGATTAATATTGATCGTGTCATCTTTTAAAGTTTTATTTTTATTAGAAATTATGTTTGATGATTTGATTTTCATCTCAAGGTAATTCGCCTTATTTTCAAAATCTTTATTTTTGTTTAAAATTTTATCTGTCGTTTCTTTAAGTTCATCTTTCATTTTTTCTATTTTACTCTCTAACTCAGCTTGTTCTGCATTAATTTTTTCTGTATTAGTAATGCGTTTTTCAAACAAAATAATTCTATCTTCTATTGTTTTTTGCTCACTTAATTCTTTATTTTTCACTTTTAAATCTTTTTCTAATTCTTCAATTTTAGAATTATAGTTGCTTAGCTGTTCATTTAGAGAGTTTTCTTTTTTTTTCCAACTAAGATCGAGTTCTTCTAATTTATCTAATATGTATTCAGACTTTGCCATATAAATCCATTCTTTATTACAGCTACTACATTGTATTAGTTTACCTTCTATTGATGACTCATCAATACCAGTGTCTATATCAGCTTTACAATACTTGCAGTTCAGATTCATTTTTATCAGCTTTTAAAATTAACTAAACTTAACTAGATTATAAAATTATATATATAGAAAAAAATTATATAAAAATAATTGATATTAATTTGTATTAATTATTTTTTAATTGCGTATTTTTTTCTTATGTTTGAGAAAAGTTTTCTAATCAATGCTGCACCTACTCCTAAAAGAATTGCAAACATAATTGAAAATAATCCATAAAAAAATGGCATATCTTCTGAAAATTCTAAAATAAATAGTGAGAAAAAATTCAAATCTGCATTTAAAACTTGTATTATTTCTTTTTCAGTTTGTTCTGCAAAAAAAGTTTCA
>Ga0209505_1002648_pt1 | contig 10881 bp, 9 predicted proteins | sample COGITO_mtgs_1103_2_FD_184794 | JGI IMG/M metagenome (GOLD analysis project Ga0209505, IMG submission 184794) | Pelagic marine microbial communities from North Sea - COGITO_mtgs_110331 (SPAdes) (version 2) | ecosystem: Environmental > Aquatic > Marine > Epipelagic ... | reverse complement strand
TGCTCCTCCAAAATCAGTATTTGATGCAACTCGAGTGCTTCTGCGTTCCAAATCGAAAAGCTTGAAAATCCAGCAAGCGCTCAAATTCCAAAAGTTGTTTTCTCAACACGGTTCGAAGTCATCAAATCGCCGTCACAGGGAGAAACAAATAGAGGAAACGAGGAACGCCGAAGCCGAGTTGATCGCGCTCTCGACGATCAAAAAGCGAAAGTAGAGAAAAGAGAGATAAAGAGAAAACATTGAAACGAAAAATCTCTACTTTGCTTTTTTCATTTGTTTTTGTATTTCGTTTTTGCATTTTCTTTTAGAGCTTCTCCTTCTCTCTCCCTTTAAGAGTAAGGATTCTTTCTCCTTCTCGCAAATTGGGGTAATCGATCCGTAAATGGCAATACGCCCATGATTCTAGCAATTTTTATATTCTTTACTACCAATCTGTGCGTTTTTGCGCCCAAACCTGTCTGTCTTCGGGGCACGATTTTCCCAGTTTCCGAAACGAATCGCGTCGATAACATCTTCGCGTCTTTCCAGTCAATGGCTCGCGCGACAAACGCGTCTAGATCTTTCCCTTTCTTCAACACTCTTCGGGTTTTTTGACTCGCTGACGGTGCCACGGATGCGAATGAACCCTCGAGTTCGCTCGGATCGTACGTTTGGCCTGGATAATACACTCGAGTTTCGCTCACTCGCGTTGTTGGTGCTATCGGTGGAGGTGGCAAGAACGACGACGACGACGACGACGACGACGTCGACGTCGGGTGCCGCGCAGTCACCGACGATGCATCGGAAGCATCGCTCACTCCCTCCTCACTCTTTGCTGTCGTCGTCGTCGTCGTCGTCGTCGCTGTCGTCGCGACGGAGCGTTCTCCTCCTTTCTTCTCTCCCGTAATTCTCGTAAATCTGCCGCTCTCGCATCTCGAAAAACTACCACCGCCGCCGCTGCTGCTGCTAAGACTCCTCCTCCTCCCCGTGATGCTCCCAAAAAGATGTCGCCAAACGCGGAGCACTGACGGAGAAGTCATCGTCACCTAATTATTTGTGTGTGTGTGTGTGTGTGTGTGTGTATATATGTATATGTATATGTATATATATATTGGCGTTCTGATGATGACACGGTCCTGCGATAAAATCCTCCTCTCTCTCGTTTCCTTCATCAAGACTTCTTCTTCTTCAAGACTTGTTCTTCTTCTTGACTTGTTCTTCTTAACTTCTTCAGTTTTTTTTTCTCTCTCTCTCTCTCTCTAAATCTCCCTCTAAATCTCTCTCACCATCATCCGCGCGCGCGCGCACCGTCGTCCGCATGCGATACGACTACCGAGAAGACAACGGAAGAAGAACGAGAGAAGGAGGAGGAGGAGGAGGAGGAGGAGGAAAAAAAAAGGACCTGAACGAGGAGGAGGAGAACGAGGAGGAGGAGGAAGAAGAGGAAGAAGAAGACACAGAGAGAGGAGGAACTGGAAACTTTTCCAATCTAGATTTGAACACGCTGGCGTTTCTCTCAGAAGAGAACGCTGAAGTCATCGAACGCGGAGCCGGGCATCGCAAATCTCTGTTGCGCTCTTCCTCCTCTTTTTCCTTGCTGAGCAGGCGACGGCAGTACCAACACCATCAATACCAACAATATCAACAAGACCAACAACAACAACAACAACACCATCAATACCAACAAGATTTTATTAACCAGTTTCAGCATAAAAATTTGATTAGACAAAATACGGAGAAAACCAACGTGCTCGCAACAGACTACGACTACTATCGCGACTACTATCGCGACTACTATCGCGACGATGACGACGAGAAGGAGGAGGAGGACGACGAGGAAAATAAATATTTAGGCGGGAAAATGCAGCGCTTTCTTAAGAACAACGCGGGGCAGCTCTTGCAGAAAAAGAGGAGACGGAGGAAAAGGGACGTTTTGATCTTTGCATTCGTCTTTACCGCGGTTGCTTTCCTCGGTAACGTGTATAAAACGACGAGAATTTTATCTCTCACTGCGACGTCGTCGGCCGCTTCGTCGGCATCGATGTCGGCGTCTTCGCATTTCTCGTCTTTTTCTTCCTCTTCTTCTTCCGCGATTTTTCCTAGAGAAAAAAACAATAGCGTCGCCGCCGACGACGAGAGAGTAGAAGAGGAGGAGGAAGAACAAGAAGAACAAGAAGAACAAGAAGAACAAGAACAAAAAGGGGTGAGTAAAGAAGACGGAGAAACGAAACAAGAACGCATCGAACCAGCGCATGAGAAAAAGGAAAAATTTTCACTTTTGCCGACGGAGAGGATCACTCTGTTATCGCCGCAACGAATGGTTGAACTGAGCGAGCGAAAAAATGGTGACGTCGACGTCAACGACGCGTACAATTTTGTCTCGCTCGCAGAGAAGCGTTCGGCGATTGCAACGACACTAAAATGGGCATACGACGGATACATGAAAGTATTTCCAGCAGATGAGCTTGATCCGCTATCCGGCCATGGGTTGGAGTGGTTTCACGTGGCGCTGACTGCCATCGACGCGGTTGATACTTTCGCTCTCGTAGGCTTGGACGAAGAGTTTGAATTTGTAAAAGAATTTGTAAAATCAGGTAAACCGATCTTTACTTCCGCCGGTAGAAGTTCTGTTTTTGAATCGACCATTCGGATAATGGGCGGGTTTCTAGCGGCGCACCATTTAGAACAAAAAAGTAGCAAAATAGAAGCGACCACGACGACGGATAATAAAGGAGACGATTTTACTACGAATTTCTATTTTCTGGAAAAAGCTCGAGAGCTCGCGGATAAGTTGAAAGTTGCTTTCAACACCCCGACGGGTATTCCCAGAACTGATGTTGATTTTAGCACGGGTAAATCGCACGACGACGAAAAAGGTACGAACGGTCTCGCTCAAGCGACGACGTTAACTTTAGAGTGGGAGTGTTTAGAAGCAACCCTGACGGAAGTAGTTTTAGACGAGACGGAGAAAAGAAAAAGAGGATTTACGAAGTACGGCGATTACGTGAGAAGAGCGAACGAGGCGGTCCATAAATTAGCTTCAGGCGCTGATTACGGGTTGCTTCCTGATAAAATTGGAGTGGAACACTTAAATGCGCACGGCATGGTGAAGCTCGGAGCGAATGGGGATTCTTACTACGAGTACTTGTTGAAAAGCTGGATCCACCGCGGGAAACCAAAAGGAGGGGAAAAAGAGTACGTCCGAGCGATGGACGGAATATTTTTACGCCTCGTTCAAAGAACGCAGAATCACTTACAAAATACCAGTGGTTTGATATATGTCGGCGAGATGGCATATCCGTCCTCTCGCGGCTCGAGATTTGAAAAGAAAATGGATCATTTGGTGTGTTTTTTACCAGGAATTTTGGCGCTCGGACATTTGCACGGCGTCGGAAAGGAATTTGGCTCGAGCGCGGCGAGCGAAGAAGAGAAGGAAGAATTCCGCGCAAAAGTGGATTTATTGCGTCTCGATAAAAACGAATCTTCACACTTAGCCCTCGCTAAAGAGCTCATGCGAACGTGCGTGGCCATGTACGAGAGAATGCCGCTCGGGTTACACCCTGAAATTGCAAAGTTTGACCAAGACGGTAATAACGTCGTGAAGTGTTTCGGCGGAGATTTATGCGTCAGCGCGAATGACGCGCACTCAATTCTTCGGCCAGAAACTGTTGAATCTTTGTTTGTACTTCACAGAGTCACGAAAGACGAATCTTTCCGTCGTCAAGGATGGAGAATGTGGCAAAACTGGGAACGTTACTCTCGAGTAGATACCGGGGGGTACGCCAGTCTCGCCAGCGTCTTGGAAAATCCACCGGGGAGGAAGAAAGGGAAACAAGAGAGCTTCTTCCTCTCGGAAACGTTAAAGTATCTCTTTCTGCTTTTCAGCGACGACATAGTAGTACCTTTGGAGTGTTTCGTGTTCAACACGGAAGGTCATCCGTTACCGATTATGCATCGTCAAAAGTCGTTGCGCGAGTGCGTAGAAAGAGAGAGAGAGAGAGAAAAAGAGAGAGTTTTTAATAGCGTTTGAACCAGAAGCACTCGTCTTCGGCATGGAAACTTTAGATAATTACACAACAGATCTATATAAAAGTTTTGCACTAAACGCCTGCGCTTCTACACCTATCTATAACTCTCTCTCGAGGAAGCGCTTAAAAAAAACCACAGAGGCATGACAGGGAAACGCGTCGCGCGTAAATAATTCATTTTTGATTTGTGATGTTGGAGTGTTCTTTCAACTCTCTTTCTTTTTTAACAAAAAAACTAAAACAACGCAAATCACTACGACGCTGCGAGAGCGATGGTAAGAGTTAAGCACGAGAGCCACCATATCGTCCATTTTGGAAACGACGGAGCAGCGGCGTCGCTGCTTGTAAGGGTCATCGGAATCGTCAAAGGAGGGGGGGGATGAGGGGGAGGAGACGGAGGCGATGGATATTGCGGAATGACGACCGATACGCTCGCTTTTGCCGTTTCGTACTTCGCCGACATTGTCGCGCTACTCTGCAAATCCCGTATCAAAGTCGACTCCTCCATCGTTTCGGCATCTCTGCCTAAATCGAAGATGGCTTCCAAAAGCTCTGGATCTTGCAAAACTTTGACTGCCGCCGCGCAAATTTTTGAAATAGCTTCGCCGCTGTAAGATTCTGAAGTTGTATTCGTGGAGAGCAAATACGACGAGGCTGATGCAGACGCTTGGGCGACAGCATTCTTCGCAGCAGTATCCACGCGAACATCCGGACTCGTCCGGGAAACGACGGATACGGCCGAAGATATGATCGAGCTAATATCGGACGAATCACTCACGTTCAATCTCTTCGTATACTTTTTTAAAAGTATTCTTCTCTTTTTCCGTAACACGAGGTTCGTGTCACCGATACGTTTTGCAAACGCCAAAAGAGTCGCCGCTTCTGCTTCTGCTTTGCTCGAGGTCCCGGCGCCATACAATAAAGAAGAAATCATAGAAATAGCATTTGCCACGTTAACCGAGGCGTACGCAACCGTTGCTATTGAATCGTCGCCATCGATGACGAGCTTTTGAAAGGGATCGATTTTGAATATTAAATCCGAGTCGATACTTTCCTCGGCTAAACCTATGGATTCCAAAATGAGCTCTGCGGCTCTTTCGACCGTGATCAAATAAACACTCGCAATTTCGATCGCTACTGTTGTCAATGGAGTGATAACACTCGCATCCATAGGAGCCCGAAGCGTGAGCATGCCAGGTTTTGCATTCGTGAAGGAATCTACGCAACCTTCATTGGAATCTGTTTTTATGATTACTTTGGGTAGCTTAGCTGAGTCGCGAGCGATTATGTTCAACGCAAAGCCGCCGAGAGAATCTGTTATGTCTGATGGTTCGAAGTCGTCGTTTTCGGTGTCTTTCAACATCTCGTCGTTGTCGTAGTCGAGAAATACGGAGCAATATTGGAGGTATCCCGGAAATATGGCTCTGGACGTAATCGGTTCAGGTGGGGGCGGCGGAAAAGGAGGCGGCGGGCTCGGCGGCCACTGGGCGATGGGCGGCGGTGGAGGGGGACTCGGTGGCGGTAACGGGGGTGGAATCGGTGGTAGTAACGGCGGCAGAGAAGGCGGTGGAGAAGGTGGAGAAGGTTTTGGAGGTGGCGTGGGAGGCGAGAAAGGGGGAGGACTTGGTGGAGATGGCAAAGGGGGCGGTGGTGAAGGTGGAAGTGGCGATGGAGGAGGTATAGGAGGTGGCAACGGCGGCGGTGAAGGGAGCGGTGGCGAAGGTGGAGGAGGGGAAGGTGGAGGTGAAGGAGGAGGAGACGGCGGCGGCGAAGGAGGTGGCGGCGAAGGAGGCGGGGAGGGAGGAGGAAACGGAGGTGGATTCGGCGGTGGCGAAGGAGGCGGCGAAGGCGGTGGTGGACTTGGAGGTGGTGGATTTGGAGGTGGTGATGGAAAAGGCGAAGGAGGAGGCGAGGGGGAAGGACTCGGTGGCGGGCTCGGTGGCGGGCTCGGCGAAGGTGCAGGCGGAGGAGAAGGAGGAGGCGACGGCGGGGGCAAAGGTGGCGGACTCGGCGATGGAGGTGAAGGAGGAGGAGGTCTAGGCGGCGGTTTCGGAGGGGGCGATGGAAGCGGTGGCAAGGGAGGCGGAAAAGGTGGTGGTGATGGATTCGGCGGTGGCGGCGGACACGCCGGCGTACTTGGATCTGAACACGGCGCGGCTGGAGGCGACGGTGGCGGCGACGGCGGCGGCGGAGAGGGCGGAGGAACGGGTGGTGGTGACGGTGGTGGTGACGGTGGAGGGGAAGGAGGAGGAGACGGTGGAGGACTTGGGGGAGGTGATGGTGGTGGTGACGGAGGAGGAGACGGTGGAGGGGATGGGGGAGGTAACGGCGGAGGAGAAGGAGAGGGGCTAGGAGGCGGAGAAGGAGGTGGCAATGGTGGTGGGCTAGGAGGAGGCAATGGTGGAGGTAACGGTGGAGGAGAAGGCGGAGGAGAAGGCGGAGGTCTTGGCGGTGGCGCAGGCGGAGGCGACGGAGGAGGAGAAGGTGGGGAGCTTGGAGGAGGCGACGGCGGCGGAGAAGGAGGAGGCGATGGTGGACTCGGCGGAGGCGACGGGGGCGGATTCGGCGGTAGCGAAGGAGGTGGCGAAGGAGGTGGATTTGGCGGAGGTAACGGGGGCGGATTCGGCGGTGGTCTTGGTGGCGGAGAAGGAGGAGGATTCGGAGGCGGTGGAGACGGAGGGGGAGAAGGTGGCGGTGTTGGCGGCGGTGGGCTTGGAGGAGAAGGTGTCAAACATTGCTCGAGCTCGTCTTCGGATGCAGAAATAATAGAAAAGTCTCCAGTACCAACGAGTGCATACTTTTGAACTCCTTTTGTTAGAAGCTCTCCGTATCGCGATACTCGAACAAAGTATCTTTCCCCAACTTCTGGATTACTCCAAACGATTTTCTCCACGTTGTTTGTTCGATCGTTACCGATGAGCGGCGCTACGAATTGACTCGTTCCGGTATCGTAGTTCCACTTATAGAGCTGCAAATCCAAATCGTTGTTTAAAATCGATCCTGTTGTTACGTCGTCGCTAGGGTCAGACCACGCGAGCGTGAAAGTAAGAGCCCATATATCTTCTTGAAGAGCAGAGTTTGTCACTTCAACGCACGCGCCCTCGTAGGACGGAACGACGGTTTCATCATTGTCTGTCAGCACACTCTCGCGCGCGTAAAAAGTTGGCGGCGAGTCGTCATTTCCTTCTACTCTCAGACTCTTGATTAAATCAACACGTCCCCAGCCTTGCTTGAACGATGGAGCTTGTTCCAAAGGAAATCCAGACTCTATATCCATACCTCTCATACTTTGCGCTCCGTTGATAATAACCGCTCGAAGTAATGCCGCCGAAGGATTAGATATAGTTGTGTTTGCAACAACTCCTCCGTTTGTAAAGCCGTCTTGTAGATATTGACGAACTAAAGCGACCGATCCAGCAACTACCGGCGTTGCCATCGATGTCCCAGATAAAATCGTCGTAGAACTTGAATCATCGCTCGAATCGCACTCGGTAACCTTTGACGCGCTTCGAATAAAGGTACCAGGTGCAGATACATCTGGCTTGATGCGATAATCCGGATACGTTGGGCCGGGTGATGAAAAGTACGCCATGTGCTCTTCCGGTGCGTCGCCATCGTACGTAAACGCGGTGAAACTTACGCTCCCAGAAATCGTGGATAGGAAATAAGCATCTTTAAAGCTTGTAAATACTACTGGAATCGTTAAATCTGTTATAGATCCTCGCGGTAAATTGTACCAACTCTTGTCCGTAGGAAAGAGATACGGATAATTTTCAACAAAATATAGAATCACGGCGATGGCTCCCACGTCTTGGGCCTGCTTCGCTTTATACGCCGAGTTACACGTGATTATGTTATTTTCCATCGCTATCAAAGCAATTTTTCCAGCTAGAGTCGCTGCAGATGCTACGTCCAGATAATCTCGACACGGCGGGTCGTAAGAATACAGAGGTGGTGGCGTTGGCGGTGGAGGTGACGGCGGAGATGACGGAGTTCCTGCATAGGGTGGTGGCAACGGAGGGGGCGACGGTGGTGGTGAGGGATCGGAAGGCGACGGTGGCGGTGGTGGCGATGGTGGTGGCGACGGCGGATGCGGCGGATACGTAAACGTCGCTTCGGCGACTGGTACCGATTGGACGCTCGTGAAGCGCGAATCAGAAACCTGATTTATACCATAGCGCCACAAAACGCCCGCACCGCGATAGTGTTCGTAATTTTTATCATCGACGGTCACAATCACACCTTGGGCGTAGTAATTATGATAATACTCTATATTTTCATAGAACAAGTGTCTGGGAGAAAGCGAAGCTCCGACAGACAAAATGTTCTTCGCGCCCGCCGGAGAACCGACACCAAATCCTTCATAAAAATACAGACCATCATTTCCTGCGGCTTGAAGCGGTAAGAAATCATTTTTCTCGTATATGAAGGAGTCCATCTCTTGTTCCCAAGTGCTGTAGGTTCCGTATTGCTCGCTAGCTCCCCACGAGTCTGAGTGTATTCGAGCGTTCACATCGTACGCGTACGCGTAGTAATCGTCTCCCATACTATCTCCGAGTGTCAAATACCCGAGCGCGGAGTTTTCGATATCCGTGAAAGCAATCCGTGCTCGTGGCGCCATACCATCGTCAATGAATCCCGTTATGTTTGATTCTCCGGCAATGGTACCAACGACGTGCGATCCGTGTCCGTCACCATCCACGGAATCACCAAGGGAAGAGCGGTACATCGCTAACTTTTCTTGCTCACTGATGTAGCAACTACCAATCGATACACCCGTATCTCCCACGCCTACCACCTGATTTTCACCCCTAATACCAGCGTTCCAAAGCGGTGACGCCATCAACGAAGCCGAGTCCGAAGAGCTCGTCGTCAAATCAAAAATCCCATGCTGCACAACAACTCTCGCGTATACGTTGTGTAGTACCGGACGTTTCTGAACCGAGACGCTTGAAACGGCCGCTTGCTGCGACAAATAACGAACGATATCACCCGTAGCGATGAAATCGCTCACATGCATCTTCAGCGAGTTTTTCGAGGTGACTTTAACGAGAGCGGGAGAAACTCCCAAATCGCGGCTAAATTTATATTTCGCGGCTGTCGAGAAAGCTAATGCGTCTTTTTCCTCCTCCTCCTCCTCCTCCTCCTCCTCTTCTTCTTCTGAAAAAAATGCATCTCCAGAAACTAAAGTGACGTAGAGAGCAAGATGTCCTTTTCGATTTGTTTCAAACTCGCTTAATATCTTATTCTCTTCACTTCGAGTGTATGCCTTCATTGTGCGTCGTCTATTTTGGGAAAGCCGCTTCATATTTTCTGCTAGTTTTGCTAAGTGTGCCGCAGTTTTCCGTATCTTCAACGATGGCGTAATTAAAACTACGCCCACGATTCGATCGTCGCTTAACGACGAGGTGAGATGAGACGCCGCGCACGGGGTTCCAAGTACGGAAAATGAATTAGGAGGCATGCGTTTTAAGACGTACGAATCCTCTTCGCCTTTACACGTTGATCTCGCCGCTTCTTTCAGCGCTACTTCAATCGACCTGCGTCCGTGCGTGCCATTATAGACAACGATAAACTCTCTCGCTTCGTCGTCTTGAATTTCCGCGTTCGTCCATCTGAAGCTGTTCTTTTGCTTTAATCGCGCGTATCTTTGTTTCTTGCGTTCTTCATTTTTTTTCGAAAAGAACGACGGGGAGTCGTCGACGACGTCGTCGCCGACACTCAACAAACGCGACCATTTTCTTGTTCGGTTTCTGTTCGTTGTTTCTGAATCGGCACGAACTCCAGCAAAATCGCTCTTCCTATCTTTCATCTCCTTTTTCTGTGTGAAAGTATCTCCTGACGCAAAAAAAACTCGAAATCCAATCCCATCACTCACACGTCTCTCTTCGATTGTTCTGGCGCCTTGATTCAAACTGCCGTCTAATTCTTTGTCTCCGAGAACAGTTTCTCGCCGAATAGAATCTCGTTTCCTCTTCTCGCGCGCTGTCGACATAACGTCGTCGTTTTGAATCGTTCTTTGTGCATCTGAAAATGGCACGGCACAACGACCCAGAAGAAAGAATACGATGTAAAAAGAAAACAAAGGTATAATAAGGCGGCGGCGGCCGCGGCGAAGACGACGACGACGACGACGACGACGACGGTGGCAGCGTGTTTGGTACGTTGCGTATAAATTCATACTAACAATATTGACGCGTCTTTCCGATTTCTCTCCCTCATCCTTCTCGCGTTTTCGAAAAAATGAAAAATGAATTACACGCGAACGCTTCCTCAGAGCGAGCAGGCAGGACCCGACCCTTGCCTGAGAAAATCCTCCGGCAGGTTACATAATATATTTTTTTTCGGCTGTGTGACTCCGCCATAATTATTTGATTTGATCAAGAGAGCCTACTAAACGCACGCGTTGAAACACTCTCTTTTCTCACTCTATCTTTCCTTCAATCGTTCGATCTCCTTCTCAACACGGTGTTCTGTATACTTCTTCTCCCGTTATCGACGAAAAAGCAGAGAAGACAATTTTGTGAACGATTTCAACAAACAAGGTTAAACGTCACCCTTTTAAAAAACGTTCTTCTTTTCTGTTCGTGCGATTGCTCCTCCTCTCAACGCAATCAAAGTGCGAAAGAACGGGACGGACAAATAGATACTCTAAACAAGCACCCGCAGAAGAGCGATCACGATGAAGCTTTCGACGCTCATCGTTGTGTTATTCTTCTCGTTCTTCTTCTTGTCGTTCAATTTTGTCTCGGCGGAGCACGCACTCGAAAAAGATGAGGGCAAAACGAAAGAGAAAGAAGAGTCTTGGCAAGATAAAGATCGAGACGAGTACGGATTGCCGATTTGCCACGACGAAACCTTGCGAAGATCTCCG
>Ga0209505_1002642_pt1 | contig 10894 bp, 7 predicted proteins | sample COGITO_mtgs_1103_2_FD_184794 | JGI IMG/M metagenome (GOLD analysis project Ga0209505, IMG submission 184794) | Pelagic marine microbial communities from North Sea - COGITO_mtgs_110331 (SPAdes) (version 2) | ecosystem: Environmental > Aquatic > Marine > Epipelagic ... | reverse complement strand
AACGCGCGGCGTTCGTGCAAGCGATAAATATTTTTTTTTTGTATCTACAACGAGGACTCTTGGAAGCCACTGACAAAAAAAACTTCTTCTTCTTCTTCTTCTTCTTCTTCTCTCTTTACGACAACCAGATATGCCACACAGATGTGCATTTCATCGCGCACGACGTCGGGCAGCACTCGTACCCGTTAGTACCGGGTCATGAAATCATCGGCGTGGTGACAAAAGTCGGTTCGAAAGCGACCGATTTTAAAATCGGCGATATCGTCGGCGTCGGCTGTATGGTCGAGTCGTGTCTGTCGTGCTCGGCGTGCGCGAACGACGAAGAGCAGTATTGTAAAAATACGCCGACTTGGACGTACGGTGCTGATACGCGACACTCATTACACGGTAAGAATCAAGTTCAAACTATAGGTGGTTACTCGGATAAGTTCGTCGTGGACCATCGATTCGCCGTGAAGTTCCCCTTCGCGAAGGAGGATTTCGAAAGCGAAGGCGAGTTCAACGAGGTTTTAGCAAAGTGCGCGCCGTTGCTTTGCGCCGGGATTACGATGTATTCGCCGTGTAAAAAGTACATCGATATGGTGAAAAAAACTCGAGATCCTCTATCGTTACCACTCGAAACGCCCGTGAAAGTAGGCGTGAGAGGACTCGGAGGACTTGGACAAATGGGTATCAAGATTTTATCGACGATGAACGTCGAGGTGTTCGCCATCTCGCACAGTCCAAACAAAGAAGAGGAAGCGAAAAGAATCGGCGCGAACCATTTCGTCTTGTCCTCTTCCGTCACCGCCATGAACAAATTAAAACGAGATCACGCGCTCGACATAATTCTGGATACCGTAGGCGCTCTTCCTTCGGAGGAAGACGCCTCCCCGTCTACTCCGGAAGGAGGCAGCCCGACTTCCAGAGAGGATAAACGCGATAAAACTCCTTCGCCGCAAGAGTTTTACGACGTCGCCGCAGACGCGCTCGCAACGCACGGACATTACGTCTTGATCGGTTTAAACACGAAACCAGTCGCAATCACCGGAACTAAATTCATCTGGAACGACATCTCTTTACACGGTTCCTTAATCGGCGGCGTGAAACAAACCAAAGAAACGGTTGATTTCTGTTGGAAACATAAAATCTTCCCGGACGTGAATATCATCTCCGTCCGCGATATTCCAAACGTCTTGCAATTGTTAGAGAAAGGGAACGACTCCACGAAGCGATACGTCATCGACGCGTCCACGTTTGAATAATTTTTTTCTTCTATAGAGTCTTTTCAGTTAAAAGTGCACACCTTCAACTTCTTCACATCTCCGATGTCGTCCTCATCTTTCCTCCTGAAAAAAGTCGACGTGTCGTACGCGAGAGTCGCGGCGGCTTTGGTCGTCCTTCTCCCTTCGTCGGCGTTTTGTCTTCGGTTGTATAAAGATAGCGTCGCCGAGTAAGTCGTTGTTCGGAGTCGTTCGTCATCGTCTCGTTTTACTCCGCTTTGTTCTTCTTTCTTTCATCATTCTTGTGCGTCATCATCATCATCAACGCTTATTATTCTCATCATTACCACGACATTCGAAAAACAGAGACCCGATGGAGGAAGCCTTTCGACGACGAGCAGCTGCTTCTTCTCCTCCTCCTGTTGCAAAGTAAAGAGAGAGAGAGAGAGAGAGATGTGTAATACTATAACTACTATTACTTTTCATAGTAAACAACTTGAGAATTCTTCCTTTTTCCCCATTAATATAAGAGCAGAGTACTCTCTCTTTCTCTCTTTCTCTCTTTCTCTCTTTCTCTCTTTCTCTCTTTACACGCGAAACGCCGAGGAGGAGAAGGAGACCGAAATCTAGTACAGAAGAATGAGTTACGCGTACTTGTTTAAATACATAATCATCGGCGATACGGGTACGCGCGAGACATTCTATTCTTTACCGTTACTTATACCAAGAGCGGGTTCCTCGAAATCATAAAAAACGCTCGTCTGACTCTTTCTCTCTCTCTCTCTCTCTCTCGTCCTGCTTAAACGAAACTTCAGGCGTGGGAAAATCGTGCCTGTTGTTACAGTTCACCGATAAAAGGTTCCAACGCGTGCACGATTTAACCATCGGCGTAGAGTTCGGGTCGAGAATGGTAACCATCAATAATCAACAGGTCAAGTTGCAAATCTGGGACACGGTACGTTTTTACGTAATACTAATACTAATCTAAACTTTTCATCGCATGAAACAGGCTGGGCAAGAATCGTTTCGGTCGATAACGCGATCGTATTACCGAGGCGCCGCGGGCGCGTTGCTCGTGTACGACGTTTCGCGCAGGGAAACGTTTGAAAACTTAAACGCTTGGCTGGAGGATTGTCGGCGCCACGCGAACGAGTACGTGACGATTACTCTGGTAGGAAACAAAGCCGACGGCGCTTCGGCGCAAAGACAAGTCAGCGAAGAGGAAGGGTTACGGTTTGCAAGAGAAAACGGTCTCTTATTCGTCGAAACGAGCGCGATGACTTCTGCCAACGTCGACGGCGCGTTCATCGAAACCGCGCGCGTAATCTGTAACAAAATCGAAGAAGGGTACTTAGACCCGACGAATGAAACCAACGGGGTGAAAATAGGGTACATGCCTGGTGGAAGACACCATCACCACCACGACCAATCGCGAGAGAACGAATCTCGGAGCGGGTCGGTCACCATAGAGGAGATGGAAAAAGAACGAGCCGCCGGGACTTTTGGTCCTGTTGCGAAATGTTGTTAATAGAGAGAGCGCGCCGCGAAGAAAACAAATCATCATCAATACTACTCTATATATAGGAAGGAGGAGATTTAAAAAAGATAGCAAGCAGAAGAAAACATAGTATAAAAACGAGTAAAACAAAAGCAAAGCAGTGCGTTTGTTGTGATTGCATGTATACATAGAATATAACGCAAAAGAAATCTTTACTAATGCCTTTAAAAGTCTTGTCAAAAGCTCAACATCCTGCACAAAAACAGTTGGTTATATTGGAATATTCGCCCGACGAAGACAAAGACAAAGAAGAAGTAGACGAGCGTGAAAGAGAAAGCGCGCTAAAGATTACCTTTTTTGCATCATCCGACGAATACACGTTCGCTTTTATCGATCGATCGATTAATAAATGGCTTCTCCTTTCACGGACGAGAAACTCTACCGCCAGTGGTTTCCGTTGTGCGACACGGACAACGACGGACGAATCACCGGGAACGATGCGGTTGTTTTTTTCTCCAAGTCGTCTCTCAATCAGCAAGCGTTGGCGAAAGTTTGGGGGTGCGCGGATTTGAACCGACAAGGGTATCTCGATAAAGATGGATTCATACGCGCGATGCGAGTGATCGCGTTGGCGCAAATTGGCGTGTCGCCGTCGGTGGCGAATTTGCAAACGGAGTTGGAGAGAAGGCAAGGCGAGATGCCGTTAGCGAAGATGGAAGGTTTGGACGAAACGAGCGGACGGAAAGAAGACGACGATGATTTCACGTCCAATCCGTTCATGGCATCGCCGGGGGAAAAGATCAAAGATGGGAGGAATAAAGCGTCGAACATGTTGGGAGGCGGCGCGCAGACGAAGAAAGAGAAGAAGCGGCAGGCGAAGGTGGACGCGAAGACGGTGACCGGCATCGTCGACGGGTTGAAGTTGTTGTACAAGACGAAGATTAAACCTTTGGAAGAGGCGTATAAGTTTGGTTCGTTTTATGGACCGCTGTTAACGGATGGTGATTTCGACGGGAAACCGAACGTTTTGTTGTTGGGGCAGTATTCGACCGGGAAGACGACGTTTATTCAGCACTTGTTGAAGAGACCGTATCCGGGCGCGCACATCGGGCCGGAACCAACCACGGATAGGTTCGTGGTTTTGACGCACGGGTTGGACGATCGAACGACGCCGGGGAATACAATGGCGGTCAATTCTGCCTTACCATACACTGGTTTACAGTCCTTTGGGACTGGATTTTTATCCAAGTTTGAGGGTTCTCAGTGCGACGCCGAGTTGTTGAATTCGGTTTCCCTCATCGACACGCCCGGGGTACTTTCCGGCGAGAAGCAAAGGATCGATCGCGGGTACTCGTTTCCGCAAATTTGCAACTGGTTTGCCGCGAGAAGCGATATTATTTTGTTACTCTTTGATCCGTACAAGTTGGATATTTCCGATGAATTCAAATCGGTCATCAACGCGTTGAGAGGCCACGATGATAAAGTGCGAGTCGTGTTGAACAAAGCCGATCAAGTGAGCGAACAGCAATTGTTGAGAGTGTACGGCGCTCTGATGTGGAGTTTAGGTAAAGTGTTTATGACGCCGGAAGTGTGCAAAGTGTACGTTGGGTCTTTCAATACGGAACCGATTAAAACGGACGTGAATAAAATGCACGACATTTTTCAAATGGAACACGAGGCGTTGATGGCGGATTTGATGAACATTCCGGCAAAGTCGTGCGATAGAAAAGTGAACGAGTTCGTGAAACGAACGAGAGCGCTGAGAACGCACATGATGATTATAGGAGACTTGTGGAAACAAATGCCCACGGCGTTTGGTCACGAAAAGAAACAGAAGAAATTATTGGCCAACATCCACGACGAATTCCGGAAGACGACGATGGAAAACAATTTGCCGCCCGGGGATTTACCAAACCCGGAACGATTCGCGGCAATTTTGGAGCCGATGCAACTTCACAAGTTCCCTCGAGTGGACAAGAAGGCGTTGTCGTCCATAGAGGAGGTTTTGACCCAGGATATTCCGAGCTTAATGCAGCGCTTCGGCAATCCGTTTTGATTATAACTCATAAAAATTGTGTTGTTTGTTGTCCGCGTAATCTAGTACCTTGTATTCAAAACTCTACTACTACAGTACTGCGTTAAAAAAATGACTACACGTGTATTTAATGAATTATAACCTTGATAGGATTTGACCGGCGTTGTGTTCGGCGTCTGATTGCTCGTTCCAATCATCCACGATGGCTCTCGCCGCAATCTCGGCTAAATCGTACGCTTCTCTCCATCTGCGTCTCCACGCTTTTTGAATCGTCATGCCTTGCGTTTGATCCGCGCGCAAACCTTCCACGAGTTTTTCTCTCGCCACGCGTTCGGACTCGCGTTCGTTGACGTTCGGCGTTTTCACTCTGTCTCTGGCTAGCTTCAACTCTAATATTCTCGAATCGCCTTCGGCGAATTTACAACAAATGAGGAAATCGGAGTGTTCAAATCCAGTGTGCGCCATTAACGCGTAGGAGCCGGTTTCCTGTCTCAATCTGTGCGTCAAATCGATGGCATCCTCCACCGCTAAGATTTTTGCTGCAGCAATCGCTTCTACGAGCGCTTTCGATGCTCGTTCTTTTTTCCTCAACGAAGCGCACAGTTTCCTCTCCACGTTTACCAGAAACGCATCCATCTTCATTTCCTGTTCCTTGGCGACGATAAACAGCTGACGAAGCTGCGGGACTTGCGATAACGGTGGTCCTCTTTCGTGCATCGCCGTCACTGCTGCGATAGGATCGTATTTACTCCTTCTCCGTGCGCCGAAACGTTTGTTCGTTGCACTCGCCGCCGCCGACGCCGACGACGACGCTATATCCGCGGCGTTCTCTCTCGCCCCGTTGTTCTTTTCGGAAAATCCCCACGTCTCTTTCTGATCGGCAAACGCTTTCGTCTTATGAAACAAACGCTTCCGGAACTCGTGCGCGCCTTGCGCCACGGCGACTCTCCCGGTGTATAATCTCTGTCCAATCCTATCCATGTTCGTCAAATGTCTTTCGTTGTTCGTTCCCGCGCTCTTCTGTACGTAGGCGCCGGTTCTCACGTCGATCCCGTCGTGTCTATCTAACAAAGCTGAATATGGGAGTTTGACTGAATTAAACTCAATCCATGCGTTATCTAAATCATTCCCGGTTGTTTTATCTCCCATGTCGCCTACTTTAATGTTCGGATTCAACGGTCCCAACCTTTGTTTCCTCATGTTCACCAAAAACGCGTGCGGACCGTGGTTCCTCCCTCTTACGATCAACTCCGCAATCACCACCGCTCGGGTTGCCACCAACCCTTGCGAAATCCATATCTTTCTCGCGCTTTCCGACGGCGTTTGCAACGTGAACCGTTTCTCCCGTTGCGACCACGTGCACGTCGTTTGTACGATTAACCCGCTATTCACCCCCGCTAACTTTTCGGTTAACGCGAAACACCCGAGTTCACCTCGTTCTCTCATCGCTTGTAAACTCATCCTCTGCCGGTCGTTCCCGAGTTCCAAAACTGTCCCACCGAATAAGTTATACTCCACGGTGAACCGTATGCTAAAACCAGGACCTTGCTCGAACCCTTTGCGCACGAGTAATCGATGGGCGAGGAAAAACCGCTCGGGATTTCTCGTCAAATCGGTAAACTCGAGTAAACCGCTTTTGACTAAAATCGAAAGTTTCTCCGCGGAATGTCGGTAATCCACCGACGGTTCTTTCAACAACGTTTCCAATTTGTGCTCGTATAAACGCTGCCATCGCGAGTTTTGATTGCTGTGGTTGCTGTTGAAAGTATCGTCGTCGTCCTCAAACAGTGGAGAGGACATATTATACGTGTTGCCTTTGTTGCGTGTGTTGGTACTATTGAAGAGGTCAAAAGAAGGAGGTCAGAAGACCGTTAGAAACGTTTAGGGTTTCAGACAAAAAAAGAGGGGAACAAGAAACAAAGCACCAACACATTACTACTCACATTTTAGATATCACAAAATCTCTCATCATGGGAAAGACGACGCGCTCGCCGCGTAAACTTCTCAAAAAGAAACACATCGTCTGCTCGTACCAAACGCCGAAATCGAAACTGAAATCTGCTCTGAAAAAATCCGGAAACAGTAGGTACGCGTCGCATCATCGCGTGAAAGAAGAGGAGGAGGAGAATAGAAATCGATTGATTTTTTCCCCTGCGGGTCATCCCGATGATGAGAACAAGCAGATACAGAAAACGCCGCTCGGAAACCACGTAAACTTTGCCGACGAAAAGGAGGAAAAAGAAGAAGAGGAAGAAAGGTTGAGCGAGGAAGAAGACGCGTGGAATTTTGACTTGACCACCACCACGGAGAAGAAGAATTCAAAGAAGAAGAATTTAGTCGCAAGACCACCACCCACGCCGTCCACGCCGTTTCACTTTGCGAGAGATTTTTTCGAGCGCGGGTGCGAAAGCGACGCGGAGGAACAATCGACCACCGCGAGCAGCGAATGCGGCAAGTTTCGGTTCGATTTTTTGGACGACGAAAAAGAAGAGGAGAAAAATGTTAAGGTAGAAAGAGTTGGAATGGCGATGACGCCGCGCTGCGATGACGCCAAGAGACAGACGTCAAAGTCGTATCTCGCCGGGCAACGAGACGCGTTTAAAGACGTTTTGTTGCAAGAGTCGTTGCCGTTGCAAAAGTTAGTGGAGAGACAGAAGCAGAAAGTAGAGGTGTTGACGAAGAAACAGGAGAAAATGGAAGATGAGGTGAGGGAGCAATCGATCGTGAGCGCGGTGTTGATTGAGCGCACGAACGTGGAGAAAGAGCACGTGGTCAGGATGGAAGAGATGGGCGCGAAGCTTTGCGCTTCGGTGGAAAAATTGGAGAAGGAGGTGATTGTGTTGAAATCCGCGGAAAAGGAGAGAAAGGTGGCACCGAAAATGCAGAAGTTTCTGGAGAAGTGCGTCGGTTTCGGTGCCTTCTTTCTCGGCAAAGAGACGCGATCGATGTTGTTGGAAAGTCCAGTCAGCAAAAAGTTGTTCGAAGAAGAAGAAGAAGAGGAAGGCGCCGAAACGCCTACGCCGTCGACGCCGCCGAAAAGAGAGCGAACTAGCGAAGAACTCGCGACGTGCCTCGCGATGTGCGTCGCCTTAGAAGCCATCGCAAAAATTGAAGCGAGCAATATGATGCCAATCCGAGCGCCGCTTCCGATTCGACTCGGCGTGTACCTCTCGCGCGTGTACTTTTGGTCAGAATTTCTCGGCGTCGGCCATCGAGAACTCGCAAAAAGCGCTCGAAATACCGCGCAATTAATTGTCCTCGCGTCGCGTTTACCACCATTACCATCACCACCATTACCACCACCACCACCATTACCACCCGCGAATGACCTCGCGACGATACGGGTGGTTTTAGAAAAAATGGCGTTTGTTCGAGGAAAAATTTTGCGCTGCCGCTCTTAGAGTTTTTAAACAAAAAAAGTTTGAAATCACATGCTCCTCACTTTTCGAATACGAGAAACCTGCGCAGATTGAGTAACATATATAATGCATCCAAACACTCCGTTCCTCCCGCACGCCGTATCTTTACCGCATCCATTCCGTTCCTCCTCCATCGATATGGGTGGTGTTGGTGGTGTTCAACGACGCGAAGAAGAAGAGAACGCGAACAACGCCTTTTTTCTCTTTTCGCCTCCTCCTCCTCCTCCTAAGAGAAGAAGAAGAAGTTCGATGTCGTCGTCGTTTGGATCGAACTTCGCGACGACGAGTTCTTCCTCGAACCTATCGCTGATGAAGCTGACGCCTCGGACCGGGATTTGTGCGACTGCGCTCGCGAGGATGAGGTATCTCTCTTCTCTCTTTGTTTTTTTTTTCTCCGCGATTTATGCCTCGAGGAGACGTTTTATTGAAAAATTCCTCCTCTACAAAAACAGGACATCCGATCCGACGCCGAACACGCGACGCGCGGTCGCGAAGATTCGCGCTTTGCAGAAAGCGAAAGGAAAGGAGGAGAAGAAGACAAAGATGAAGACTACGAGTACTACCGCTGCTACGACGACAAATACGAAAAATACCAACAAGAAGAAGAAGGACGAAAGCGCTTTAGCGAAAGTTATCGCGAACAAGGAGGACTCCCCTTCGAACGAGGTGATTGTGGAAACCATCGAAAGTGCGACGTTTGGAGAGTTAAGAACGTGTTTCCCGCTCGTGTTTGATGGTAAGCTAACGAGTTCGAATAATAAGGAGTGGTTGAAAGCAGTGTTTAAGAGAAAGATGGTGACAGATAAAACGTATGAATTCGTACCGAGAACGAGATATTCGAGTAAGAACCGTTTGAATAAGAAGAAAAAGACAGAAGGAGAAGGAGAAGAACAAGAACAAGAAGCGACGAACGCGAGTACCGAGAACACGTTTTCTCGGTACCCGAAAGAGTGTGCCCAGAAGACGCCGTTAACGCCACTCGAAGACGAGAATCGAGAAGAAGAAGAATTGAAGAAAGAAGTCGTCTTTTCCATCGAAGTCGCTCGACTCGAAGAACAACCACGAGGAAACGAAAATGTAAACGAAACAATCGCAACGGACGCGAACACAACCGCAAACGACAAACATAAGATGTGAGAATTATCGTCGTTTTTCACCAAGACGTTTTCCGCTGTTTCGCCGCTATTGGGAACCCGATTATAGTACAAGCGTACCCGCGCGCAACACTTTAAATGAAAAGAGAGACGCAGAAATAAACATACACAAGTACAAAAAGAGAGAGATAAACACACACATAAAAAACGCATGTAATAACAGCTAATAGATAGACAAACACTACGTTCAAACGCAATCAAGATTACAACTTTCGAATGCACATTTTCCTCTCGTTCGTCGACGCCTTCAAACTTTATGTTTTAAAATTACCTAATGTGTTGCTCGCAATCGCAACTCTCTCTTTTTTATATTCCTCCCTCTCACGCCGTCGTCCACAAAACTATTTATTTATATATATATGAAACTCTCACTTTTCGTTGATATTTAGCAGCAAGAGCTCTTCGCATTCACCGGTCTCCCCTCCCCCGGCCTAATCGTCGCTCCTCGACTCGCGCCGCTCGCCGCTTGCGGTTGACTCGCCATCCTCGTTTTAATCTCATTCGCCATTGTCACAAACGCCTGTTCAACATTTGTCGCGTTCTTCGCCGACGTCTCCATGAAGGGAATCCCAATCTCATCCGCGAACGCCTTCGCGGTCGCGTAATCCACCACTTTCTTACTCGTCAAATCTGATTTGTTCCCGACCAAAAGTTTGTTCACGTTTTCATTCGCGTACCTATCGATTTCGCTCAACCACGTCTTCACGTTGTTAAAACTTTCCTGATCCGTCACATCGTACACCACGATAATCCCGTGCGCGCCGCGATAATACGAGCTCGTAATCGTTCGAAACCGTTCTTGCCCGGCGGTATCCCAGATTTGTAATTTTATCGTTTTCCCTTCGAGTTCAACCGTCCTGATTTTAAAGTCCACGCCGATGGTGCTGATGTACGACTCTTGGTACGTGTCGTCCGCGAAACGGAAGAGGAGGCAGGATTTACCGACGCCGGAATCGCCAATCAGCTATTCGTGCACACAAATTTCAAAAGAGTGAGAGTGAGAGGGAACATCGTTTCGTCAGTTTCTTCGTCTAAAAAAACATTAGAGAGAGAGAGAGAGAGAAAGAGAGATTTTAAGAGCGGATCTCATTAAAGAAAAACTCTTCTCTCTTTAAAAGAAGTTAATAAAGAAGAAGAAGAAGAGAAGAAACAAAAAAGCTTTGTTAAAGCTTTAGACGCACCAAGAGCTTGAACAAGTAATCGCTGTTGTTGTTGTTGAGAGAGAGAGAGAGAGAGATTTGTCAGTACATTCGTTTCGTGTCTCGGGGGGAGAAGAGAGACACCAATTCTTTCTCAGTGAGAAGATCGCCGCGCGACTCGAAGAAGAACAACACCAACGAGAGACACCAACGAAAACACCAAAACCAACGAAAAGAAGCCACCAAAGAAAAGACTTCGACAACACCACCGACGCCGCGCTTCTTTCGCTTCTTTCGCTCGAGAGAGATCTAAAAACGTACTATTCTGGATTCATATTTATACGCGTGCGTCTTGTGTCTGTTTTTATTCTTTTCAAGTGAAGAGACAGAGGCACCTTTTCCCCTCTTTTTTCACGAGTTGAATCGCAACAAAGAGACAAAGGGGTC
>Ga0209505_1002619_pt1 | contig 10958 bp, 10 predicted proteins | sample COGITO_mtgs_1103_2_FD_184794 | JGI IMG/M metagenome (GOLD analysis project Ga0209505, IMG submission 184794) | Pelagic marine microbial communities from North Sea - COGITO_mtgs_110331 (SPAdes) (version 2) | ecosystem: Environmental > Aquatic > Marine > Epipelagic ... | reverse complement strand
CAATTGAACACGTTTTTTGGCCTGGTGGAACAGATGAATGCGGTTGACACCGATGGCCTTGAACCGCTTGCCCACCCCGCCGACGCGATGGGAGAAGCCGTCACGTTGCGACTGCGCCCCGATGTGGCGAGTGAGCCCGCGACGGAGGCGGTACGTGCCGCCAACCAGCGCAGCGCCCCAGCCGTTGAACGCGGGTTGTACCTTGTTCCCAAAGTGATTGAGTGAGGCCACAAGTTATGTCCGATATGCATGATTGGGGCGTCAGCGAGACGGCCCGCCAACTGCGGTCTAAGGCCGTGTCGAGTGTGGAGGTGACGACGGCCTTGTTGGCCCGCGCCCAAGCCAATGAGGCCTTGGGTAGCTTTTTACACCTGGACGTTGAGGGTGCCCTGGCGCAAGCCAAGCAGGCCGATGCGCAGCTGTCCGCTGGTGCGCAGGGGCGGCTACTCGGCGTTGCGCTCGCTCATAAAGATGTGTTTGTGACGACCGGTATGCCCACAACGGCAGGCTCGCAGATGTTGGCAGGCTACCAAAGCCCGTTTAACGCGACGGTTGTACAGCGTCTAGCTGATGCCGGTGCGATTAGCTTAGGTAAATTGAATTGCGACGAGTTTGCAATGGGGTCGGGTAATGAGAATTCGGCCTATGGCCCGGTGAGAAACCCGTGGGATACGACCCGGGTTCCCGGTGGGTCTTCGGGTGGTTCGGCCGCCGCAGTAGCGGCGCGCTTGATACCCGCTGCGACGGGGACCGATACAGGGGGCTCCATCCGGCAACCCGCAAGCTTCTGCGGGATCACCGGGATTAAGCCAACGTATGGCCTGTGCTCTCGCTATGGCATGGTGGCGTTTGCATCCAGCTTGGACCAAGCCGGTGCCATGGCGCGCACGGCGGAGGACTGTGCGTGGCTTCTATCTGCGATGGCAGGCCCGGATATTGACCGCGATGCGACCTCCTTGGACGTACCGGCGCGCGATTACGCCGCCGCGATTGCCGTCCCACGAGCGGGTGCGACCGCCGATAAGCCGTTGCATGGTTTGCGCGTCGGCTTGCCGAAAGAGTTTTTTGGTGAGGGTGTTTCACCCGATGTGCAGACGGCGGTGCAAAGCGCGTTGCAGCAGCTAACGGCGCTCGGGGCTGTCTTGGTTGACATCACGTTGCCACGCACTGAGCTGTCGATTCCGGTGTACTACATCATTGCGCCGGCTGAAGCGTCTAGCAACTTGAGCCGCTTTGATGGTGTCCGTTATGGCCACCGCGCCGCCGAGTATGGCGACCTGATTGACATGTACCAAAAGACACGCAGCGAAGGGTTTGGTGACGAAGTAAAGCGCCGTATCTTGATGGGGGCCTACGTGCTGTCGCATGGCTACTACGACGCGTATTACCTGAAGGCGCAAAAAATCCGACGTCTCATTGCCAATGATTTTCAGTCCGCCTTTCAGTCGTGTGACGTGATTGCTGGCCCGGTTGCACCAACGGTTGCTTGGCGACTTGGCGAGAAGGCGAATGACCCAGTTGCCAATTATCTGGCCGATATTTTTACGCTTTCTAGCAGCCTCGCTGGCTTGCCGGGCATGAGCGTGCCCGCTGGTTTTGGAGAGGGCGGTATGCCCGTTGGCCTGCAGTTGGTAGGCAACTATTTAAAGGAAGACGAGCTGCTACAAACCGCACACCAGTTCCAACAAATGACGTCTTGGCATGACGCGATGCCCAAGGAGTTTTCCGTATGAACACCCTCGCCCCTTCAGCCAACTTGCTCGTCCATGGCTATGAGGTTGTGATTGGTTTTGAGACCCATGCGCAGCTGTCTACTGCCTCGAAAATATTTAGTCGTTCTGCGGTCGCCTTTGGCGCGCAGCCCAACCTGCATGCGAGTCCAGTTGACTTGGCGTTGCCTGGTGCCTTGCCGGTGATGAACGTGGGCGCGGTTGAGCGTGCGATTCAATTGGGGCTGGCCGTGAATGCCCACATTGCAGAAAAAAGTGTTTTCGCCCGCAAAAATTATTTCTACCCAGATCTGCCTAAAGGCTACCAAATTAGTCAGTTTGAAATTCCAGTGGTGCAAGGCGGTGAGGTGACTTTCTTCTTAGGAGAAGAGAAAAAAACCGTGCGCTTGGTGCGCGCGCACTTAGAGGAAGACGCGGGTAAGTCGCTGCATGAAGATGCGGCCTTGGGCGGTGGTGGCCAAAGCGGTATCGATCTGAACCGCGCGGGCACGCCTTTGTTAGAGATTGTGACCGAGCCCGATATGCGATCTACCGCTGAGGCCGTTGCATATGCCAAGGAGCTGCACAAAATCGTCACGTGGATTGGTATTTGCGACGGCAACATGCAGGAGGGTAGTTTTCGCTGTGACGCCAACGTGTCGGTGCGCAAGCCCGGCGCGCCGTTGGGGACGCGGCGAGAAATTAAAAACTTGAATAGCTTCAAGTTCATGCAACAAGCAATCGATTTTGAAATTCGCTGGCAAATCGAGCAAATTGAAGATGGCCACGACATCCAACAGGCCACCGTATTGTTTGACCCCGACACCGGTGAAACGCGATCAATGCGCACCAAGGAAGACGCGGCAGACTATCGCTACTTCCCCGATCCGGACCTACCGCCGCTGGCGATAGACCGTGCCTGGGTTGAGCGTGTGCGCGCTGATATGGCGGAGCTGCCGCGCGTCATGGCGCAGCGCTTTGTGCAGGATTACGGCTTGCCTGAGTACGATGCCACGACGTTGACCCAGTCCCAAGCGATGGCCGCCTACTTTGAGGCAACCGCGAAAGCGAGTGGGCAAGCCAAACTGGCGAGTAACTGGATCATGGGCGAAGTGGCGCGGCGCTTGAATACCAGCGATGGGCATTTTGCAGACCTGCCCGTAACCAGCGAACAGCTGGCGATGCTCATCACCCGGATTGTGGACAACACGATTTCAAACAACGCCGCGAAGCAAGTGTTTGATGCGCTATGGCAAGGAGATGTCGATGCCGATGTCGATGCCATTATTGAGGCCAAGGGCCTGAAGCAGATGAGCGACAGTGGCGCGTTGGAAGCCATCGTGGATGAGGTGCTTGCCGCTAACGCCGACAACATCGCGCAGTACCGTGCGGGTAAAGACAAGGCGTTTAACGCGCTGGTTGGACAGGTGATGAAGGCCAGCAAAGGCAAGGCCAACCCCGCCCAAGCCAACGCCTTACTTAAGGCGAAACTAGGCTGACACCGTAGCGAGCGCGGTATGCCAACACGCGCGCATGGTTGTCCGCGAGCGCTGGTTGGGCAGGCTGTGATGACAGGTAGTCCAGCAGGTCGTCTAGGCTGGCGATGGCACAGACGGCAAGCCCCACTTGTTCGCGCACGTATTGCACGGCGCTGTAGGGGACATCTTTCAGCGTGCCATCTGCCTGCAGCTCCGTTGCCATCTCTTGTCTATCTAGGGCAATAGCGACCGCGTGGGGTTGTGCGCCGGCCGCTTTGATTAGCGCGATGGACTCCCTGGCCGCGGTGCCCGCGCTCATCACGTCGTCCACAATTAAAACGCGCCCTTTCAGGGGCGCACCCACTAACGAGCCACCTTCGCCATGATCTTTAACTTCTTTGCGGTTGTAGGCGAAGCCCACGTTCTTGCCCAGACGAGCCAACTCCATGGCGACGGCGGCACCCAGTGGAATGCCTTTGTAGGCGGGCCCAAAAACCATGTCAAACTCAATGCCGCTGGCGAGAATGCGTTGTGCATAAAATTGGGCTAAGCGAACGAGCTTGGCGCCATCATCGAACAGGCCTGCATTAAAAAAATAAGGACTCAAGCGCCCGGCTTTTGTTTTGAACTCACCTAGGCGTAAAACGCCTGATTCGACTGAAAACGCAACGAATGCTTGCGCCAGCGCATCTTGGCTGGCGGGCGTTGTTTCTTGTGTGGAACCCATGATGACCCAATCCTTATTCAAACTCACGAGTCTTAACCTTAACGGCGTACGCTCCGCCAGTCGAAAAGGCCTGGAAGAGTGGGTGGCTAAGACCGCCCCTGATTGTATGTGCGTACAAGAACTCAAAGCGCAAGCGGGCGATATCGCGGGGGGCTTGGATGCCATTGCCGGGATGCCCGGCTACTTCCATTTTGCTGAAAAAAAGGGCTATTCCGGTGTGGGCGTGTACACGCGGCATGAACCCAGTGAGGTGATTGCAGGATTTGATCACGGTGAATTCGATACTGAGGGTCGTTACGTTGAACTGCGCTTTGACACACCGAAGCGGAAGCTGAGCCTGATCAGCAGCTACTTTCCCAGTGGCTCATCGGGTGAGTTACGCCAGAGCGCCAAGTTTCGATTCTTAGACGCCATCACGCCCTACCTCGCTGAGTTGGGCGCCAGTCGTGACTACATTTTGTGTGGGGACTTGAATATTGCACACCAAAACATTGATCTGAAAAACTGGCGGAGTAACCAAAAAAACAGCGGTTTTACACCGGAGGAGCGCGCCTGGATGACGGGCTTCTTGGATGGCGGCATGGTGGATGTCTACCGTCGCCTACACCCAGAGGCGACCGACGAGGCCTATACCTGGTGGAGCAACCGTGGCCAAGCTTGGGCGAACAATGTGGGGTGGCGATTGGATTATCACTTGGCTACGCCTGCATTGGCGGCGCTGGCGCAACAGTGCGCGGTGTACAAAACGGAGCGGTTTTCCGACCATGCGCCGCTGACAATTGACTACGCTTTTTCCCTTTGATGCCAAGGCGCTGAACCGGTGCGCATAGACCTCAACCCCGAACCACCTGCCCCGCACGCGGTTGCGGAGGAAGCGGCGGTTGATGACTTCCTCTTACAGGGCGCGACCGCGAGTAATGCGCTCAATGCCTCCGCTGGCAGGCAATGGACAACGTGGTGGGTGGTACTGGCCGTGAGCGTGCATGCGGTGGTGATTGGCGGTGTGTTGTACTTGAAGCCGACGATGTTCAAAATGGACGCAGCGCGTACGAGCGACTCGGCCGACAAGGCGCTGCCTGTCGAGTGGATTGGGCAGGCACCGCCCATTGTGGCTGTGCCGTCGCCGCCATTGCAGCCGCGAGTTGCGCCACAGACCCCGCCCGCGCCAGCTCCAACGCCAGTTCCAGTTCCGGTTCCAGTTCCAGTTCCAGTTCCCGCACCCGCACCCGCACCCGTACCCGCACCCGCACCCGTAATCTCCATTGCACCCGCACCGCCGCCAGCCGCACCACCTGAATCACCGGAGATGCCGCCTGCCACTGAAGCTGAGCGGGGGCCGCTGGCCGCAACCCAAGCCCCTGACAGTGCCCAGGTAAGTAGCGCCAGCCCCGTTCCGGACGTCACCCCAAGCCAAGCGCCAAACCAGAGCGAAAACGAAAACCGCGTTGGCGAGACAACCGCCCAGCGTGTGCTGCCACAGGTCATCACGGCTCGCCGCGTAGCGCCCATTTATCCGGCCACCAGCCGGCGTCGCTCGGAGGAGGGCGATGTGGTGCTTGACGTTTTGGTGGGCGCTGACGGCCGGGTGACGCAAATCACCGTGGCGGGGAGTAGCGACTTTGAGCGACTGGACAAGGCGGCTGTAGCCGCCGTGCAGCAATGGCGCTTTGTGCCGGGGCGCGTGGCGGGCGAGCCGCAAGCCATGCGGTTGCGCGTGCCGATTCGTTTCCAGTTGCGGTAGACGTAGCGGCCTGCCCCGTTACAACGCTATCATTGAGTCACTATGCTGACTTATGAAACCATCCCCGTAACGCCTTTCGCTCAGAACTGTTCGCTCATTTGGTGCGACGAGACCATGGACGCTGCGGTGATTGACCCCGGCGGTGACCTGGATGTTTTAAAGCAAGCGGTAAAAGATCGGCAACTGAATCTAAAACAAATTTGGCTGACCCACGCCCATATTGACCACGCCGGTGGCACCGGGCAGTGGGCGCGCGAGTGGGACCTTCCCATCATTGGGCCACATGAAGGCGATCAATTTTGGATTGATGGCTTACCGCAGCAAAGCCAAATGTTTAACTTCGCACCCGCAGAGATGTTCACCCCGACCCGCTGGTTAGCTGACGGGGACACCGTTGAGCTGGGGGCGCACACCATACAAGTGCGGCACTGCCCTGGGCACACCCCTGGACATGTTGTCTTTCATGCGCCTCAGATTAAGCGCGCATTTGTTGGCGATGTGCTGTTTGCTGGCAGCATCGGACGGACGGATTTCCCTCAGGGCGATCACGACACCTTGATCGCGAGCATCACGCAACGGCTATGGCCCATGGGCAACGACACCGTGTTTATTCCTGGCCATGGCCCAGAGAGCACCTTTGGACGAGAACGCCAGAGCAATCCCTATGTTGCAGGCACCTAACAGAGATAAGAGGGCACGCGTATGACAGCAGAGAGCGATAAGCTGCTGGAGACGCCGGCAAAGGCGATCGTGCAGTCCAGCGGCTTGAGCGCGCTGTTGCACCCGCGGGTGCTGACGATGCTGTTTTTTGGCTTCTCGGCGGGCATACCGATTCTTCTGATTTTCTCTTCACTCTCATTGTGGTTGGGAGAAGCCGGTGTCGAACGCAAGGCCGTGACCTTTTTTAGTTGGGCCGCGCTAGGTTACTCGTTCAAGTTTATTTGGGCGCCGCTGGTTGACCAGTTGCCACTTCCTTATTTGACCGCGCGCTTTGGGCGCCGCCGCGCATGGTTGTTGTTGTCGCAGTTCGCAGTGGTTGCGGCGATCTTGCTAATGGCGAGTGTAGACCCCGCCGGCGCGGGTCAATCTCTGACCGTGATGGCCCTCGGCGCCGTGTTGCTGGGATTTTCGTCCGCTACCCAAGATATTGTCATCGACGCCTATCGCATCGAGTCCGCACCGGTTGATCTACAAGCCATGATGGCGTCAACCTATATTGCAGGTTATCGCATTGGTATGGTCGTTGCGGGCGCAGGGGCCTTGTTTCTGGCGGATTTCCTCGGATCAACAAAAGGCGCTTATAGCTATGGCGCTTGGCAAATGACCTACGCCGCAATGGCCTTGACGATGTTGGTTGGTGTACTGACCACGCTGCGTATAGATGAGCCCACGGCGGTGCAACGGCATGTCGATGGTGCACAGCTAAGCAATGGTGAGAACGCGCGCATGTTGCTGGTATTCGCGCTGTCGGTGGCGGCTTTTATCAGCGCCTTCATTTTGGTCGGCCATCAAACCAGCGGTATCAAGAACTGGCTTGGGGCAGGGCCGTTGCTCGGTTTGCTATTGGAGGTGATTCGCTTGCTGAGTGCAGTTGCCGTTGCGTTTGGCGCGGGCTATACGCTGGTGCGTGCGGGTGTGGCGCCGAGCGCGGTGGCACAACAAACATGGTTGGCACCGGTGCGCGATTTCTTCTCGCGTTACGGGATGCGTACGGCGTGGCTGGTCTTGAGTTTGATTGGGCTCTACCGTATTTCAGATATTGTGTTGGGGGTCATCTCTAATGTGTTCTATCAAGATTTGGGTTTTACAAAGCCGGAGATCGCAACCGCAGTAAAAACCTATGGGGTCTTGATTGGCATCGCTGGAAGCGTGCTGGGTGGTCTCGTCGCGTCACGTTACGGTGTGATGCGGACCTTGATGTGGGGTGCTATTCTGTCGGCTCTGACCAATTTGGCTTTCGTCGCTTTGGCCATGGCCGGCCATGATTTGTCGCTGATGTATGCCGTGGTGAGCGCAGATAACTTGGCTGCGGGTTTTGCGAGTGCCGCTTTCGTGGCGTTCTTGTCCAGCCTGACCAATGTGCAGTTCACAGCCGTGCAGTACGCGATTTTCAGTTCACTGATGACGCTGTTACCCAAAACCTTGGGCGGATACGCTGGCGGCATCGTTGACACCATTAATTACCCTGGATTTTTTATCTTTACAACCCTGATTGGCCTGCCGGTTATTTGGCTGGTTTACCTCGCAGGGCGTCGACTGCACCCGGGTAACTGAGTAACTTTACGTTGCAGACATGACGCGAAGGAGGGCGGGGATTATGCTTCTTCGGACCGCTTTGCCGATACCCCGAGATTTCGAAAATGCCCGCCCTTTCACACCGTATTTTGCTGATCGAAGATGACCATCGCCTCGGCGCGATGGTGAAGACCTACCTTGAGCAATCTGAGTTTCTGTGTGACGTTGTGGAATCGGGTGCGGCGGCCTTTGAGCGGCTAGCGGTTCAGACACCCGATGCTGTTTTGCTCGATCTGATGTTGCCCGATATGGACGGCTTGGAGATCTGTCGGCAGGTACGGAGCAGTCAAGCCGCCTACGCCAAGGTGCCGATTGTGATGTTAACCGCCAAGGGAGACCCAATGGACCGCATCGTGGGTTTAGAGCTCGGCGCAGACGATTACTTGCCCAAGCCGTTTGAACCGCGTGAGCTTCTGGCGCGGTTACGAGCGGTGTTGCGTCGCGGTCCAGCGGTCGGCGTTGTGGTCGACGAGGCGGCTACATCGGTACATCGCTATGGCAGTTTATGTATTGACTTGGACGCACGGCAGGTGCATGTTAGCGGCGAGGCCTGTGAGTTGACCGCCTACCAATTTGATCTGCTCGTCGCGCTGGCGCAACGGGCAGGACGGGTGCTCTCTCGCGACCAAATTATGGGCTTATCTCGCGGGAAAGAGTTAGATGCATTTGATCGCTCGATTGATGTGCACATCGGACGTATTCGACAAGCGATTGAGTCAGATGTGAAACACCCTAAACGCATTTTGACGGTTCGTGGGGTGGGCTACGTTTTCGCCAAACAACAGGACTGATATGTTTCAACCGCGTACCATGCTTGGCCAGAAGCCCAGAAGATGGAGGTGTGTATGACGGACGCGCCACGATGGTATCAACGGCTTTATTGGCGTATTTGGCTCACTGTCTTTTTGGTTGTTCTATTGGTAGCCAGCGTCACGGCCGCACTCTGGCGTGTTGACTTGGATAGAGAGCGCGCCGATAGGCCAGGGCGTGAGCTGGTGGTGAGAGACGCACAAGGCGTTGTAATCGGAGAGGCGCGGTTGCATCGCTGGAGTCGTAGCGATGAAGACTCGGACGACGAGCATGACAGGCATGAGCACAAGGCCGCGCGAAGCGGGCCGATCTTCGACTTGGCGCTCGACGATGGGACCCGCTACCAAATTGAGCTTCCGCGCCCACGTGCTGGCCGGTCTCATGATGGCGTGCCGGGCGGGCGTACCGTGAGCCGCTGGCTCGCACAGCCAACAGGCTGGCTCTTGCTTTTACTCGCGTTGACGGCGCTGGTTATCCTTGCGGCCTATCCCGTTGCGAGGCGCTTAACGCGGCGCTTGGAGGGGCTTCAGGCCGGCGTACAGGCGTGGGGCGAGGGTGATTTGTCAGCGCGATTACCGGTCACAGGCAACGACGAGGTCGCCTTTTTGGCGAAACGGTTTAATGCAGCGGCACAGCGGGTCGAGGCGCTCATTCAAGCGCGCCAATCGTTATTGGCGAACGCATCACATGAGCTTCGCTCTCCCTTAGCCCGTATCAAGATGAGCTTGGCGCTGTTGCCTGAGGCCGTTAGCGATGGGGAGGCTGGGGTGCAACGCGAGATATCACAAAGCATTGCGGAGCTCGATGTCCTGATTGGTGAAATTTTATTGGCCAGTCGTTTGGACCACGGTGATCAGGCCCTGGGTGAGCGGGAGGCGGTGGATCTGACCGCTTTGGTACGGCACGAGTGCCGCTTGCTAGATATCCCTGTCAATTTGGCTGAGAACGTGGTGGTATCTGGTCACCCACCGTTGTTGCAACGCCTAGTCAGAAACCTGCTGGAAAACGCTCAGCGGCACGGCCAATCGTCAGGTGCCACCGCTTTATGCGACGTTCAGGTCTCTTTGCGCTCAGAGGAACAAAACGCCGTACACCCTCACAGGCGGGTGGCGGTGTTATTGGTTGGTGATAACGGGCCAGGTGTACCCCCGGCTTTGCGAGAGCGCATTTTTGAGCCCTTTTTCCGCTTGCCCGGTGCCAGCGAGCGTGACGGCGGTGTGGGCCTCGGCCTAGCCTTGGTAAAAACCATTGCTGAACAACATGGCGCAGCCGTGCGATGTATCCCTCCCCCCACCGGTCAAGGGGCTTGGTTTGAGGTGCGTTGGAGTTAGTGCCGAGGGATAAAAGCCTTTAGGCCATTGCGGAGCCCGTAACGGACTTCAATGACTCACCCAACTTTTCAAAGTGCGTCACAGCAGTCGGCGTCAGTACTAATCGCTTAATTCGGGTGTCGTTGGCATCTTCATCGGTTGTCACCATGCCAATCTTCCTCAATCGTGCAATTCGGCGGTGCACGGTCGCGGGAGAGCCCAAACGCGTCAATCCCATCGCCTGCATCACGGTCAGCGGGCTACCCGCAAACCAATGAACCGCAAGTGCGTCTAGAAGGGCACTTTCGTTTGCGTCAAGGGCGGGCTTCTGGTTGGTGCTATCGACGGCTTTTGATATCTGAAGAAACCGGAGATAGGCCGTCGCTAGCGGTGTTGTGTTTGGGTGCATGTGATTTTCCGGTAATACGAATAGGTTAATCTTAACGGGTATCCAGATCAAATGTTATGTTTTAAACCTTAGTATTGTTCAATTTAATACTAATATGCATATTCGTAATAGATTACCAAGCCGTAAACCTGCGTAAATATGTAAATGATAACGGTCTGTCGACCAACGGTCAACTGTCTAGGGCAAAAGTAGACAGTTCTGCTTTGGGCAGTCGTTCATAGCAGTGCCCGAACGCGGCCTGCGTTGCGCGCGATGTGCTTGGGCGAGGGGAGCAGTACCCTGAGTATCAGCGTTAACAATGCGAGCCATAGTGTGCGTCGCTTGAGTCGCGTGGCCTCCCCGGGTGCGCCATGCTTGTTGAAAAATTGAATTTTTGAGCGCGCATGGTGAAAACCACGTGCGTACTCTGCTCGCCAAGGCGCTTGCCCTTTGACAGATCCCCGTGAGCGGTGAATCGCTGTGGCCGCTGGTATCAGTAA
>Ga0209505_1002604_pt1 | contig 10982 bp, 10 predicted proteins | sample COGITO_mtgs_1103_2_FD_184794 | JGI IMG/M metagenome (GOLD analysis project Ga0209505, IMG submission 184794) | Pelagic marine microbial communities from North Sea - COGITO_mtgs_110331 (SPAdes) (version 2) | ecosystem: Environmental > Aquatic > Marine > Epipelagic ... | reverse complement strand
TCTAACTCTTTGATGGACACGTAGCAATGTTCACTACCATTTGCGGGGGTTACTGTATTGATTCGGGCGGCTAAAAGTCTAGCCTGAACAACATTGCGAAGAGGTTGATTAAGATAACAGGTGAAAGAATTTGGTGTCTGTCCAACTGTGTCAACCGTGATTGTGTGATATTCATAGTTAAGATCTGGAATTGTTTCCGTTGGGGAAGTGATCAAAGCCATTTATAGTAAGCTTAGATTAAAGATCCACCAATTCCATCCACGATCGTGTAGGAGGCGTGTTCACCAACAAGTTTTTGGGCACCACATAGTCCACCTGGGGTTAAACTTTTGGTGTATGGACTATCTTCTTTACCAGACCCAGGAACACATTCCATCCGATTTTCTAAATCGAAAATTGATTGATCATTGACAATTTCAATAACAATTGGTTTAGGTTGATAGGCGCTTGTTTTTTTCATGATATTGAGAATGACAATAACAAAAAATAAAATAACGATGGCGGTTAGGGCATTTCGATCAGTGCGATTGAACTTGAACATTTATAATCAGGCAACATTATTTTATAAACTGCGTTAAAGGTAATTTTTTTAGTTTCTACATAAAGAGTAGATGGATGAAGAAATAATCATCGACCGCGGACAACCCAATATTATGAAATTGGATGCTGATGAACAGGCCCTGATGGATGAGATTGAAATTTCCGCCCCCCGTCCCCAGCCTGTACCTAGACCTGCTCCCTATAGACCCCAACGACCTGTGCACCAAGAACAGGAGACGATGGACGCCTTTGTAAACCCCAATAAGCAAACGGCCCCACGGCAACCTATGCAGGAGGAGGAGATTGATTACGGTGAGAATTTTTATGACGACGACGAGCCCCAAATGGGGGAGGGTCCCCAGGAAGATCAACCTTCTAAGGGGTACACCTCCGTGGACGAAGAGAAGTCTGATCTTATCAACAAGTTGGCACGCCTCGAGAAGAAGGGGTTCTCCGTGAACAAGCGCCTGAATGCCTATTCCAGTGTGGAAGAGTTGAGGGCTGAGGTTAAGAGGATCACTTACAGCATTGATGTGGAGCAATCCATTCGTTTCTCTAGACGAATGCTGGTGGCGTGTGTGACTGGCCTCGAGTTCCTCAACAAGAGGTACAACCCCTTCGAGATTCAATTGGAGGGGTGGTCTGAGTCCGTGATGGAGAATGTTGACGACTATGATGGTGTATTTGAGGAACTCTACGTCAAGTATCGCTCAAAGGTCAGCGTAGCCCCAGAGGTTAAGCTCATCATGATGTTGGGTGGTTCGGCGATGATGTTCCATCTGACCAACTCTATGTTCAAGTCGGTGATGCCCAACATGAATGATGTGATGAAGCAGAATCCAGACCTAGTCAAGAATATGATGAGTGCTGTACAGAACACGACACGAAACCCTGGGGGTCCAGCGACAGAGGCCCCAGTTGGCGGGACTGGGCAGTATGAAATGCAGGGCCCAGGTCTAGACATTTCCAGTTTGATGGGTGGTATCATGATGCCACCCCCACCTCCGATGAACACCACACCACCCACGATCCAAGAAGAGGAGGACGTCTCCGATATCATGTCAATCTCCGGTGAATCCACTGGCGGTGAAATTAAGGAAGTCAACGTCGAGGGTTCCAAGCCAAAGAGGACTAGACGAAAAAAGAAGACTGAAATTAATCTCTAAATACTATATAAATGATAGCGTACTGTCCGCTGGAGGAACTTGAACCTCCCGTCCGACAACAACCGAAAGTTGTCGAAGAACCAGAGGAGGTCCCCCCTCCAGTTGGTTACGAAGAAACTGAAATGAATTACGTCATCATGGGCTTCATTGTCGGCGTGATTGTTCTCGCCGTCTCTGATTCCATCAGGGCATAAATGTAATAAATCTACCGAGGGGTTTTCCCCTAAAGTAAATTTAGTAATTGAATGTTGCGTGTGTAAAGGTACCACTCTTTATGCTTGTTAGTTTACCACCGGTCGATGATATGAGTTCGACAAAGATGTCAAATTTATATTTCCGCGGGGTCCCCAAATTGGTCAAAAAGAGGGGTTGAATTGTGATTGAATTTTCAGTGGTAGTTACTGAAGAACTCCACGGGTAGGCGGTTCCCACGTTTCCAAAAATATTTTTGGTACCGATTGTTATAACCGAACCTGGTGTTGTCTCGTCACTCGTACCACCATTTATTTCAAGAATTAGGGTGCTCATGTTGTCCTTGTCTTCATCATATTCTCTCAAAGAAGCTACAATTTTCGCATAGAATGCACCATTTCCAAAGTTTAGAGTCTTCGTATTATTCCCGCTTGGAGAACTCTGCACTATTACATTTGAGTACCTCTTACAAGCCACCTGCTTAGAGTTAGTGATCATACCACCACCAACATGGAGATCTGTTTGTGCGAGTGACCCCTCTAGACCGATAGCGACCTGTTCACCAAGATCGATAATTCCCTTGATAACGAGATCCCCAGAGACCTCTACACTACTTTCTAGGAACAACTCACCAGAATGTGGGGTAACGTACACATTACCCGATACATCGCCATGTATGTCCGATGTCCCCGCGGTCGTCTTGAGTTGAATGACGGCGTTACTGGTGGAGTGTTCAACTCGGGCCGTACCATCGTAGACGTGGAACTTTTCGGTTGGTGCCGAAGTCCCTACACCCACGTTACTGGTGTGTATGACGTGGAGGCCATCACTTTCTGCGCCATTGTTTACACCACCCAAGACTGTGCCATGTATACTTCCAGAACTGAACCCCCTTAGGTACCCACCATAGTTGGTGTTTGTATTGAGCAGGATACCAGTCTTTGTATTGGTCCCAGGGCTCTCAAGTTTAAGGACATCGATATCTGTCGTGACCCCCGAGTATATGTGTACATTTGTGGAGGGTGAGCTTGTACCGAAACCTATGAGACCCTCGTGTGTGAAGCGTAAAAACTCTGTTGCGGTTCCACCAGTTCTATTACGGAAGGTCAGGTCGGTGTCTTCTACTGTCTCTATGATACCACGGGATGGTGTTGTACTCGTGGAGAATATATCCATCGAACCTGTGATGATTTTCTGATCCTGGGGAAACTCGAAACCACCGTTGATGAAGAGCTTTGAGTTTCCACCTGGGTCGGTGGAGGTACCTATGAGCACCCGATCTTCATTGATGGTCAAAAGGCTGGACACACCCGTGCCATTCGTAATGGCTTCTTCAACTTGAGACTGACTTAAACCAGCTGAATCATATGTCTGGAATTCATGGAGTGGAGCGATACTTCTAATTCTATCTGGACCACCAGCACCCGTAGTTTCATTACCTTTGAAAATTACAAGTTCAGATTTACCATCGATATTATATTGTCTCTCCCGAATAAATGTATTTGAAAATTGATCTGTATCGACACCACCAAATGTAAGTTGATGTCCCAAAACGACATTTCCATCTACTTCAAGTTTACCACGGGGTACATCTGTACCTATCCCAATGTTACGTGTACTTCCATCTATGTACAGACCCACATTTGTGGAATCTGAAACCTCATCTTCATTCCTCGTAATCCTAAAATCGCGTACCCCCGTTACACCGACGGACCACCCTCGGGGATTACTATCCTGATCTGATTGAATGAAGGATGTGAAGGAGTTGCCCGTTATAAGGTCGGTTTGTGCGGCTATAATCGCATCACCGTACCCAGTTCCATGTTGGTTATGAACAAGTATACCATTTTCCCTCGCATTTCCAATGCCCGTCCCTATAACTTCAAGATGTGCACCAGGGGTGGTTGAACCTATACCCACCCGCCCATCACTTCGGAGGGTGAGGATATCCTTTTCATCTGTGTAACTTTCATCTGTGAGGTAGATGTCTAATTTTGTTTTGGATTTTAATGAAGTGTCATCGAACTTCCCAATCTTGAAAGTTGCCCTCACACCATCATAGGTTCCACCCACCCCCTCTCTCGACAGGTGCATCACGTTTCCGAGATCCGTGGCACCCTGGATGGGTGAGGTATTCGTTACAACTAGGGGTGTCCCAAGGTGGCTGTACCCATTTGAATTGGTGACAGGATTATTAAAAAACACTGTACCACCCGAGGTGTGAAGGAGACCTTGGGGGGTGGCCGTCCCCACCCCAACATTACTGGATTCTAGAATTGTCAATTTTGGTGGACCCATTGTAGATGTCGTGCTCGCATAGAAATTCAGACCCTTCCCGGCACCAACGACGTTTTCTATTTTCGTTTCCTGAAATGTGAGATCTGAATACGACTTCAGGTAGGTTTGATCATTTCCTAATATGGCTGCGTTACTTCCATTAATTTTGAGATTCCCCCCAATGGTGAGAGCCTCAGAGGGTGCCGCGTTTGAGATACCCATCTTACCATCTGCTACGATACGCACCCGTTCGGTATTTTTCGTTTTGAAGGATATATTTTGGTGTTCGGGTGTTAATTTAGCACCCGAAATATCTATGGAGGATATATTCGAGGCTAGGGGGCCCGCGCGGATAGAGGCAATATTTGAGTTTGTATCTTCACCATCAAAATCGGCGTGAATGATGATATTTTCAGAAGCTGTTATACCGGTCGCACCCTCCATGAAGGACAGGTCCGTAACCTGAATTGACTGGGTGATGAGACGACCAGTGACCAGGTTACCCTCGAGGGTCATGGTATTGGCACTCGACGCGTGAACATTTATAAAGAGTTTGTCACCGATAGACAAACTATCTGTCGGTGTGGTGTTTGCAATACCAGATGGTAATGAACCAGTAGTTTGGATACCTTGAGCTTGAATATTTGAGTTTACGAGCATTGGTACATCAGCATCGGCGTCGAGGGTGATTAGACTACCCACCGTTAAACCATTGTCACCGATTCTCAAACCCTCAAAGTATCCATACCCATTAGCGTGGAGTATGTTGGATACTCCAGCTGTATCATTTATATAGAGATTTGAACCCACTGAAAGTGAAAAGTCTGGTGAAGTATTGGCTATACCAAAGTTGTTTTGTGTGTACAGTTCACCGTGTACATGGAGGTTTAGAGTGTTTGAAGTATCAAGTGTAAATGTCTGTGTTTCGGGTCCACCGAACGTCCTCGAGAATTTGAAAGTGTTATCTGGGTGGGTATAGCCGACAAAGATATTTGCTTCATTTGGTTGGTCCACCATAAGAATGCCGGTATCATAAGTTCCATTGTTCCCCGTACCCATTTGAATGACGGCATTAGAAACGACTAGATTATTGACACTTGTATAATCGGGGGATTCCGTGATTGCCAAGTTTCCAAGGAATTCAACATCTCCAAAAACTCTGAGCATCCCATTTTGAACAACTACGTTACCATTTTCGAATATGGCTACATTGGAATTGGAATTTGGATCAACTTCGGTTCCCACCACAAGTTGCGTCCCGACGGTGACGTTTGTTGAAAATGTATTACCACCTATATGGAGTACGTTAGAGTCTGAAGAATCCGCTACCAATTTTTCACCTACCCGAAATGTACTAGATGTTTTAAGATTGGTTGAAAGTGTGTTCCCCGAAATGATAAATAAATTTTCAGTTCCATCATTCGTATCGACGACAACCTTATCACTCCCTGCTTGTTGGATTTCAAATGTTCTCGTTGGATTGAGGGTTCCGACCCCCATTTTATCGTTGACGACAACACGCTCTGTGCGGATACTTTTATTGACATCCAATACAATCTCCTGACCGGCATTCATAAATAAGTCTGCACCAACTGAGAAACTCTTGGTTGGATTTGTATTTGAAATACCGATACGACTTACAACAACTTCATCGGCTTCAATTTCACCTGTAATAATTGCCGAAGCACTGGTAAGAACGTCCTGCTCTATTGGGTCTGCATCTAGACTGGTGACATACACTTGGTCAAATCTAACTGTTCTTCCCATTTATATTAGTTACCAAATAAAATTCCAGCCATTCCATTCTTGATTCTCAAAACATTATAGTTTACTGCGTGAATATAGAGTTCCTGACCATCTGGTCTGAGACTTCCCTTCTCAACCCCTCTGAGTATAAGCTTTGCGTTATCTATACGACTAAAATTACAGGTTCCAGATGGATTATAATCTGATGCGTTTAAACAAAAGTGATACGCAAAGTATCTCGTTTGGAATAAAACTTCCGTCGTGTGTACAAAATCAGATGTCCCAAATTTAGATTTGTAGTAATTTTGAATAGTGTGAAAGTACATGGGGGTCATATCCTCGAGTAAGGGTGTTCCATTTATATGTATATCACCTTTGTGAAATGTAAAACGATCATTGGCGAAATCGTTATTGAGGGCGTTAAACCCGAAGAATAGAGACTTCACTGGGTGGTTGAAACAAGACAAATCTAAACTATTATCACCACCTTGTTGGGTTGCGTGGTCTGAAACTGTTTCAAGTGGGTATTCGACACTTTGTACCTGTGTGATTACGAAATCCATTTGACGTGTAATCATACGTTCCCTCTCATCCTTGTCTAGGTAAATATAGTTTCCATATATTTTGATTTGTTTATTTTCACTCGATACACCAACAAATTGTGCGTTATCGAAGTGTATTTTAATTTCAACTTGGTGATGTTGAAGTGCCAAAAGTGGAAGAAAAGCCCCATGGTCACAAAAGAAAAAGTGAAACGGGAGGAAACTTGGGTTAGATGCCGAAACCTTGTTGGTCAATTCCTGTGACTTTACGTGGGTATCCGCTAGGTAATTGGGCCATATATCACTGAAATAGTCATAGGGTTGTGAGTCCACCTTTTGACCACCGATAAAGAGATCGACAGTGGAATTGTAAAAAAGATTGGAGGATACGGCGTTTCCTTCACACCATAGACCATTGATGATATCACCCAATACTGGAATAGTAATCGTGTTATCCGTATCATTTATAGATTTGATATATTTCGGGGCTTGTGAAAAGTTGGTGTGCCTCGTAAACTTCACACGAAAAAAGGAATGTCCCTCATCGGTCATTAAATAAACATCCTGTACACCCTTTGAAACGAGTTGTATTAATGCACCTGACATTTATTTATTAATCAGATTATAAAAACAGACACTTTCCCTGAGGGAAGTCATCCTTCTTCTTTTCTTCTCCACCCTTTCCATGAATTTTGAATCCACCTTGGCGGTACACCTTCATTCTCTTATAGTACATCGCTGTAAAGACTGACCATGGGTCGTGGATGTCGTAAATGTGGGGATTATTCTTTTTACCCTTGGTCTCCCTCATTATTCTCCCAATACTTTGAACAATGTCAGACTTTGGTGAGGCCAAGATGACTGTGTCTAGGGTGGGTATGTCCAATCCTTCGTGGGCTTGACTGAATGTCGCGAAGATGATCTTCTTTTTTGAGGATTCCTGGAGATCCTTCTCCTTCATACCACCCATGTAGAGCCCAGAGCTCTTGGGGAAACATTGGTGAAGGAATTCGCAGTGGAACCTCCGATCGCTTAGAACGAGGAGCTGCCTCGTCCCCGCTGAAGCTTTTTTTACGAGTTCCACCAACATTTTGTTTCTATTCCTGTCTTCGACCAACTCTGTGATCATGTTGGGCATAGAGATCTTCCCATTCCTCATAGAGGGTGGGGGGTTGCGGTAATTGAAGCACTCGTAGGTGACTGTAAATACCTCCACCTGTTCCTGATTTTTCCTCTCGACGGCGAAGAATGTGGGCCCCATAAACCAATGGAGCACCTTGGTGAGACCATCCTTTCTCTCCGGGGTGGCAGAGAGACCAAATATGTGTTTCGGGCACAACTTGAAGAGGGATTGACTGAATACCTTGGCACATATATGGTGGGCTTCGTCTACGATGAGGGTCCCAACACTTTCAAAGTCCGAAAAGCTGTACTCCTTTAGGGAGAGTGATTGGAGCATAGCGATGACAAAGTCGCAGTCAACTTGTTTCTTATCCTGTTGGACGACACCAATGGTGGCCCCCGGACAAAACTGTTGGATTCTCTCCCTCCACTGGTCTGCAAGGAACTGTTTATGTACGACAATCATGGTCCTGTAGCCCAACTTACACGCTATTGCCAGGGATACGGTGGTCTTCCCAAAACCACACGGGAGTGAGAGAACGCCATGGCCCGCCTTAAGAGCTGCAGCAAGTGCTTCATTTTGGTGTGTTGCGTCTCGAAGGGTACCGACAAACTTCGTTGTAATTCGGGTGGGTTGGGGTCTTCGATCCTCCTTGGGTTCACCAAGTTTCTCGACGCCATAGAAGCGCGGGACACAGATACCATTTTTAATCGTTTTAAAAACTTTAAAAGGTGGTGGCGGAAATCCATAATCCCCATTGACTATAGGTCTTACGGTAAGTTCCTTTTTAATTTCTTGGAGTGGTCCTTCAGTGGCGAGGTACCCAGTTCTAGTGAGCATACTGATTTAAAGGGAAAAAACTTTAAATGAGTAAATGCCTGTTATACATATAGATGAACAAATCCAAAAACTATTTCAAGAGGTGCATAGACTTCAGGGAATGCTTCAGGTATTCCAACAATTAAAAAATTCTGGTCTAGATGTCATCGAACTTCCAGATCAAAATGAAGAACTTGAGAGTATCCAAGAAAATCCAGAATAATTTTCAACGTTCCAAACTCCTTTGAATTCAATTTTAATTCTAACTTCGTCACCCCTTGTAAGAGACTGAATTGGTTTACCCGTAACCTCACACATCACTCTCCTATAACGGTATGGAACTTTCACTTTTAGAACATTTCCATCTAGGGGGTCGTCAATATTTTGATTTTTTAAAAGAAATTGTTTACGATAATGAATGGAGGAAACCCTTTTCGCTGCGTCTGGTTCAAGTGTGAAACGGATATACTTCTTATCGTTATATTCATATAGTGGTTCATATACATGTGCAACTACTTCCATCTGCTACGATATAGTACAATCAAAACTATAAGTGTTATAATTAGGATTATTACGAGACGGCTTATTGTGAGCGGTTCTGATGGTTTCCTCGTTCCAAAAACCTGGTGACTTAAACTTCTAGAGACTTCTACGGCCGACTCGATACTAGAATATGGAGTGTTTCTAGGAGACATCATTCCGCACATAGCAACTTTGGAACATTCACCAAAAAATGGTAACTGACCACTGAGACCGAGGACCCCCGAAGATTGTGAAAATGACCACCCACCATCTTCACTCCATTCTGAACCCCACCCAATCCTAGATGTTTTTGGTGGGGGTAGACCTAATTGTTCGATGACCCCCTTTATCAGTGTGTTGGGGGTGTTGGATAAAAGTTCTTCGGTCACTTTGCATATGACACAAGATACGGTTACACCATCTGAAAGAACTCTGGGTTGTAAACTCCACGGTGTTTTCGCTGCTATTTCGAGATCAGATTTCAGGGTTATGGGCTCTTTGTAATCGAGTAGGACATTTATGGCTCCATATGTACCATCGCTAACCTTTTTATGACCATCGGGTCCCCAATTGTCACCCAATAATTTTAGAGCCGGACTGTTATCTACACATAAAAAGAGATATCCACCATCTATCACGTCACCATTTGTAAATGTCGCGGTGTAATCATCTTTACCATAGGTTACCGTCTCTAACTCGACACCAAACACAAAATTTACACCCGCATCTAAGAGCGCCTCTTCCATCGCATCAGACATGACTTTACCGGAAACCCTCTGTGTGTAGGGTTTCGATAATACCACATGATTGAGATTATTTACAAATTCGTAGGCTGACATTCTATCCCAAGTTACACCATCCATGATGAGGGGGAGAGATTGGAGAAGTTGTGCGCCTCCTTCCGAAACGTTACCCACCGCATTTTCTAAACTTATCGTTTTGTATTTACCTGGTTGTACGATAACTTTCAGTACTAGGGACAGAAGTTTGACGTAATCCCCCAACGATAAGGACTCGAGTAGAAATGTGGTGTGTTGATCACCACCTTTGGAGGGTTCGAATAGTTCATCCCAGTCTATACCCATTTCATCCAATAGAGACTTTGTGTTTATGAACGCTCTATCGAATAGAACTCTGTGTGCGTGAAGATCCCTCGTGTTTACGTTTGGTTCCCACCATGATCCACCCGCTGATCGTTTTCTGTCGTAAATTGTTATATTGTGTTCACCTGATTTAAGTATTTCCCAAGCGAGGGACATTCCTGATGGACCGGCACCAATTATATGAATGTCCATTCTACTTTACTTGTATATTTTTGTTCAGATCAAACCAGTTTCTTCACGTTCCTCGGGAGTTTTCAATAAGTACAATGCACCCAGGAATAGTAAAGTGGATAGTAATGCATATTCTATATCTTTGGTAGCAGAGAAGGCGATGAGCATAAGTGACACGAATCTAAATATTTTATTATCAAAAAGTAACCGAAGATTACCTGGTATTTTAACCGCGTTCCCTGAGAATAAACCTTGGTACAGAATGATAAGTGTAAATATAACTGGTTGTGTTTCGATTAATTTTTCTATCGGTCCAGTTACGGGTTTGAATGTATTCGCTACCATTTATATTTAGGTGACATTAAAAAATATCTTCATATGATAGGTATGTTGACTGTAATAAAACCCTTACCCAAACCAACTCAACAGAAGGTGAAGACTTGGAAGTTTGCCGCCAAATTTTTATGGAAAGAGCGTTTTGTTGAAGACAAAGCGGAGCTCGGGAGATGGACAAAAGATCAACTTCTCGATCTTGGTCCAACATTTGTAAAATTAGGACAAATTGCGTCCACGAGGGGGGACCTCTACCCCCCAGAGTTTACCCGTGAACTCGAATCTCTCCAAGATGACGTTCCCGCCTTTGATTATAATTTAGTTAGGGATCAGATTGATCTAGATATTTTCAAGGACTTCGATGATATCCCCTTTAAGTCTGCGAGTATTGGTCAGGTCCACAAGGCTACCCTACAAAATGGGAAACCTGTAGTTGTAAAATTGAAAA
>Ga0209505_1002594_pt1 | contig 11002 bp, 10 predicted proteins | sample COGITO_mtgs_1103_2_FD_184794 | JGI IMG/M metagenome (GOLD analysis project Ga0209505, IMG submission 184794) | Pelagic marine microbial communities from North Sea - COGITO_mtgs_110331 (SPAdes) (version 2) | ecosystem: Environmental > Aquatic > Marine > Epipelagic ... | reverse complement strand
AGGGTTGTTGTTGCGCTCAGGGTTGTTGTTGCGCTCAGGGCTGTTGCTGCGCTCAGGGCTGTTTTTGCGCTCAGGGCTGTCTCACTGAGGCGCGCGGAAATTTCAGGAAGGTGGCTGTCAACAAACTGCGTCAGCAGCGTGCTGCTTGCAAATTCCGGTTGGTCGAGTAGGTCTTGCAGAAAAGTGAGGTTGGTTTCAAAGCCTTCGATTTGAAAATCAGCGAGCGCGCGCTGCGCCTTGGCCGTCGCGCTGGCAAAGACGGGACTGCGACTGTGGGTGATGACTTTGGCAAGCAAGGAATCATAGCGGGTGCTGGTTTGGTAACCGCGATAGGCAAAGCCGTCAACCCGAACCCCGATGCCTGTGGGCGGCGCATAGTGGGTGATCTGCCCGCCTGTGGGTTTGAAAAAGCCTTTTTCGGATAGGGTTTCCATATTCACCCGGCACTGAATCGCAAAGCCTTCTGCTTGCGGGGGCTCGGTCAGGTTCAAATCGGCAAGGCTTGCACCCTCAGCAACTTTTAATTGCAGGGCCACCAAATCAAGTCCTGTGATGCATTCTGTCACGGTGTGCTCGACTTGCAGTCGGGCATTGGCCTCGATAAAGAAATAGCGCTCGGGTTTATTGGCATCCACTAAGAATTCGAAGGTGCCCAAGCCGCGATAGTTTGCGGATTGGGCCATGGTGAGGGCGTCACGCAATAGGAGATCGCGCGTGCTGGCGGGAATGGCTGGGCTCGGGGCAATCTCGATGAGTTTTTGGTTTTGACGTTGCACGGAGCAGTCCCGCTCCCAAAGGTGAACAACCCCACCTTGGCCATCCCCCAGGATTTGAACTTCAATATGCCGAACGTCGGGCAGGTATTGCTCAACGTACACGGCGCTTTGCCCAAAGGCTAACGCCGCTTCGGATTGGCAGCGCTCAAAAAGTTTTTCAAGATCATCCGCTGCGTGAACCTGGCGCATGCCGCGGCCACCGCCGCCGTGTACGGCCTTGATGAGCATTGGCTCATCTAAAAGGGTCTTTCGAAAGTCTGCGGCTTCCGCCAAGGTGGTGTCGCCATTGGTGCCCGAAATGAGCGGCACCTCGTGCGCCTTCGCCAGCGCCCGAGCCCCTGCCTTGTTGCCAAATTGCTCGAGTTGTTCCGTGGTGGGGCCAACAAAGGTGATGCCAGCGGCATCGCAAGCCGCGGCGAAATCGTGGCGCTCGCTCAGGAACCCGTAACCTGGGTGTATGGCATCGGCATTGGTTGCAACCGCTGCTGCAATGATGGCGTCGATATCCAGATAAGCGGCTGCCCCCGCGCCGGGTAGACAGTAATGATCATCGGCTAGGCGCACATGTTGGGCCAGGCCATCGTCTTCTGGGTAAACGCTGATGCAGGCAATGCCGAGGTCTTGGGCGGTTGTAATGATGCGTACGGCTATTTCCCCGCGGTTTGCGATGAGCAATCTGTTCATGGTGGGTGCGACTCAACAAAGAAGATGAACTGTAAAGCTATAGCAACGCCAGCAATTTGTCAGCGGCTTGTCGGATCAAATTTAGCGCGAGTGGCCAAAAGGCCATGATAGACTTCTGAGGAAATTATCTAGGAGCGCGGCGATGACAACAATCGAAACAGGTACGAATGATCTGCTGGCAGAAAATATCAATGGGGTTGGCGTGATCACGTTAAATCGACCGGATGCGCGCAACGCGATGTCCGGTGAGATGAATGCGGCCTTATCGCACACGTTAGCCGCTTGGGAGTTAGACCCGGCGATAAAATGCATCATCCTAACCGGCGCCGGAAAAGGGTTTTGCGCAGGCGGCGATGTAAAGGGTATGGCAGCCTCTGGTGATGGCACAGTTGGCGACAACACGATTGATGGCGCGATTCATGCGCAGCGGGTAACGCAACGGGCAACGGCGGGTAAATTGTTTAAAATGCCCAAGCCGACCATTGCGGCCTTACCGGGTGCGGCCGCTGGCGCCGGGTTAAGTTTTGCCTTGGCCTGCGATCTCCGGGTGATGGCCTCGAGCGCGATTATGACCACGGCGTTTGCGCGCGTTGGTTTCTCTGGCGACTATGGCGGCACCTATTTCATGACCCAGCTTTTGGGCACCGCCAAGGCTCGGGAGTTGTATTATTTGTCAGACCGCGTTGATGCTGCCGAAGCCCTGCGGCTTGGGCTCGCCAATTGGGTTGTCGAGCCAGAAGATTTAATGACCAAAACAATGGAAATCGCGAACCGGTTGGCGGCGGGCCCAACCGTTGCCTACCGGTACATGAAAGAGAATTTGAATCGCGCTTTGGCAGGGGATGTAGATGATTGCATGGACTTAGAAGCCACCCATCATGTGCATTGCGGTCAGACAACGGATCATAAAGAAGCGACCAAAGCCTTTGTCGCGAAACGTGAACCGGTATTTATTGGGCGTTAATCACAAGCGGTGGGCCAAAACGGTTTAGGTTTCGATCTGGAAACACTTAGCGCAAGGAGCAGGACGGGCGTGGCAATAGCATATTTGAACGGGCAGTGGATGCCGCCGAGCGAAGCCAAGGTTTCGGTTTTTGACCGAGGCTTTATGTTTGGCGATGGCGTCTATGAGGTCATGCCGGTTTATGACGGTAGGATTTTTACCAAAGCCCAGCACCTGGTGCGATTGGCTCGGTCACAAGCTGAAATTGGTTTGGCGCCGGTCATGTCGGCAGAGGCTTGGTCAACGCTGTTAGATGAAGCAGTAGAAAAATCAGGCGAAGCGCAGGCGCTGATTTACATCCAGGTCACCCGGGGCGCCGCAACCGAGCGATCCCATGTCTATCCAGATAGTCCGCCGACCGTATTGCTGACAGTCACGGCCTTTCAGCCGAAAACAGTCGCGGAAATTCAGCCTTTAAAAGTTGAAACAGCCGAGGATATTCGTTGGCATCGGGCGGACATTAAGGTTACGAGCTTGATTGCCAATGGCATGATCAAAAATCGGGCGCTGGCAAATGGGTATGACGATGCGATTATGATTCGGGGCGATAAAGTGACCGAAGGCACCGCTTCTAACGTATTTATTGTGGCTGATGGAGAGATCGTAACGCCGCCCAAGAGTCAGTGGCTCTTGCACGGGATTACGCGAGACGAGATGATCCGAGTGGCTGTCGAGGCGGGTCTGCCGCTCCGCGAAGCGGATTTCGGCGAAACGCAGTTGAGGGCGGCCTCAGAAATATGGCTGAGCTCGACCGGACTGGAGTTGGTCCCGGTGGGTCAGGTCAATGACCATCGGATCGGGGACGGATTACCGGGTCCGATCTGGCGGCAGGTTTTTGAGGGCTTCCAAGCTCGTAAGCGCTTAGTCGATTGAAGAATTCGATCAAACTAAGCTAAAACATTCATTGGACGTGTAGCAGATGTCCGATTTAAAGTACTTGCACTAAAACCTAGGAGAAGAAAGATGGCGTTGAAAGACTCCAAGACAGAACAAAACTTGAAAGACGCATTCGCGGGTGAATCCCAAGCCAATCGTCGGTACCTGTACTTCGCATCAAAAGCGGACGTTGAAGGGTACAACGATGTTGCTTCGGTATTTCGCTCCACAGCGGAAGGTGAAACGGGCCATGCCCACGGTCACTTAGAGTATTTAGAAGAGACAGGCGATCCCGCAACCGGTATGCCAATCGGCAGCACGTCTGACAACTTGAAGGCCTCTGTGGCTGGCGAAACCCATGAGTACACCGATATGTACCCAGGTATGGCGTCAACTGCTCGGGATGAAGGGTTCGACGAAATCGCAGATTGGTTCGAAACGTTGGCAAAGGCTGAACGTAGCCACGCCAATCGATTCCAAAAGGCGCTGGACTCACTAGACGCCTAAATTAGGTCGCAGTTGGGTTGTTGATAACGCGCCCTTAAGGGCGCGTTTTTTATGGAGGAGACATATGTTAAGTCGAGCAGATTTGTGGTCCCTTGAGGACTACTCGGTACATCGGGCGAGTTTTAGGGAAGCGGTACTAGCCCACAAAAAAAATCGTAGGGTATTGATCGGTCAGCACATCCAGCTGATCTTTGAAGATCAAACCACCATAAAGTACCAGATCCAGGAAATGCTTCGAATTGAGAAGATTTTCGAAGCCGCGGGTATTCAAGAGGAGTTGGACGCGTATAACCCGCTGATTCCGGAAGGCAAGAACTGGAAGTGCACGTTACTCATTCAGTACGGCGATATTGACGAGCGTCGGCGTCGGCTGGCTGATTTGGTCGGGATAGAAGATAAGATCTGGGTTCAGGTTGGCGACGGTCAAAAAATATGGCCGATTGCCGATGAGGACATGGACCGCAGCAAGGAAGATAAAACGGCAGCCGTGCACTTTATGCGCTACGAGCTAACCGATGCAGATCGGGCCGCGGCCAAGGCGGGTGCGGAGATCGTCTTTGGGGTAGCGCATGTGGCCTATCCATCCGAGCCGGTTGTGTTGCCTGAGATCTCGAAGGCGGCCTTGGTTGCTGACTTGAGCGATTAGCGCAAGCGGTCGCGTCAAACGGCAAACTTTGAGAGAAACGATAAAAGCCGGTAATAACCGGCTTTTTGGTCTACAGTGTTCCGCTAGGCGGGCTGCAAGGCGCGCTTTATAATTGCCCTTTTTGAAAGAGTCGGAATGCACTATGAGACAGTCTTTAATCCCGCAGGTTTTGATGTTTGGCGCGCTACTGCTGCTCAGCGGCTGCGGCGTGAATAATTTGCCAACGCTCGATGAGGGCGTGAAGGCCGCATGGTCTCAGGTGCAGAATCAATACCAGCGCCGGGCGGACTTGATTCCAAACCTGGTGGCAACGGTGAAAGGCTACGCGGCCCAAGAACGCGAGACCCTGCTTGCGGTAACCGAAGCCCGGGCCAAGGTTGGGAGCATGCAGGTCGACCCGAGCCTGATTGATGACCCAGCGCGATTGCAGCAGTTTGAACAAGCCCAAAGCAAGTTATCCGGCGCGCTAAGCCGGTTGATGGTGGTGGTCGAAAAATACCCCGACCTCAAGTCAAATCAAAACTTTCTGGCCCTGCAGTCTCAGCTGGAAGGCACGGAAAACCGCATCAGCATTGCGCGCCGCGACTACATCAACAGCATTGCGGGGTATAACACGGAGCTACGCACCTACCCGGGTAAGCTTTGGCATGGCTGGCTGTATCCCGAGCTCACCGTTCGAGAAGACTATTACGAAGCAACCGCTGCGGCCGCAGATCAGCCGCCTGCGGTGACGTTTTAGTGAAGGGATTTGTCTTAGCGGTCCTCCTTTTAGCGCTAAGTCTGCAGGCCTACCCGGCTGACTTGGTTTTCCCAAAACTAACTGGGCGCATTGTCGATGAGGCTGGCCTGATTAGTGCGGGGGATCAAAGATTAATCAACGCTGCGTCCCGAAGTCTTGAGCAAACCTTGGGGCATCAATTGGTCGTGGTCACCGTCAAAGACCTGCAAGGGGTTGTGATCGAGGATTTTGGCTATCAGCTTGGTCGACACTGGGGGATTGGTCAGGCCGAGACGAACAATGGCGTGCTGCTGATTGTGGCGCAAGCCGAGCGCAAGGTTCGCGTTGAAGTGGGTTATGGGCTCGAGGGAGATTTAACCGATGCCCGGTCGAGCCAAATTATTCAGGGCATCATGCTGCCGCGTTTTAAAGCGGGTCAGGTGTCGGGCGGGATTGCGGCAGGCAGTGAGGCGATTCGGCAGGTTTTTCAAGGCGAGTTTGTGCCGCCTAAGGTGACTCGATCGCGCACGTCTGGCGCGGCGCCCCCGATGTTGCTTGGGGTATTTTTTGTATTGTGGCTCCTCAGTAAAATCTTGGGTTCATTTGCTGGCGGCATGCTGGGCGTGCCGGTCGGCACGGGGCGGCGTCATCGCGGCGGCTATATTGGTGGGGTCGGCGGTTTTGGTGGTGGCGGTTTTGGCGGTGGCGGCGGCTTTGGCGGCGGTGGCGGCGGTTTTGGTGGCGGCGGCGCGAGCGGAGGTTGGTGATGAGCGGGTTATTGACGAAGACACAGCTGGCGGCCATTGCAGATCAAATTACCGAGATCGAAAAGGCGACCGATGCCGAGATCGTGACGGTGCTAGCAAAGCAAGCCGATGATTATTACTACATACCGACCCTCTGGGCGGCAATGGCGGGCGTGATTGCGCCCTCCGCGCTGCTATTGCTACCGCATTGGTTGGTCTTGTCCGAAATTCTGTTGATTCAAGTCAGTTTGTTTGGGGTCCTGGCGCTGCTCTTGCGCAGCCCGGTCTTACTCCGGCGCTTGATTCCTAAGCGTGTCCGGCATTGGCGGGCGAGCAACCTGGCGCGCAGGCAATTCCTTGAGAACAATTTGCACCACACCGAAGGCGGACTCGGGGTGTTGATTTTTGTGTCGGAGCTCGAGCGTTATGTCGAGATTCTTGCCGATCGGGGTGTGGCTGAGCAAATCCCGAACGAGACCTGGGCATTAATTGTGCAGCGTTTTACGCAAAAGGTTGGGCAAGGGGAAGTCTACGACGGTTTTGATCAGTGCTTGCAAGCGGTGGGTGCAGAGCTTGCTGCGAAGTTTCCGATCACTACAGCCAAAAATGAACTGCCCAACCATCTCGTGTTGATTTAGGGCACATCCCGTTCATTCACAGATTCAGGCTTTATCGCCTGCAGCCTGTCGATCACGCCGAAGGTTGTTTTGGCGCTGTGGGCCCATAAGTCATGAACTTGTCGATGGCTTCAGCGACCGCGTCGGGCGCATGCACGGCAACTTCATGACCAACCCGTGACAACACGGCCAGATCCGCATTTGGCAAGCGCTGATAATCCTTCAAATTGGCATTCAGTAGGCCGTCCCCAGAGCCGGCGATGACCAGCGTTGGGGTGGTCAGATCGCCCAATTGCGCCGTAAGGTTGAGGTTGGACATGGTTTCAAGGCCCCCGGCGATGTGCCCGTCTGACACGGTCATAAGATGGTTTACGCGATCCTCAAACCAGTCATCGTCTTCAAGCTCGGCAAGCGTGCGCCCTTGATGATACCGGTTCAAAAAGAAGGCCCGGTCGCCGCGCGCTCTTGCGGCGAGCTGTTGATCGAGCAGATCCTGGCTGTAGGGACCGATGCCGCCGCTTGGAATCGCGGCTTTCAGGATCAGTTTGGTGAGCCGATCGCTATGATGCACGCCCAATTGAAAGCCGATGCCGCCGCCCATGCTGTGCCCAGCAAAGGCCACGCGCTCCAAGGCGAGGTGGTCCAATAACCCCACGACATCTAGCGCATATTGCGCAATCTCGTAACCCGATTGGGTGTGCTGACTTTCGCCCGTGCCCCGACATTCCATCAAAATGATTTGGTAGCGGTCTTTTAAGCGCTCAGCAACGGGCATCCAGTTCACTCTAGAGGCGGTATAGCCATGGTGCAGCAATAAAGGCTCGCCCTGGCCCAGAACGTCATACCACAAGTCGGCTTCATTAATATTAGCAATGGGCATGATGGCCTCAATTTCTTAGATAACCGTGATCCTGTGGTTTTTATCGATTCAGATCAAGGGTTGTGGTGATTTCAACATCGCAAAATTTATCAAGATGCAGCGTGAGCTAACGGTTCGATCAGAAGTGGGCAGGGGTGAGGAGGTTTGCATATGCTTTGATACGGCGCCCTTTCACAATAAAGGCTGAGGCGTTTAATCATTTTATTAAAAACGATCTCTGGGTTACCAACAGTACGTTCTTCTAGCTGTTATCCACAAATATTGAATTTGAGCGGCACTCGCCTTGGAAATACGGTTGGGTAAGTCAACTTAAGATTTCGGTCTTCTCGCAAAATAACGGCATACTCGCCGCGTTAAAGGTATAGGTTGGGTCTTCACTTTCTGAATTAGAGCCGTCGGTCACGTTAATGGTGGTGGCGCCAGTCGAGGGGTGACGCAGGTAAGTGGTGATGGCGTTCGCGCCGCCAAACCCAATGCTGATACTGGCATTATCCGCGTTACTGACCCAGGCACCGTTTCCGCTGCTGGTGGTTAAGGTTACGGTATTGCTGGTTGTGACTGCCGAGTGACCGGCATTGTGGGCCGTGATCGTGACCGGGGTCGCCACACAGTTGGGACCATTAGCATCATTCGTCGTGCTGCCGCCATCATAACTAACAGCGTAATGGTGCAGAGAGGGTGCGGAGACTGAAATGGTGCTGGTGACGCCAGCCGCTGAGTTGGTGTCTCCGTCACTGACCAGCCAAGTTGCGATTCGATCGCTGGTATCAGGGCTACCGGTATCTGTATTTTGATAGGTTACGCTCTCAAACGCGGTCTCATAGTTGGCTTTACTAGCGGTCCCGCTGAGTGTCAAAACGCCGGTGCCGCTGTCCCAAGATCCGGTAATGCCATTGGCGTTGGTAAAGGCGAGAACATCTTCAGAAGACTCATAACCACTGCTGATAGTGATGGTGGCGCTCTCCATATTGGTGTCATCGACATCGGTGATGGTGAGGGTGCCGTCGATGACTGTGGCGGAACCTCCTGTAGAAAATGACAAGGTCCCTCCCGCATCGGAGACAACAGGCGCGTCATTCACATCAGCTACGGTTATGGTGGATGTGACGCCAGAGGAATTGGCGGTGCCATCACTGACCACCCAGGTGATGGTTCGGTTGGTGTTGTCCGGGTCATCGGTGTTGGTGTTCTGATAGGTGATGCTCTCGAAGGCGGTCTCGTAGTTGGCTTTGCTGGCCGACCCGCTAAGTGTCAAAACGCCGCTGCTATTGCTGGCAACAGAAATGCCAAGGCCGGTATTGCCAAGGGCCAAGACATCCTCGCTGGCTTGATAGCCACTGCTGATGGTGATGGTGGCGCCTTCCATATTGGTGTCATCAACATCGGTGATGGTGAGGGTGCCGTCGATCACGGTAGCGCTATCGCCTTCGGTGTAGGCGAGGGTGGCGCCGGCATCCGAGACCACGGGTGCAGCATTATCGTCTGTTACAGTGAAAGCAAATCCGGCGCTTGTTCCCTCTGCCCCAGAGCAATTATTACCATTGAAGATGGTTAGCTTGATGGTGTAAGACCCAGCCGCTAAGCCGCTGTAGTTGAATCCTGCAGAGTTCCCTCCATTTGTTGCATTATCGACCTCGTATGAGCCTGTTTTTGCGTTACTATTTTTAATATTACCATTAGCGCCGCCGCTTCCTGTTGCGCATTCGCCCACTACGTTATCGTTGACTAAAAGCTCCGCAGATGACACAGATCTATTTGTTCTTGATGTTTCGAGCGCGGAAAAATTAACCGTAAAATTGTAGGGGGATGCAGCGTCCGCTGAATCTTGGGTGATTGAAGTGATGGTGACTTGTATTTCTGCCATGGCGTGCGGCGTGCCGCAAAAAAGAATGAGTAATACGAGTCCTTGTGCAATTTTTCTGGGTATCGCTTTCATTGCCCTCCAAACCGTTGATAGGAAACTGTGCAGGAAATGACTGGGTTAACTGCCTTGACCGAAAACTTGCGCGGCCTTGAGCACGTCTCCTGAAGATGCAGCAGGCATTGGCGAAGTTGCTTGGTAGTCTGTGTTGGGTGAAAGGTTCGCGCTCCAAACTTCCGCTGAGCACTGCAGCGACGTCACCGCCGCAAACCCCGCATTCACCAACCCTAAGTCACTGTCAGCGGGTGCGTTATATTCGGTCTCGACCAAATCAAAGAACAATTTTCCTTCAGCTTGATCTACGATTTGGCTGCGGACCGAGCCAAATTCAGCAAGGCCGCCCCAGCGAAGGCCTTTGGTTTGATCATAGGGTAGTGCCGGCACATTTAGATTTAGCGCGCAGCGTTCTGGGCCATTGGCTAAAGCGTTGAGCAGTTCGATGGCGTATCGGCAGGCGGTGTCGAAATGCCACTCCTCCGATACCGCAAGGCTTACCGCGAGGCCGCGCATACCGAAGTTCTGAGCTGCTAAGGCCGCGCCAACGGTGCCGCTGTGCAGTACCGAGCGGCCGGTATTCAGGCCTAGATTCGGGCCTGAAACCACAATGTCGGGCCTGGGACCAAAGGCCTCTAAATGACTGGTGATGGTGCACAGGGCGGGCGGGCCATCGAGCGCAAAGGCCTTGCCGGCTAACCCAATGATCTGAACTTCTTTATAGCCAATCGGGCGATCCCGGGAGATATGGCCCAAGCTCGCGCCGGTGCCCGAGGCATCAAAGCTGGGCGCGACCACGACCACTTCAAAACCAGCGGCTTCAACGTGGCGGGCGAGTTCATGTAATCCTGGGCTGTCGATGCCGTCATCGTTGGTCAGTAGTGCGCGCATGAATTCTCTCCTGCTAAGAATCTATTGTCCGCCAGTTCGGCCCTGGCAACAACCCAAGGCGCCTGAATGGTCGCGTGTTGTGATTCGCAGCCAAGCGCCGCCGCGAGAATATGGTTAATCACCCACTTGAAATTAATTTTGAGCTTGCAGTTTGGCGATGGACTATTGGTTTAAGCTTTTAATGCGGCCTCATGGAGTAAAAGGCGCGCCAGTACGACCGCTTTTGATTCAGTCAGTCAGTGGGCTTGAAGGCCGCGCAGGCTTCCTTAGCCGTGACCCGCGCCTTCTTTTCGCACACCTGCCAGAGGTCATTACAGACTTGGGTTTCCCGAGCCTTGGGTAGTTCTACCTCGAAACAGTTCTTGTATTCTCGGTCACAACTGACCAAGAGCAACAACACGGTGATGATGGTAAAGGCTCGCGTCATAAATGCTGTCCGTTAAAGGTTAAAAATGTAGTGCAATGTGCACCCGGTAGCAAGCCCTTGCAGCATACGATTGTAAGCAAGCCTTGAAATGAGCGCTGCGGTGTTGGGCGGCAATTGAATTCAGGTTGGGATTGGTTGCGCGGCCCAGTTCGAGGTCACAGTTAGGCCTGCGATGCTTGGCGTTGCGATTTAGGTCGCCCCTAGCCTGTGGTACCCTTGCGAGCGTTTGGTGCTGAGTCAATGGTGGCTCGCTTGATCAAGAAAAGGAGGATCACAACATGATTGCAACATCGATTTTTGGCGGCCTGCTGATTGG
>Ga0209505_1002585_pt1 | contig 11020 bp, 10 predicted proteins | sample COGITO_mtgs_1103_2_FD_184794 | JGI IMG/M metagenome (GOLD analysis project Ga0209505, IMG submission 184794) | Pelagic marine microbial communities from North Sea - COGITO_mtgs_110331 (SPAdes) (version 2) | ecosystem: Environmental > Aquatic > Marine > Epipelagic ... | reverse complement strand
TTACTTTTAGGCTTAATAAATGTTTCTTCTTCCATAATTTTTCCTAATAAATATATTTACTTCATATTTTATATAAAATTTATTATAAATCTATTAATATAAAAAAGGATTTAATTTAATGATAATTCCAAAAGACATAGATTGTATAGAAATAACTAAACCAGGAGGTCCTGAAAATCTTTTATTAGTTAAAAGAGAAATGCCAAAAATAAATTTAGGTGAAGTACTCATAAGAGTTAAGGCCGCAGGAGTAAATCGTCCTGATGTAATGCAAAGAAAAGGTCTTTATCCTCCACCTCCAGGAGCAAGCGATATTCCAGGATTAGAAGTTTCTGGAGAAATAGTGAAAATTAATTCGAAAAATACTGAATTTAAGTTAGGTGATAAAGTATGTGCATTAGTTTCAGGAGGAGGATACTCATCCTATTGCAGCGCACCTATACAACAAACTTTACCCATACCTAATGGATTATCATTTATACAAGCTGCTGCAATTCCTGAAACTTTTTTTACCGTATGGACCAACGTATTTGATAGAGGGAATTTATCTAAAGAAGATACAATATTAATACACGGAGGTACAAGTGGGATTGGAACAACAGCTATACAATTAGCGAAATATTTTGGAGCTAAAGTCTTTTCTACAGCAGGAACAGATGAAAAATGCATAAAAGCAAAAGAATTAGGAGCAGAACTATCAATTAATTATAAAAAAGAAGATTTTGTAGAAAAAATAAATGATTACACTAATAAAAAAGGTGTAAATATAGTCTTAGATATGATAGGAGCAGAGTATTTTGATAAAAATTTAAGTATTCTTAAGGTAAATGGAAAATTAGTAATAATTGCATTCCAAAGCGGCTTTCAAAAAAATTTGAATTTACTTCCTATTTTAATTAAAAGATTAACAGTGACTGGATCAACTTTAAGACCTCGTACGCCTGAAGAAAAAGGACTAATTGCAAATAGTCTTTATAAGAAAGTATGGCCATTAATAGAAAAAGGTTTAGTAATGCCTCAAATTTATGGTACTTACAAATTAGAAGATGCTAATAAAGCACATACTTTAATGGAATCTAGCAAGCATATTGGAAAAATAGTTCTAACTGTATAAATTATAGATTAATATTAATATAAAAATAGGAGATAAATTATGACGCTGCCTTTAATGCCTCAAGCTACTGCAGTTTGGCTTATAGAAAACACAGCTCTTTCATTTCAACAAGTAGGAGACTTTTGTGGGCTTCATGTATTAGAAGTACAAGGGATTGCAGATGAAGAAGCTGCATATAGTATAAAGGCTAAAAATCCTATTACCAGTGGTGAACTTACGGCTATGAATATAAAAGAATGTGAGGAAGATAATACTAAATCTCTAATACTAGCTAAACTAAATATTTCTATTTCTTCAAAAAAGAAAAAAGCTCCAAGGTATACTCCTCTATCTAGAAGACAAGATAGACCTAATGCAATTTCTTGGGTTATAAAATTTCATCCTGAAATGTCTGACGGACAGATTTCTAAATTAATTGGAACAACTAAATTTACTATAACCCAAATTAGAGAAAGAACTCACTGGAACATCTCAAATGTGTCTGCTAAAGACCCAGTTATGCTAGGCTTATGTAAACAAAATGAACTTGCAAGTGCTATAAGCAAGGCAAGAAGGTCATCAAGATGGAAAACTATGCAAGAAAATAGAGATGATAGTAAAGATACAGTTAATACTGGTTTAAATTATGGATTAGTGAGAAAAGAAGATCATGTTGAAAAAGATTTAAATGTTTTAGAAGAAAATGATATAAATAGCTTATTTCAAAAAATAGCATCTCCTGAAGAAAGATAAAGTGGGTATAGATAAATTTTATGATTGACCATTCTAAGCTTAGACATATTATTAAGAATATACAGAATAAAAAAATCTTAGTTCTTGGTGATATTATGTTAGATCAATATATATATGGATCTGTAGATAGAATATCACCAGAAGCTCCAATTCCTATAATCAATATAGAAAATAATAGCTATTCAATTGGTGGAGCAGGAAATGTTTTAAAGAATTTAAATTCTTTAAATATTAAAACCTCATTTATATCTATAATAGGAAATGATACAGCAGGAAAAACACTAAAAAAATATATAGAAAAACTTAAAAACATAGAATACGCATTACTAATAGATAAAAATAGAAAAACCTCATGTAAAACTAGATATATATCTGATGGGCAACAACTTTTTAGAGCAGATGATGAAACAATAGATTCTTTAGGTAAAGTTTTAAAGGAAAAAATATTGAATTATTTTGAGCTCTTTATTAAACAAACCGATATAATTATCTTTTCTGACTATGGAAAAGGTATTTTTATAGATATGAATTTTTGTCAAAAACTTATTAAAATTGCCTTAAAAAAGAATAAAAAAATAATTGTTGATCCAAAAGGAAATAATTTTGAAAAATATAAAGGTGCTTTTTTTATTACTCCTAACACAAAGGAGGCATTTAATGCCACAAAAATTAATCCTATAAATAATACCTTAGCAGAAAAATGTGGGAAATTTATTATTAAAAATAATTGGTCGGAAAATGTTCTTTTAACTAGAGGATCGAATGGCTTATCTATTATTCAAAATAAAAAAATAGATCATATAAAGTCTAATACTGAAGAGGTATTTGATGTTACAGGTGCTGGAGATACTGTAATATCACTATTTTCTGCATCAATAGCAGCTGGTAATGATTACATAGAATCTGCTCATTTTGCCAATATTGGAGCCAGTGTAGTAGTAAAAAAATTAGGAACAACCTCTTTAACAAGTGAAGAACTTTTAAACTCAGTAGAATCTATAAAACCATACAAAATTTTAAATAAAAATAGCATTATAAATAAAGTTAAAAGCTGGAAAAATAATAAACTAACAGTAGGCTTTACAAATGGCTGTTTTGACTTAATTCATTCTGGACATATAGATATGTTTATAAAAGCTTCAGAAGCTTGTGATCGTTTAATAATAGGAATGAATTCTGATAAATCTATTAAAAGGTTAAAAGGAAAAAAAAGACCAATATTAAATCTTGAAGCAAGACAAAAAATAATTGCCTCACTAGATATGGTGGATGCAGTAATTTGCTTTGAAGAAGACACACCAATAAAATTAATAAAATATATTAAACCTAATATTTTATTTAAAGGTGCTGATTATAAAATTGAGGAAATCATTGGAGCAGAGTACATAAAAAGTATAGGTGGAAAAACTATAAGAATTAAACTAACAAAAAATCAAAGCACTACTAGATTAGTAAATATATTAAATAGCAGCAATTAAAGTTTTTTAAAAATAAAAGTTTATACTAATAATGAATAAAGCTCCCGGTTTAAAAATTATAATTATAACATTTATTACATTATTATTGTCTATAGCGTTATATATCATATGGTATTTTCAAATAGAAAAAATTACTACTCAAGAATTAAAATCCATACAAAATCAATTATTAAATAAAAATGTAAATTTTACCTGGGAACACGAACATAAATCTGGCTTCCCATATCGGATTGAAAAAGAATTAAATAATATAAATATTAAATTTAAAAATATAAACCTTAGTACAGAAAAATTAAAAATAATTTATCAGCCATGGAACAAAAAGCATATAATTTTTTTAATCCCAAATAATATTGCAATAAAGTATAATCAAGAAAGTATAATTGTTAATAATTCAAATCTTTTAGCTTCTTTAATTATTGACAAACTCTCTCATATAAAAGCCTCTATAGTTTCAGATGAAATAAGTTTAAACTTTCCAAGAGAAAATTATGACTTTAATAAAGTTGAGATCTACTTTAAAACTAGTGCTGAAGAACAATTTAAATTTGCTATTTTATTAGAGAAATTATCTTTTCCTCCATTATTTATAAAAAAAAATATAATCAATACATTATATTTAGATGGAAAAGTTATAAAATATAAAAAATTTGATATTAATAATTATTACAGTTGGCTTTCTAAAGAAGGCGGAATAGATATTAAAAATTTTAAACTAGAGTTTAGTGACACAAATGTTAATGGGAATGCATTTGTAAGTGTAGATGAAAATTATAATTTTCAAAATACTCTTTCTATATACTCAAATAACCTGAATAATGTATTTTCTCTTTTAGAACAAGATAATTTTATATCTAAAAATACTTTAAAAAAAGCAAATTTAATAATAAACGCTTTAGAAGTTGCCTCGGAATTATCTAATAAGCAGGCTACTTTTTCCATTAATATTCGAAGTGGTTACTTATATTTAATGGGAATAAAATTAATAAAAGTTCCTAATTTAAAAAGTTTTTTATAGCTATTCTTGTTCTTCTGATATAATACCTTTTCTAATATCTCTAGTTTTTGAAAATAGTTCCTCTAGAGCTTCTCCATCTTTCCATCTAATACTTTTTTGTAAAGCCGTTAAATCTTCTATAAATCGGCCTAACATTTCTAAAACTGCATCACTATTATTTAAAAAAACATCTCTCCACATCACAGGATCAGAAGCTGCAATTCTTGTAAAGTCTCTAAATCCTCCTGCAGAATATTTGATAACCTCTGTTTTTAATTGGTCTTCTAATTCTGTAACTGTTCCTACTATAGAATAAGCAACTAAATGAGGAATATGGGATGTTATAGCAAGAACTCTATCATGATATTCAGCGTCCATTATAGAAACTTTCATTCCTGCCTGTTGCCACATATAATCAACTTTTTTTATTGCGTCCTTAGATGTGTTTTTAGTTGGAGTTAATATACACCATCTCCCTTTAAAAAGATCTTCAAAACCAGACTCAGGTCCTGAATTTTCTGTTCCTGCAATAGGATGTCCTGGTACAAAATGTACACCTTTCGGTAATACTAAACTTATAGAATCTATAAGTCCTTTTTTTATAGAACCAACATCTGTAATAATAGCATCACTTTTTAATGAACTTGCAAACTCTTGAACAAGACTGCTCATTACTCCTACAGGAACTCCTAGTATAATTAAGTCAGAGTTTTCTACGGATTGTTTAATATCATCATATATATAGTCAGCTATATTTAAGTCTTTAATTTTTAAAAGTGTTTCTTTTCTTCTAGAGTAAGCACATATTTCTTTCGCTAATGATTTAGATTTAAAAACTCTAGCTAAAGAAGAGTTGATTAATCCAAACCCTATAAATGTCACTCTATTAAAAGTAAAAAATTTATCCATCTTAAGTTCCTTATTTAAAAACGGCATATACACCCATAATTTTTAAACTATCTTGAAGGTTTAGTTTATTGTTTTCTATAACCTCTATTTTATCTTCTATTTCTTCTTCAGTAATTGCCTTAGATGCAAAAATAATTATAGATTTATGAGAGTCTATAGCTCTTTCTGCAATAATAGTATAATTTTCTGACGATAAAAGTGAAGTATACTGTTGTACCTCTTTTGATTTAATCTCTATTGTAGCTAAAACAATATTTTTATCCGTATATTCTATATTTTGTTTGCCTAGAATTAATGCCTGAGGAATTCCAATATAACTTTCTGAAATACTTCCTATTACAAAAATATCCGCAAAACACTTAAATTTTACCCACCAATCATTATCTGTACTCGGATAAGGTAAAATTGATATATTTACCTCATTCTTATCTAGGCTTTTCAAAGCGTCTAAATCCGTCTTAACCTTTTTCTTTTTTATATCTACACCAAAATGATTATTCACTATTTTTTCTAAAGTATAACTAAAACTTAAAGTTAACTCTGCTTGCATAGCAATATATGAAGATATTAAATTTCTCCATATATTAATCAAAGAGTTCTTAGGTAAATTACCTTTATGCCTTTGAATAATCCTTTTTAATATTTCATGTTCTCTTGCTGGTCTATAGACTACTATGTTAGATTCTTTAGATTTTTTCTTTTCTTCTACCACCTTTTCAACTACTTCTGCTCTTTCAATTAATAAGTCATGGATTTTATCATCTATTCTATCTATATTTTTTCTAATTGTTTTTAGTGGATTTTTTGATGGAGAACTATTATCTATAGATTTTTTAAGGGACATAACTTTATTCCAAAATTATTTAAACTATTAATTAATATATATATATTATTAATATGAAAAAAACCATTGGCATATAATAATTACAATTGCTAAAATATATATTCATTAAATATGTTACTAGTATATTTTAATAATGAAAATAAAATAAAGAGATAAAAAATTAATAACATTATAGGCAATATACAAAAACAATTTGGCCCAATTAAGCTAAGCCTTGAAGGTGGACAAACTTTAAAAGAAACAACCTTAGCTTACAGTACTTGGGGAACATTAAATAAAGAGAAATCTAATGCTATACTAATTTGTCACGCTTTAACAGGCGACCAATTTGTTACTGGAAAAAACCCTGTTACAAATAGAAATGGTTGGTGGGAAAATATAGTTGGACCAAATAAAATATTTGATACGAATAAATATTTCATTATTTGTTCTAATATTTTGGGAGGTTGCATGGGTACAACGGGCCCCTCCTCTATAAATAAACAAGAAGATGTTGAATATGGAATGAAATTTCCTATTTTTACTATCAAAGATATGGTTAACTTGCAGCTTGCATTAATTGACAGCCTAAATATTGAACAATTATTTTCAGTAGTAGGAGGTTCTATGGGAGGAATGCAGGCTCTAGAATGGGCTTCTAGCTACCCGGAAAGAGTGTATTCCGCTATTCCTATAGCAACTTCTTATAGACATTCTGCACAAAATATTGCTTTTCATGAAGTAGGTAGGCAGGCTATAATGAATGATCCTAATTGGCAAAAAGGTAATTACTATAATACAAAAAATAAGCCACGCCATGGCTTATCTGTTGCTAGAATGATAGCTCATATAACTTATCTATCTGAAGGAGCTTTTCAAGAAAAATTTGGAAGAGATATGCAGAGTAAAGTCTTATCATGGGGTTTTGATGCCGATTTTCAAGTTGAGAGCTATTTAAGACATCAAGGTATATCATTTGTTGATCGTTTTGATGCTAATAGTTACTTATATATAACAAGGGCAATGGATTATTTTGATCTTTCACACTCCTACGATGGAGATTTATTTCTAGCTTTTAAAAAAACTAGGTGCAAATTACTCATAGTATCTTTTACAAGTGATTGGCTTTTTCCTAGTTCAGAAAGCTTAGCAATAGTAAAGGCGTTAAATAAAACTGCAGCAGATGTGAGTTTTGTAGAAGTAAATTCAGACAAAGGGCATGATAGTTTTCTATTAGAAGTAAAAGATTTATACAAAATACTCAGTGGCTTTATATCTGGAGCTGCAAGAAAAAAAGGTATATAAATTAATGTCAAAAAATTTAAATGAAAACTTAATATCCTCCCTAATAGATAACAATTCTAAAGTTCTGGATATTGGATGCGGTAATGGTAACCTTCTCTACCATTTAGAAAAGATTAAAAAAATTAATGGTCAAGGAATAGAGATAAGTCCAAATGGTGTACAAGAGTCAGTTGCTAAAGGGCTATCAGTTATTCAGGGTGATGCAGACATTGATTTGGCAAGCTTTCCTGATAATGCCTTTGATGTGGTGATTTTAAGTCACACCCTACAAGCTACTCATAAACCTAAAGAAGTACTGATAGAAATGCTTAGAATAGGAAAAAAATGTATTATCTCAATACCTAATTTTGGCTATTGGAAATATAGAATACAAATGTTATTTATGGGTGTTATGCCAGTTTCAAAAACATTATCAGAGCCATGGTATGCAACAGGTAATATTCATTTATGCACTTTAAGAGATTTCATAGAACTTTGTGAATTATTAAATATTTCTATTGATGAAGCCTTTAGGAATACCACTCATAGTATTAAAAAAATTAATAAGCCTAATAGTTATTTAAATAACTTATTATCTATAGAAGGGATATTTGTACTATCTAATAATTAAAATTAATCAATTCTTAGACTCAAAATACTCTTCTATAACTAATGCTATTGTATCCATTAATTTTTCTTGAAACTTTACATCTTTTAACTTCTTCAAATCATTATTATTAGATAAAAAGCCCATTTCAATCAATACCGAAGGGACATCTGGAGCCTTAAGTACTGCAAACCCAGCTTGTCTATGAGGTCGCCTCAGTAGATTAATTTTATTTCTTTTTAATTTATCTACAAATAATTCTGCAAATGCTATTGAACTATTTTTTGTTTCACGTCTACTTAAATCTATCAATATATCTGATACCGCTTTATCTAATTCACCTAAATCTAGCCCAGCAATGAGATCTGATTTATTTTCTCTGTCCGCCAGAGCTTGAGCTAATTTATCTGATGCTTTTTCAGATAAAGAGTAAATACTAGTTCCACTTGTATTTTTATTTTGAGTTGAATCAGCGTGTATAGATATAAAAAGGTCTGGAGATTTACTTCTAGCATATTTGACTCTATTTTTTAGCCTGACATAATAGTCAGATGTTCTAGTTAAAAATACTTTAAAAGATTTTTTTTCTAGTTTTTTCTTTAAAATTTTTGCAGCCATTAAAGTTAGATCTTTTTCTTTAATATTTTTTCTAATAGCTCCTGGATCTGCCCCTCCATGGCCTGCATCAATGATAATTATTTTTTTATTATTTATATTATTAGAAGATCTTTTTAAATTAACCTTTAAATTAATAACTGATATATGAGTTTCATTTTGTTTTATAATATAAGTTTTACTTAATTTAATGATCGTATTTTTTAGATCAAAAACTAGCCTAGATGTATTGTTTTTTTTTGAGGCCCTAACCTTTTCAATATATTTGAAATTAGAAGTATTTTTAGAAAAATTATCAATATTTTTAACATCTATTACTAATCTTGAAGGCTTATTTAAGAGAAAAGCATTTAAAGATAAAACATTCTTACTAGCAAGAATAAGACGGATATTATCATTCGACTCATATATATTTATATCTAATTTTTTTGCATAAGAATAACCTAATGTTGATATAAATAATAAAATACTAATTGTAAAAATTATTACTTTAATGATTTTTATTACATCAAACATTTAATTACCTTAAAAAATATTATTTATTTTAATAAGCTATTTTACAAAATGCGAACATTGTTATACACATATACAGTATAAATATAAAATGAAGTAAAATAATAAATATAATTAAAAATAAACATTAATAAAAAATATAAAGATTTTCTTTCAAGGTATCATAATGGTTTTAAATACAGAAAATAATAATAGTAACAAATATATTTACAAAGATAAAATCAACAAATGTAATTATGATATTTTTTTTAAAAACATATGTCTGCAATTATATAAAAGCAGATTATTAATTAATGCTACTAATAAATTTAATATTTTAATAAATAAATTTATATTAGCTTGGAGCTATAGAAACAATGAAAAAGCGTATGTTAATAGACGCCGAATACTTAGAAGAAACACGTGTAGTAGTTACTAATGATAATGAAATTGAAGATTTTGATCACGAGACCACAACAAAAAAGCAAAATAGAGGAAACTTATATTTAGCTAAGATAGCTCGTGTTGAACCTTCTCTTCAGGCAGCATTTGTGGATTATGGAAATGAGAGACATGGGTTTCTTGCTTTTAGTGAGATACATCCAGATTATTTTCAAATTCCTATTGCAGATAAAGAAGAAATAATTAAAGATCAATCATCCAAACAAGAAGATCAAGAAAATACTGATGAAGATGACGTAGATACAGAGACTGATAGTACAAGTAAACCTCTAAAGAAAAACCCTCCTAAAAAATTGAATTTTTATCATAAATATAGAATTCAAGAAGTAATAAAAAAAGGCCAAATAATATTAGTTCAGGTAACTAAAGAAGAAAGGGGCAATAAAGGAGCCGCTTTAACTACCTTTATATCTTTAGCTGGCAGATATTGTGTTTTAATGACTAACACTATAAGAAAAGGTGGGATCAGTAGAAGAATTACTCATAGTAATGATAGAAAAAAATTAAGGTCTATAATTGAAGGTTTAAATATACCCGAAAGTATGGGAGTAATTATAAGAACTGCTGGCTCCAAAATGAATAAACTAGAAATAAAAAGAGATTATAATTTTTTAAATAAAACATGGGAAACTATAAAGTCAGAGACTTTAAAATCTGTCGCTCCATCACTTATACATGAAGAAAATAATATTATAAAAAGAGGTATTAGAGATTTATATACCGCTGAAGTAGGAGAAATTTTAGTTCAAGGGTCCTCAGCATATAAAGAAGCAAAGAAATACATGAAGACTTTAATGCCAAGCAAAACTAAAATTATAAAAGAATATAATGATAAAACTCCATTATTACAAAAATATAATATAGATACAAAATTAGAAAAAATGCATAGTCCAATTGCTACACTAAAAAGTGGTGGATATATTGTAATAAACCAAACAGAAGCTTTGGTAGCCGTTGATGTAAACTCAGGAAAAGCAACAAAAGAGAGAAATATAGAGGAAACAGCGCTACAGACAAATAAAGAAGCTGCTGAAGAATTGGCTATTCAACTTAGGCTAAGGGATTTATCCGGCTTAATTGTAGTTGATTTTATTGATATGTTGTTAAGTAAAAACAATAGAATTGTTGAAAATATATTAAAACAAAGACTTCATACTGATCGCGCTAAAATACAAGTAGGCGCCTTATCCTCTTTTGGTCTTTTAGAAATGTCGAGACAAAGACTCAGGCCAAGTATTTATGAAGCAGACTTTATAACTTGCCATCATTGTTTAGGTCTTGGAAGAATTAGATCCTTAGAATCCTTAACTTTAAAAGCACTTCATCAAATTGAAGAAAAAGCTACTAACTTTAATGAAAAGTCTTTAATAATAAATTTTCCTGAAAAAACTGCTATCCATATATTAAATAATAAAAGAAAAGAATTATCAAATATTGAAGAAAAGAGAAAAATTAAAATTACCATTATTCCTGATGACAAACTTCAAGATGAAGAGAACCCATTAGA
>Ga0209505_1002584_pt1 | contig 11024 bp, 11 predicted proteins | sample COGITO_mtgs_1103_2_FD_184794 | JGI IMG/M metagenome (GOLD analysis project Ga0209505, IMG submission 184794) | Pelagic marine microbial communities from North Sea - COGITO_mtgs_110331 (SPAdes) (version 2) | ecosystem: Environmental > Aquatic > Marine > Epipelagic ... | reverse complement strand
CCATTATCTGGATCTATACCCATCCTTCTAATCAATCTATTTCTATCATTAACTGCTTTAAGTCTTGCTTTTTCATCTGGCGATACATCTTTTGGTATAGATGATCTTTTAGAGTTTGGAGAGGCTTTTTTTGGTAAATCTCTGATATGACCAACACTAGACTCTACAATATATTCCTTCCCTAAATACTTAGATATTGTTTTAGCTTTTGCGGGTGATTCAACGATTACTAATGATTTTGCCATAATAAAAACTGTGTTCCTTTTTTAGAAATACCACCAATTATGTTAGTTTGGCAAGACTTTTTTTAAAAGTTTTTAAGTGAGTTATTGATATCTACTAACTCGCTTAGTCCTTTACTTTCTTTCCAAATAAATGAAATAAATGAACTTGAAAAAATGATCTCTAAAACAAACGGAGATAATTTTTTTAACTCATTTTGTATCTCATTATAGTCATCTGAGTACTTCAGCTTGAGTGGAGAATACAAAATTAATTCATCTTTGTCTCTAAGAAAATGCGCTTCTTTTAAATTAGTTGTATTTTTAATCTTATAAATCATATTGTTAAGATCTTTATTTTTAAATAAATTTTTACCAATTTTTGATGAGGAAATCTTAAATCCCATCTTGGATGCTTCCATTCTAAGTGCTGAAATATTTCTAGATGACTTTGACGGTAAAGCAAAACTTATGGTACCAATTAGGAAAGTTATAATTGTAATTACAACTAAAAATTCCATTTAGTATTTAGTAAGGATTTGTTTAAGAATTTGAGGTCCATGAATAATAAAGCCTGTATAAATTTGAACTAAAGATGCGCCTGACGAGATTTTAGTATCAAAATCATTTTTTGACATTACACCACCAACACCAATAATTGGTAATTGAGGAAATGCTTCATTAATAATTTTTAAACTTTTGGTTGATTGCTCCATAAGTGGCTTTCCTGAAAGCCCTCCCTCATGATGCTTATACTTATCTTCTTTAAGATTATCTTTTTTAATAGTTGTATTTGATATTATCAGGCCAGTTAATTGGGATTCTTCAATCAATCCAGCAATATCCTTAATTAAACTAGTTGGTTCATCGGGAGAAACTTTTAAAAAGATTGGGCCGCTATAATTTAGAAATCTAGATTTTTCTTCTATTGATTTTATTAATAATCTTATGTTTTCTTCATTATGTAGATTTCTCAATTCAGGCGTATTTGGAGAAGAAATATTTATAGTAATGTAGTCAGCATAGTCAGCAACCCGATCAAAGCATATTAAGTAATCATCAATTCTTTTTTGATCTTTCGAATTTTTATTAGCTCCAATATTGACACCAACCACTCCATTATATTTTTTTTCTTTAAGATTTTTTACTAAATGTTCTACACCTTTATTATTGAAGCCTAACCTATTTATAACAGCGCTATCTTTAGATAGCCTGAATACTCTAGGTTTTGGATTGCCAGATTGTGGCAACGGTGTAATTGTACCAACTTCAATAAAGCCAAACCCTAAAGCTCCTAGACAGTCGATAAAATCACCATTTTTATCCAATCCAGCAGCTGTACCAAGCTTATTAGTAAAATTTAATCCAACAAATTCAAAATTATCTTCTTTAAACTTTGGAAAAAATAAATTTAAAACCCTAAGTTTATAAAGGATATTTAAACAATTAAGAGCAATAATATGAGATGCTTCGGGCGGAAAAATCTTTATTATTTTTAAAACTAATCTCAAATTAATATCCTACTTTAACTGAAAACTGGTAAGCCTGAGCATGATAGCAAATATTACTCCAGATATAAGACCACCAAGATGAGCATAATTAGCAACATTCCCAAAACCAAATAAATTAAGCACCCCTAAAAATCCTAAAATTAACCAAACTATCATGAATAAATAAAGTGCTGGTGGTAACTCGTATCTATATTGCCTTGACTCAAGATCATTTATCATACAGTAACCAAGCATTCCATAAATTATTCCTGATAAACCTCCAAACAAAGATGGGCCTTCAAAAAAATATTGCGCTAAATTAGAAGATATTGAAGTGAATAAAATTAAACCTAAAAAAATTATATGCCCATCATTGTATTCAATTTTTGACCCTAAAACATATACCCAAAGACAATTAAAAACTAAGTGAGCAAATGAAAAATGAATTAGCATTGGGGTAACTAACCTCCACCATTCATTATTAATATTGTATGTGGAATCTATTGAAAAAAAATTAATATAACCTCTTTCGATAGAATTTAAATCCATTTTTAAAAAAGTAAATGGCTCAATAGCAGATACAAAGCTTCCGTAATTTGATATTAAAGCAATAATCACAGATACAATAATAATAGGTATGTGAAAATTTTTAATATTCATTTAAGAACTCTTCTTAGATATATCTAAACTCCATCCTAACTTTTCTCTGCAAGCTTCAAAAAAATCATTATTTATTGGGTGAACTAGCCTTAATTTATGTTCCATTTTTGAAATCTGTATATCTTCTAGATATGGTACTGGAATATCCTCCTGACCATCAGCACAAATCTTTGCTATTTCTAAAGGTCCTTTTAATAGATTTACTTTAACTTTCTCATCCGAAGAAATAACAAAAGGACGGGATGAGATACTCTGAGGCAACATTGGAAGTATTGTCCAAACATCCAAGCCTGGATGGATGATAGGTCCGCCAGCTGAAAGAGCATAAGCGGTCGATCCAGTAGGTGTAGCTATAATTAGTCCATCTGAACGTTGCTCATAAACAACTTTATCATTTACAGATAATCTGTATCTCATTAGCTGGGTATATGCACCAGAGTGAATAACGATTTCATTGAGACCATATGCTGTCGTATTATTAAAAGAGGCGCTGACAAGATTTCTTTCTTCTATTTTGCAATTGCCATCAATTACATCTTTTATAATTGACTCGAAATCTTCGGTTTTTACATCAGTTAAAAAACCAACCGTACCCATGTTTATACCAAGAATGGGAATATTATGTTCAAGATATTTTCTTGCAGATCTTAAAAGAGTTCCGTCGCCACCAAAAACAATAATTAAATCAACCTTAGATACAAATTCGCCATGTTTTATAGTTATCAAAGAGTTATTTTTATATTTAGAAGTATCTTCTATAAAAACTTTTGGGGTATGCTTTTTTAAATTATCAATTAAGACATCAAGGCCGTGAGAGTCAATACCCTCGCCAGATTTTTCTTTAATATAAATTCCAATATTTTTAAACATGGAGGAATTATACTATTTCAATCAACTCTTACGTAAAGAATATAGATATCATTGATAAATATTGAACATTTTATTTCTTTTGAACAAGATAAACTTTGATATAGAATGTTTTACAGTTCAAAAATATATATAAAAACATATGCAAAATTTAGAAGAATTCAGAAAAGAGGTTAAGGAATGGCTCAACGATAACTGTCCTCAGTCTATGAGAGCTGGTGCAAACCCTTCAATTCCTATTGATGAGGTCTGGGGTGGCAGGAAAGCTGAATATAAAAATCCTGAATCAAAGCTATGGCTAGATCGAATGGGGGCTAAAGGATGGACGATGCCAACAGTTTCAAAAGAATATGGTGGAGGTGGATTGACCGCTGACGAGGTGACAATACTAAATCAAGAAATGTTTGCAATTGGTGCTAAAGGGCCACTATTAAGTTTTGGTATTTGGATGCTTGCTCCGGTACTCCTTGAATACGGAACAGAAGAACAGAAAAAAGAGCATCTTCCAAAAATTATCAAAGGTGAGATTAGATGGTGTCAGGGATATTCTGAACCAGGATCTGGATCTGATTTAGCTAGTCTTGCTACAAAAGCTGAAGATAATGGAGATCATTTTATAGTGAATGGCCAAAAAGTATGGACATCATATGCGGATAAGGCTGATTGGATATTTGCTTTGGTAAGAACAGGTCCTAAAGAGCCAAAACATGATGGTATTAGTTTTTTACTAATTGACATGGAAACAGCGGGAGTCAGCACAAAACCAATTACTCTAATATCTGGAAAATCTCCTTTTTGCGAAACATTTTTTGATGATGTAAAAGTACCAAAAGAAAATCTTATAGGTCAACAAAATGCTGGATGGGCAATTGCAAAAGCATTATTACAACATGAAAGAGCTTTTCTATCTAGCTTCGGTCTTGCCTCTAGTATGGGCAGTGGCAGAGATCTTGTTTCTATTGCTAAAAAACATATCGGGGAAGAAGATGGAAAAATTAGTAATGGCTTTTATAGATCACAAATAACAGCTCATAAAATTAAAGAACATGCATTTGGATTGACATTAAAAAGAGCCAAAGATGAAGGCGGAAAAGCTAGCGCAACTGCTTCAATGTTTAAATTATATGGGTCTGAACATAACAAAAGACGTCATGAATTAATGATTGCTGCCACCGGTATAAATGGAGTTGCATGGGATGGAGATGAATTCGATAAAAAAGACAAAGATCTTACAAGAGCCTGGTTAAGAACAAAAGGAAATTCTATTGAAGGTGGGACTTCTGAAGTTCAATTAAACGTTATATCAAAAAGAGTCTTAGGTCTTCCAAGTTAGAAATATTTAATCAGGATAAAAGAAAATGAAATTAATATTAACAGAAGAACAAGAGTTTCTTAGAGATACTGCAAGAGATTTTGCTCGAGAAAGAACACCAGTTACTCATTTTAGATCTCTGAGAGACAATAAAGATGAAAACCTTTGGGATAAAGATATTTGGCAAGAAATGGTCAATTTAGGCTGGTCAGGTATTCTCATACCTGAGGAATTTGGTGGTTCTGATTTTGGTGTTGCAGGTATAAGTGTTATTTTGCAAGAATGTGGTAAAACTCTAACACCCTCTCCTCTTTTTTCAACAGGTGTTTTGGGTGCATATGCTATTTCTAATTTTGGAACAAAAGAACAAAAAGAAAAATATCTTCCAAAGATAGTTAGTGGAGAAATTACAACCGCCCTTGCTGTAGATGAATCTAGTCACCACGATCCTAGTAAAACACTATTCAAAGCAGAACAGAAAGCTAGCAATTTCTTGTTAAATGGTAAAAAAACTTTTGTAATTGATGGTGCTAGTGCTGATATTTTTATCGTACTTGCAAGAACATCTGGTAATTCTGGTGATTTAGCTGGTTTAACTTTATTTGTTGTTGAATCAAGTATTGATGGTATTAAAAAAATAAAACTCGATATGGCTGATTCAAGAAATTACGCCAATATTGAGTTTAATAATGTTGAATGCTCTAACGAAGATATACTTGGAGCTTTGGAATCTGGTGGAGAGACAGTTGAAAGAATTCTAGATATTGGAAGAATTGCCATGTCTGCTGAGATGCTTGGCAATGCAGAATCAGCCTTTGAGACAACCATAGAATACCTTAAGCAAAGAAAACAATTTGGTGTAGTGATAGGTACATTCCAAGCGCTTCAACATAGAGCTGCAGAAATGTTTTGCGAAATTGAGCTTACAAAGTCAGCAGTTATGGCGGCTATTCATGGTGCTGACGAAAATTCAAACGAACTTCAGAGATTATCTAGTCTTGCAAAAACAATTGCAGGTGAAACTCTTAATTTAGTTTCTAATGAAGCAATTCAAATGCATGGCGGCATTGGGGTAACGGATGAGTATGATCTTGGATTTTTTATAAAAAGGTCTAGAGTTGCAGAGCAAATTTTTGGGAGTTCAACATATCATACTGAAAGATATGCTAATCTAAGCGGGTTCTAAATTTGAAAGTTTGATATGTATTACATAAAGTCCAACATAATAGGCTTTTTTACTTTTATATTAATCGTTATCGAATTAATAATTGGCTTTGGAACGTTAACAATAGTTAATATTCCAAGAGCCATATTTCCACTTAAATCTCTTAAAATTAAATTAAGCAAAATTTCAAATACTATTGGTGAATATACTGTCTATGGGTTGAAGATTATTATGAAAATAATGCATAGAGATTCTATGCAAATATTTGATGATAATGAGTTTAATAAAAATCAATGGTATATGGCTGTTTCTAATCACCAATCGTGGGCGGACATTTTTATTCTTTTGGTAGCAGCTCATAACAGAATTCCTCTTCTTAAATTTTTTATGAAAAAAGAATTGGCTTGGATACCTTTTATATTTCTTGCAAATAAAACCTTGAACATGCCTTTTGTAAATAGGCATTCAAAAAAACAATTAGAAAAAAATCCTAATCTAAGGTTCAAAGATTATGAAAATACTTTAATGGCCTGTAAAAGATTTCAAAGATCACCTTCAACTATTTTTAGTTATGCAGAGGGTACAAGAAATAACTCTAAAAAGCATAAAGCTCAGAATTCACCATACAAAAATCTTTTGATACCAAGAGTTGGTGGTATTGCAACCGCCCTGTCTGCTATGCCAAATATTGATGTTTTGGTCGACTATTCGGTTGTATATAAATCAGACAAAAGAGGAGCATGGGCTTTTTTAAAAGGCGATATGCGAGACGTAAAAGTTTCAGTTAAAAAATATACCATTCCAGAGAATCTTAAAAACAAAAACTATTCTACTGATGAAGAATATAGAAATAATTTTAAAATTTGGATTGAAACAATTTGGGAAGAGAAAGATAAAGAGATTGAAAGATTAAAGTTCTAGTTTTTTTCTACTAACAACCCACCCATTAGTATCAACGTAAATCCAATCCCCAGAACTTATTGAAACAGATCCAATATTAATATTTTTATCTTTGGTTCCAACTCCAACAGACTTATCTGTTTTCATTGGATATGCATTTTTTGCATTAACACCAATTGAAATATTCTTGATGACTTCTACATCACGAATATAACCATTTACAAAAATTCCTCTCCAGTTATTTTCAAATGCTTTTTGAGCAATTTGATCACCAACCATTGAACATAATTTATCACCAGTATGGTTTATGACTAGAACCTTACCTTCACCATTTTCTTCAACCATTTCTTTTACGACACTATTACTATGAGGACAATTTGCTGTTCTAATCTCACCACAAAACTTATCAATACCTCCATAAGAATTAAGAAATACATCACCTATTAATATCTCATTAAAAAAAGCATCGCATATATCAGGAACTGTAAAGTTATATTTTTGCATTAGAAGAAAATTTTAAATTTATCTCATAATTATAATAGAATTAAAAATATATATAAAAATGAAGAGTAAGTTATGAAATCACCTATTTGTGAAATGTTTGATATTGAATTTCCACTTGTGGCATTTAGTCATTGTAGAGATGTTGTTGCAGCTGTCTCAAAAGCTGGAGGCATGGGTGTCTTGGGCGCTGTTGGACATACTCCAGAAATGTTGGAACAAGACCTAAAATGGATAGATGAGCATATTGATGGCAAACCCTATGGGGTAGATATCTTAGTGCCGACCACTTTTGAGGGCAAAGGATCCTCTGTTTCATCAGAAGACCTTATAAATATGATTCCGCAGGAATACAGAGATTTTAGGGCTGATGTTCTTAAACAGCATGATGTTGATGGTGAATCATTAAGAAATTCTTCAGATTCAAAAAAGGTTGAAATGGATTCAGATTCTAGATTTGGAAAAAATCTTAAAGAAGAAGGAGCAAAAAAATTATTAGAAGTTGCTTTTTCTCATCCAATTAAACTTATTGCAAATGCATTAGGAGTTCCTCCTCATTGGATGCTGGAAATGGGAAAAGAAAATAATGTAAAAGTTGCCGCACTATTAGGAGCTAAAGAACATGCAATTAAACAAGTCCAAGCTGGTGTCGATGTGTTAGTGGTCTCCGGTACTGAAGGTGGTGGCCACTGTGGTAGTGTTTCAACTATGGTCTTAATTCCAGAAGTAAAAAGAGCGATTAAGGATTTGGGTGATGTTCCTATTTTAGCAGCTGGGGGCATTGCAACTGGTGAGCAAATGGCTGGGATAATGACCATGGGCGCAGATGGTGTATGGTGCGCATCAGTTTTTCTGCCAACCACTGAAGCTGAAACTTCTGAAAATATAAAAGAAAAGATGATTCAGGCAACATCAAGTCAAACAGTAAGATCAAAAAGTAGAACAGGCAAACATTCTAGGCAACTACAATCAGCTTGGACAGACGCATGGGAGTCAAAAGACGCACCTGAGCCCCTGCCAATGCCATTGCAGACAATTGTTGGAGAGCCTGCATTAGCAATTGTCTCTAAACAAGCAACTCTTGGTCATGAAGGAGCAAAAAAACTTGATACATATTGGGTTGGCCAAGGCATAGGGTTGGTAAATGAAACTATATCTGCTGGGCAGACTGTTCAAAAATTCAAAGAAGAATTTATTGAGGCATATGAACGAATTACTGGCTTGGTAGAATAAGATTATTAAGAATTTTTAATATCTTCTCTAGCAACAAACTCTAGCACTGTTGCATTAATACAATATCTTGGCATTCCATTTGGACCATCATCAAACACATGTCCGAGATGAATATTGCTTGATATTGATTTAACCTCAGTTCTTTTCATTCCATATGAATTATCTGGTAGTTCATATGTTGCATTAGGTACTGGCGCTGTAAAAGAAAGCCAACCGCTTCGTGAAACAAATCTGTCTCTAGTATCAAACAAAGGTGCGCCACTTAATTTATCAATAAAAACACCATCAGGAGTATTTTTAAAGATTTGATATTCTTTACAAAATCTTGAATCAGTTCCTTGGTTAAATGCTACGTCGTATGCTTCTGAATTACCTAATTTAAATTTTCCTAGGGCTTTATAAAATAACTCAGGCTCCATATATCCTTGATATGAAAATAGTTCAGCACCATTCTCTAAGAAAACAATAGTAGGCGTTGCCCAAGTTGGAGTTTGAATACTCAAGCCATCTAATTCAATTGCTGTTCTGTAAACCATTGGAATGCTTCCTTGATAATTATTTGCCACATCATTTTTGAACTTCTCACAATAAGGACAATAATCTTGAGAATCAATTACAAGAACATACTTACCCGATAAAAGTAATGAGTTATCAATTTTTGGTATTTCAATCTTGTTAAAGGCAACTCCAGTAGAATGATCTGGACAATAGCCGTTAGGATTTTTTTGAATATAGTCCTGATGATATTCTTCAGCATCATAAAACTTATCAAGAGATTTAATTAAAGTCTGAATTTCTCCGTACCCTTCGTCGTTTAATAGTTTTTGAAATTCGTCTGTTGTCTCGTCTATTACTTTTTTTTGTGATGCTTTTGTATACAAAATAGTAGATCTGTATTGCGTACCAATGTCATTACCTTGTCTATTAAGCTGGGTTGGATCATGCGATTCGTAGTAATGCTCAAGTAGAGACCTTAAGCTTATTATCTCCTTGTTAAAAGTGACTTTAACAACTTCAGCAAAATTATTTCTTTTATATTTATTTGTATATTTTGTTATCTCTCTATAAGTTGGTTTTATACCATACCCATCAGCATATCCTGATACCGCATCCTCAACGCCTTCAAGAGCTTCATAGCCCTTTTCAGCCCCCCAGAAACATCCAGACCCTAAAACAATAGTCTCTAAATGTGAGGTGCTATTTTCATCAGAGACCAAGCTTAAACACAAAGCTATTAAAGGAACAAATGTAAAAAAATTTTTCATTACGCTTTTTCTTCGTATTTATAGTTTTTACTTCTTATAAAAGCTTCTCTTTCAAAAAGCATGGATGACCATCTGTTTATATTTGGTTTCAAAGCTTCTTTAATACCAAGTACGCTTGCTAGATTAATAGCGTAACTCACGCAAATGTCAGCAATCGTAAATCTATTTGAGCAAAGATAAGTTTTATTTTCCAATTCTGATTCAAGTAGCTTCAGACGAGAAACAAACCATCTGCTATATCCTTCAATTGCCGCATCAGCAACTCCAGGCTCTTGATATTTATACCTTAAAACCACTGTCTGAGGAAAAGTTAATGTCGCATCTGCATGATGAAGCCAATTTAAATAATTTGGATAATCCTTTTCATCAGGCATTACTCTTAAATCTGTTGGACCATATTTTTCAACTAAATACTGCGACATTGCAACAGATTCTGTCATTTTTATGTCTTCATCAGTCAAATATGGGACTGTTCCAAGCATATTTATTTCTAAATATTCTTTATGAAAAACTCTTGGGGGAAAAGGCATCATTATAAGCTCGTATTCGAGACCCATCTCTTCAGCAGTCCAGATCGGTCTCATAGCTCTTGAATTTTGTGTTCCGTATATTTTTAACATAAAAGTTTTTTGTATTACTTAATGATACATCTTAATATTGGTAATATTAATGCTATTATATTACCATAATAAAACATTATTAATTTATTAATACCTATGAAGACAGAAAATATTGCTCCTATATTCAAATCAAATTTAGATACTAAATCTGAACAATATTTAGAAAATAAGAAAATGATGCTTGAGAAATTAGTATTTCTTGATGAGTTATTAGATCTTGCTGAGTTAGGTGGAGGTGACAGACATCATGAAAGATTGGCAAAAAGAGGAAAAATGCCTGTTCGCCAAAGGATTATGAATGTTCTTGATCCTGATAGTCCATTTTTAGAAATACAACCTTATGCTGGCTATGGAACTAATAATTATAATGTTGGTGGAGGATGCGTTTCTGGAGTAGGAATTATTTCGGGTGTTGAATGTGTGATATTTGCAAATGATCCTACAGTCAAAGCTGGTGCGATGACAGTATATGTAGGAGAAAAGTGGAACCGAGCTATGGAAATATCTCGTGAAAATCAAATACCTTTCATAAGCTTTGTTGAATCTGCAGGAGGAGATTTAAGCGTATCTGGATCTGGTGGTGGTGAAAATCCTCCGGAAGCTCCTTCTCTTCATCAAAGTCATTTTGCTTCAACTGGAAGATTTTTTTATGACATGACTGAGCTTTCAAAATTAAGAATACCTGTAATTTCTGTTGTATTTGGCTCTTCAACAGCAGGAGGTGCATATCAACCAGGAATGTCAGATTACAATATTTTTATCAAAGGCCAATCAAAGGCTTTTCTAGCTG
>Ga0209505_1002575_pt1 | contig 11056 bp, 3 predicted proteins | sample COGITO_mtgs_1103_2_FD_184794 | JGI IMG/M metagenome (GOLD analysis project Ga0209505, IMG submission 184794) | Pelagic marine microbial communities from North Sea - COGITO_mtgs_110331 (SPAdes) (version 2) | ecosystem: Environmental > Aquatic > Marine > Epipelagic ... | reverse complement strand
GAGCGGGAGGAGTCTGCCGGTCTTCTCATCGTCTCAAAGTTGTCTTCGCGCTTTTCGTGTTCTTCTTCGTCGTTTACGCTCTTCTTGTTCTTCTTTTTTGTCTTCTCGGTTGTCGATATCGCGCGGACCCGAATAATCGCGACGACGAGTTAGCGCTGACGCGTGCACGCGCATTCTCTCTCTCTCTCTCTTATTTTATGACGCGTTCGTGTTATTACGACGCAACAGACGACGGTGGAGTGCAAACAAGCGCAAAAGCCGCACGCGGCGGTGAACTTGTACTTTTCCTGCCAAGACGGTTCCGTGTTCAAAGTGCAGAAGAAATACGCGCCGTATTTTATGCTCGCGACTTCGCCCGGGAGCGAGCACGAGGTGGAGGCGTACGTGAGAAGGAAACATAAAGAGCACGTGAAAGAGGTGGAGTTAGTGGACAAGGAAGATTTGGATTTGAAAAATCATCTGAGCGGGTTGAAGCAGACGTATTTGAAGATTTCGTTTTACACGCAGAGCGGCATGTACGAGTGTCGGAGAGAGTTGTTGCCAATCGTAGAGAAGAACAAGGCGAAATCGAACGCATCGGTGGCGTATCAGGCTTTGCACGAGCAGGATGCGTTAAATGCGCACGAAAATGGCGGTGGGAACGATGCTATGCAAACAGACGCGAGAGGGAAGAGGGTGTTTGAAAATTCGAAAAAGAAGACGTTCACGGATTACGAAGACGCGATGTTGGATATCAGAGAGTACGACGTGCCGTATCACATGAGGTATATGATTGATTCCGAGGTGAGGTGTGGACATTGGTACGACGTGAAAGTTGAAATTGGTGATGGAGATGTAATCATTACGCACAGGCCAGATTTGAAGAGAAGAGCGGAAGTGAGAGTGTGCGCGTTTGATATCGAGACGACGAAATTGCCTTTGAAGTTTCCCGACGCCGAGTTTGATCAAGTGTTTATGATTTCGTACATGTTGGACGGGCAAGGCTATTTGATTATCAATCGCGAAGTTGTCAGCGAAGATTGCGACGATTTTGAATACAATCCGAAACCGGAATATCCTGGGCCGTTTATCGTGTGGAACGAGCCGGACGAGAAGGCGCTATTGCGCAGATGGTTCGATCACATGCGCGACGCGCAACCGAACGTGTACGTGACGTATAACGGCGACTATTTCGATTTCCCTTTCATTGAAACGAGAGCGAAAAAACACGGGATGTCCATGTACCGAGAAATTGGCTTTCGAGGGTCGGATTCCGGGGAGACGAGGTCAAAGTTTGCTTTGCATTTGGACGCCTTTCACTGGGTGAAGAGAGATTCGTACTTACCGGCTGGGTCGCACGGTTTAAAAGCAGTCACGAAGAAGTTGTTGAAATTTAACCCCATCGAGGTCGACCCGGAAGATATGCTTCCATTTGCGCGCTCGCAACCGCAAACTATGGCGGCATATTCGGTATCCGATGCCGTGTCTACGTATTATTTGTACATGAAGTACGTTCATCCTTTCATCTTTTCGTTGGCGACAATCATTCCGCTTACGCCAGATGAAGTTTTACGAAAAGGGTCTGGGACGTTGTGCGAGTCTTTGCTCATGGTTGAAGCGTATCGAGGAAACATCGTGTGCCCGAACAAGCAAAGAGGTGCGGGCGAACAGCATTTCAACGGCCATCCGCTGGAAAGCGAGACGTACATTGGAGGCCACGTGGAGTGCTTGCAATCGGGCGTGTTTCGCTCGGACATTCCGGTCAAGTTCAAGCTGGAACCGAAAGGGTACCAAAAACTCATCGACGCCGTTGACGACGATTTGAGGTACGCGCTGAAGCACGAAGGTAAAGGAGCGACGGAAGATGACGTCGAAAACTACAAAGAGATTAGAGAAGGCATCGTGAAGAAGCTGGAGGAATTGCGCGATAACCCGAACTGCGAGGTGAATCCGCTGATTTATCACTTAGACGTCGCGGCGATGTACCCGAACATCATCTTGACCAATCGGTTGCAACCGATGGCGAACGTGAACGAAGATATTTGCGCGTCGTGTGATTTTAACCGTCCAGGTAAAACTTGCTTGAGAGAAATGGAGTGGACGTGGAGAGGCGAACACTACTCCGCGACGAGCTCGGATTACGCGCAAATCAAAGCGCAGTTGCAGATCGAAAGGTTTCCGCCGCTAATTCCGGGCGAACCGAAACGGTTTTGGAAGGATTTGAGCAGACAAGAGCAAGAAATCGCAAAGAAGACGCGCTTAAAGATGTACTCGCAAAAAGTGTACAGAAAAGTCATGGAGAAGCCCGTCGTCGAAACGAAAAAGAGTTCGATTTGCATGAAAGAGAACAGTTTTTACATCGATACCGTGCGAACTTTTCGCGATCGGAGATACGAGTATAAAGGGTTGAACAAACAATGGAAAGGAAGACTGTCCGCGGCGAAACAGGAAGGGAACCCTATCGAGACGAAAGAGGCGGCCGATATGGTGACGTTGTACGATTCCTTACAGCTCGCGCACAAGTGTATTTTGAATTCTTTTTACGGGTACGTCATGAGAAAAGGCGCGAGATGGTATTCTATGGAAATGGCTGGAGTTGTCACGCTCACTGGCGCGCGCATCATCCAAATGGCAAAGCAACTCGTCGATGACATTGGTATGCCGCTCGAGTTGGATACCGACGGTATCTGGTGCTGTCTTCCGGGTACGTTCCCGGAGGAATACACGTTCGAGCCGAACAGCGACGGGTCCGGAAACATGAAGAAAAAATTGAAGGTTAGCTATCCGTGCGTCGTTCTCAACCGCATGACCGATTTGCAAACCAGAAACGATCAATATCAAACGCTCGTCGACCCAGAAAAGCAAATTTACAAGCAGTCTTCGGAGATGTCCATCGAGTTTGAAGTCGACGGTCCGTACAGGGCGATGATTTTACCGGCGTCGAAAGAAGAAGGCGTGCTGATTAAGAAGCGTTACGCGGTTTTCAATCACGACGGGTCTTTAGAGGAGTTGAAAGGCTTCGAATTGAAAAGAAGAGGCGAGTTGAAGTTGATCAAGGTGTTTCAATCCGAACTTTTTGAAGATTCCGGGAGTTCTCCATTTTTAGGAGGGCAGACGCTGGAAGAGGTGTACAAGAGAGTAGGCGACATCGCCAATCGACTTCTGGACATGCTCGACACGAAAGGAGAAGAAATTGACGACGAACAACTCATCGATTACATTTCGGAATCGAGCGTTATGAGTAAATCGTTGGCAGAATACGGCGATAGGAAGTCCACGTCGGTGACGACGGCGAGAAGACTCGCACAATTTCTCGAAGCCCCTGATCTCGTCAAGGATAAAGGTTTGGTGTGCAAATACATCATCTCGGCGAAACCTCACGGCGCGCCTACTTCGCAAAGAGCCATTCCGGTTTCCGTCTTTTCGAGCACACCTGCGGTCGCGAGGAAATATTTGCGAGAGTGGTTGAAAGATGCTCCTCCGGGAGAAGCTGGCGAAATGCCAGACTTGCGCGATATTCTCGATTGGGAGTATTACAAAGGTCGTTTGCGCGGCGCGGTGCAGAAAATTATCTCCCTTCCGGCAGCTTTGCAAAACGTCAAGAATCCGTGTCCCGGCGTGGTGCACCCGGATTGGTTAAATAAGCGCATTCGCGAACTCAAGGATAAGCGCAAGCAGATCAAACTCGATTCCATGACGGGCTTCAGCAGACAGACCAAGGATGAATACCTCGAGCAATTGAACTTTTCGGAAGACGAGGACGAAGAAGATACGAGAAACGAGGACAACGACAACGATGATGAACACGACATGGAAGACTTTGGCGCGGCTAGAATTACGCCGGCGAGAGGCGCGCGCGTGCGCGTGTTCCAGAGACACCGCGACACTGGACACCATCACGGCGGGCCCAGAACGCCTCCGATTGGTAACATGAATTTGCCTGCACCGGATCCAAACAGCGATTACGCGTCGTGGCTCGAGCACGCCACGAAAGGCTGGCGCATAAAGCGCAAGGAAAAGCGCGAGCGAAAACATCGAGAAGATCTCGAAGATCAACGTCGCGAACGCGAGGGCCTTCCTCGTCAGAAGCGCCGTCACAGCGCAAACGACGATAGTTTCATCGGCCAAATGGACTTGTTTCTCGAGAACGTCGACGAGTCTTTGGCCACCTCTCCGTGGCAGATTGTCTCCATCGATGATTACTCGCGAGGCAACGCGCCTTCATCCTTGGAAGATGGCGGCGCCGAAGTCGAAGAACCTCCGGCGGGCGTTTTCCGCGTCTGGGTCGTCGCCGATGGCGCCATGCGTTCCGTTTTGCTCTCTGCGCCGAGAAAAGTGTACGTTGCCACGCACCATCCCGATCCCGAAGGTGATAGAGGTTTGAACGGGAAAAAGCGCGTCAACGTTGCGTTACCGCGAGCACAAAACACGAATAATTTCATGACGGCAGACGGCACGAGCACGTTGAATGTCTACGAAGTTGAGTTTGACGCTTCGAAATTGTCCGCGGTTCAATACGGCAGAGACGTCGCAGCGTTACTCGCGGATAAAAACGTAGTTGGCGTGTATGAACGAGACGTACCGTTAGAAGATTGGTCGATTCAAACCATCGGGTGCGTCGCTCGAGTGAAGAGAGAAGCCGCGAATGAAATATTAGACGATTTGAAAAAGACGCACAAAGAAGGGTTGAAGAAGAAAGTGCAACCTATGTTGGAAGTATCCGCGACGAATTTGGACATGAAAACGACGACAGAAGTGAACTACTTGCCGTCTATGATGGACTTTACGGACGATCGCTCGCTTTCATCCGCGGGTTTGTTGCGCCACTGCTCGATTTATCACGCGGCGTTGGACGGCAAAGGCGTCTTTGCCGCACACTTTCCAAAGAGAGGCGGTAAAGGGACATCGAAAGGTTTGCTCATATTGCTCCAACCTGGAGGAAAATCGGTTCGCGAAGTTGACAGTGAATTCGTTTCGGAAATGTTTGAAGGCGAGAAAGGACGCGTCGACGGTAACGAGGAAATGGAAGAAGATCGAGATTCTGAAAAGTGCGAATGGCGCGTCATTTACGCCAGGACGTCTGCGGCGGCAGCGAAAAACCTCAACGACGCAGTCTCTGAGTTTGCAAACGCCTCGAACGGTCCAAGCGTCGTCTTGCTCGAAGCACCGCCTGTTGGTTACGGTATTCCTGAATTCGATGACGACGACGACGCTTTCGCTTCCTCTTGCGCCGGCATGAACAAGAACGCGAAAGCGGCGAAACGTTTTGAGAAAGTGCTCACCGCCTTAAAAGATTCGCCCATTCTAGTCGTCCCGTTCAACTCTGGCGACATCGAGTATCTCAGTGAAAAAGGCATCGCGTGGCAACGCGACGCTGCGCAGTTAGCTGCTATCCGTCTCGCGCACACCTCGAAACATTTGGAGAAGTCTATCCAAATCTCCCGCTACGCGCACATTCCTCTCTGTAATCTCGATTCGGACTGGTCCACGCACGTTTTAGATACATTCTTCGCGCGACGACTTCGCGATGAACATCAAGTTCTCTGGTCTGGGAAAAACGGCAAGCCAGACTACGGTGGTGGATCAATGGATGATCAGCTTAGTTCGACGTTGACTTTGGAATCGATGGAATCGCCAAGATGCGAACTTTCGAAATCCGGCGTTTACAGATCCGTCTGTTGCGAGCTGCGCGTCCATCACTTGGTGGTTTGCGCCATCGTGAATTCACACATCTTGAACGATCTCGAACAAGGCGCGTTGTTAGGTTTCGATGGAGGCAATGCTACCGTCGCCGACCGCGGTGGACACGACGCGTCGAACGCGTTTCGGACGTTGAGGAAGATGGTGGCAGAGATGCTCCGAGACGCGTCAGAACGAGGCAACGAAATCGCCGACGCCACTTTGGCGCAGCTTCGACGCTGGATATTTTCTTCCAATTCGAGAATGCGAGAACCGGGTTTACAGCATTTGGTGGAGTTGTGTTCGAGAAAAGTGTTCACGTTACTCATATCAGAACTCAACCGATTAGGCGCGGATGTCGTTTTCGCGGATACGCGACGCGTCATCGTGTCGACGAAGAAGAATTCGTTGGCCTCGGCGTCGGCATTCATCACGGGTTTACGTAACGCGTTAGGTACGCGGGAGTTATTCAACTGGCTCGAACTCGAACCCACGAAGGTCTGGCACACGCTCTTATTTAGAGGACCGCACGATTTCGGGGGTTTGGCTGCAGACGAGACCGTCCTTCAGAAGTTGTTCTTGAACAACGGGGCTGGGGAGGCGCCGATGGAGACGGAAAACGTCCCGACGGATACACAACTCGATCCACATGCCGTCGAAGGGGACGAAGCATCGCTCGAAATGCACTGGAACATCGCCACTTTTCTTCCAGAGGCGTTGAGCGATCACTTCAAAGCGATCGCTGGCGACTTTATCGTCCTTCCGTGGAAACGCGAACGCGAACTCGGTCCCGACGGTCGCTTCGGTGTCGCGAAAGAGGACAAAGACGTGTCTGCTGCGCAGACGGATAGAATAAAGGCACAACTGGAAGCACCAGATGATTTGAGCGATTGGGAACTCAATGAGGACGATACCAATGAAGAGAACGCGGACTCCGCCGCCGAGAGGAGGGCCGACGCCGACGATGGGAAGGAGAACGCAACTCCAGAGCAAACGAAAAAGGAGAGTAAATACCACGCGGACGACGCGAATAACCAAAATTTGGCTAGAAACAGACTCAAAATTGAGGAAGAGAAAGCGACATGGCTCTGCGCGCAAATAGATTCGCACTTTACGCCGAAAATTCTCCAAGTCGCGCGCGGATTTGAAAAGCACGCGTCGAGATCCACGCACGGCGCTACTCGTCTCGACAAGAGGTACTTGTTCCCGGAAAATTTGCCCGGAGCGCATTTACCAAATCACCTTCGAGGCAACGCGGCGTTAGCGTTCGTCAAAACAGTAATTGCCGTGCTTTCTCTCGATGACACGATCGCAGATGCGGTTGCCAGATGTCGCAAAAATGCACTCAAGTTACTCTCCGTTCCAGAGTTTGGTCCGGAAGCGACGTTTCGCGAACCGTGCATCTCTTTCGCGTTACGCGACGTCGTGTGCGAATGTTGCGGCGACGTTCGAGATTTAGATTTGTGCAGAGATCCAGATTTAGCCGATGGCGAGTGGCGCTGCGCGGAGTGCGAGAATCGATACGATCTCCAGTGGATTGAGATGAAACTCTGTGACGAAGTAAACGCGCGCGTTCGCAAAGCGCAGACGCAAGATTTGAAGTGCAAAAGATGCACGAGAATTAAAGTTGGTCACGTCCAGAACCGATGCCCGTGTGGTGGTTTGTTCGAAACCACTTCTAAGCCGGGCGCCTTGCGTGATGGTTTGCGCGTGTTTCGGAACGTCGCGAGATGGCACGAATTTGACGTTTTAGCTTCAGTCGTTCACTTCTGCGAAAATCAAACTTAAAAAAAGTAGAAATTAATACTCGAACACGGTAGGCACAAGAGGAGGTTTTTAATCATATTATATAAAGAAGTAAATGCATTAGTGTTCACAACATCAGTTTTCTGTACTGTACGTATGTAGTAGTATGTTTCTCAATGCCTTTCAATCTCGCTCAGAATGATTTGCGTACTCGGCGAGATTTTCCTCAACTTGTTAAACACCCAATACTTGAAACACACGTCCAAAAACACCGGTACGGTTGCCACAAACATTCTCGCAAACGTCTCAAACTTATGATAATCCCCTCCGTATCGAGTAATCATAAAAGCCAAAAATGCTTGCCACCCGTCACTCGAGTGATACCCGACCACCATATCCGCCCCGAGCATCAACGCAAACGCCTGAGTCGCCGAATCCAATCCGTTGAACTGCGCGCTCAACTCGGTCAACATTTTCGACACAAACTCCTTCTGATAGACTAAAACGCACGCCAAAATGCTCACGTACATCATACTCCCGATCCAATTACCAAGCGCTTTCGTCGACCTCGTTCTCTCTTTCATCTCCAACCGTTTCATCTCCTCCGCCACTAACTTCCTCTTCGTCTTCTCAAACTTTGCGGCGTCTTGTTCGTCTGGAAACTGCGCCAAATTTTCGTAATACAAACGCTTCTCGAACCGAGCGATGTCGTTACACACCGACTCCGTCTGCGTCTTCGTCAGCGACGAAGACGAATACGACCCGCTCATACTCGCACCACTGCTCGAATGCTTCGATACCTTCAACTCCAACCACGGATCCACAAACATCGCCTGCAAGGAACAACTCGCGAAATACGGAACGCCAAACGTAAACATCAAAACCTTCCCTAAACTCTTCGTCAGTTGTCCCCATATCTCCAACTGCGTCTTTTCAAACTCGTCGTCCTCGTCGTCCTCTTCTTCCGTGGTTATGATGTTCGCATCCACGTCGAAAAATTGTTGAAACGCGTTGATCGAAGGGTTGTTCGTAATCTTTTGTCTGCTTTTCCGCCTTCGTTTTTCAGTCGTCCCGCCTTTGTTGTTGTTCTCCCCGCTGCCGCTGCTCGTCGCGTTGTTAAAACTAGTACTGCTATTCTCGTTGTCTAAAATCGCCGACACTGGCGCGAGGAGTGCGCGCCTTCCTCTGTCTCCTCTCCTTTTATTCGTCGTCGTTCTGTCTCGTTTCGATGCACTCATCATCATCGCGCAATTTAAGCGACGTGTCCTTCCCATTTTCTTGCTCATCAGCTTCATCATCATCAGCCTCTTTTGATGTTGTTGTTGTTCTCCTCCTCCTCTCGACGTCGTCTTCATTCGCGCGGAGGAAGACACGGCAGAAGAAACAAAAGAGTAACTGCAACAAAACGACATATCTTTCTCTCTTTCTCTTTCTCTCTGTATCTCTCTCTCTGTTCTCTGTGTGTGTCCAATGTGGTTTTCCAATTGGTGATGTCTCGCGTGTGTTGTGTGTGTTGCGTGTTAATCCGAAGATACGAATGAATTGAAAAATGAAGTGAATGAATACACCGCGAGAGAACACTCTGCGAGAGAACGAAAATACACACAAAACAAACAAACAACACAGAAGAGAGAAAGAAAGAAAGAGCTTTTTGGTGCGTTTGGCCTCCACTTGTCTTGACTTTTTTCTCCCCTAAATAAAAAACTCTTCTTACAGAACTCCTCCTCCTTTCTCGCGCGGATACGGTTCAGAGAGAGAGAGAGAGAGTATAAGGGAGAGACAGGGAGGAGGTGTTTTGAACAGGAGTGTTTTCATCACACTCTTCGCACGCATACAAAAAATGGAAGACGAGGACGAGAGGATGATGATTTCATCGGACGAAGCGCAAGAACGCCGGAGAAAATATATCGCCGATATCCTCCCTTCGTCCTTATACCTCCCCTTATCGGACACGGGTGTGGTGAACTGCGTGTCCGGGGCAACGTCCGGAGCGATTGCTGCCGTAATTGTCTGTCCTTTGGACGTTTTGAAAACGAGATTGCAAGTGTCGACCTTGAGCGACTCGACGTATATGAGCACGATGGAGAGTTTGAAGAAAATCGCACGAAGCGAAGGGGTGAGAGGTTTGTATCGAGGACTAGGACCGACGGTGGCGGCGTTGTTACCGAACTGGGGGGTGTATTTTACCACGTACGGGTATTTGAAGCACGTGTTTCGAGAGCGGAGGAAGAGGAACGCGGATTTAAGAAATAGGCAACATAGGCGGGAGAGCGGGAGCGAAGCGACGAGTAGTAGCGAGAATAGCGATAGAGAGAGCAGCGCAAGCGGTAGTCACCACCACCACCACCAGCAGCAGCACGGGAACGACACGCTCGCGCACATAGTCTCTGCTGGAGGCGCGGGCGCGGCCACCATCCTCGCCACCAACCCGCTCTGGGTCGCCAAAACTAGACTCCAAGTGCAATACTCCGAAACGCTCTCCTCCTCTTTAGTCGGCCACGCGAGAGCGCCGTACAAAGGTACCCTCGACGCGTTACGAAGAATCGCGAGATGCGAAGGGATCCCAGGCCTTTACTCCGGCCTCGCCCCATCCCTCATGGGCATCTCCCACGTCGCCATCCAGTTCCCAATCTACGAGCGTTTAAAACACGAGTTGGCGCAATTCCGCACCCTCCGCTCCGCGGACGAGCTCACCGCGGCGGATTTAGCGCTCTCCTCTGGCGTCGCCAAAATCATCGCCAGCACGCTCACGTACCCGCACGAAGTCCTCCGATCGCACATGCACGTCAAAGGCTACGGCCCTTTCTCCGGTGCTCTCACCTTAGCCGCGGACATTTACCGAGAAGGCGGCGCCAAGGCGTTTTACCGAGGCGTCGGGACGAACTTGCTGAGAACCACCCCGGCGGCTGCCATCACCTTCACCAGCTTCGAGTTGATCAGTCGAGAGTTGAACGCAGTCGCGAAGATCATGGGTGATTCTTCTTCTTCTTCTTCTTTTTCTTCTCGCGATGATGATGATCGATGATATGTACGTAGTATATATAGTATATCTTTCAAGTTGTCTTTTTGTTGTCTTTAACTTGTCTGTATATCTTTCAAGTTGTCTGTGCCGTAATATATTTTGACCTTCCAAGCGGGATAGTGCTGCCTTAGTACGAAGGGGGTACTCCCATACCTTAAAACACCGCTAAGCCCTAATTTGAAAATACCCTAAACTGCTTTGTTGAAACATTTTTCTCGCCAGATATTTTTGGTTTGAACTCCTCCCTTCTTTTTGTCGTATGTCTTTTGGATGCGAATCTTTTCCAGAACAAATAACCTCACTATTCAAACGCGCACGACATCACTTCAAAACAAGTACCCGTACCTAAACGCGGTAAAAAGAAGCTTCGACACTTGTTTAACCTTGTTACGTCCCCCGATCATCGACATAAACGTCAATATCACCCAAAGGTAAAGAAATCGAAACCGGTTTTTTTCGTCGTCGTTTTTCCAGAAGTCGCGAAAAGTTCCCGAAGTTGCGGACGTTACTATAGTTTGGGGGGATGAGGGGGATATCTCTATTTGCTGCTTTTATTGCACCGCGCTATTATCTGCGAGTATTCGCGCGGTAGTAACGACAGGAAAAGAAAGTATCGATTAGTGAGTGTCA
>Ga0209505_1002567_pt1 | contig 11091 bp, 2 predicted proteins | sample COGITO_mtgs_1103_2_FD_184794 | JGI IMG/M metagenome (GOLD analysis project Ga0209505, IMG submission 184794) | Pelagic marine microbial communities from North Sea - COGITO_mtgs_110331 (SPAdes) (version 2) | ecosystem: Environmental > Aquatic > Marine > Epipelagic ... | reverse complement strand
TCTTTGTCTTCTTTAGTTACGTCGAGAAGAAATTTTGCCGTCGTCGTCGACGCCCAAACGAAAAGAAGAAGAAGAAGAAGAAGAAGAAGAGGAGAAGGAAGTGCGACGACAACGACCACAAAAGCGAGCGCGTCCGCGATGAACGGTGGCGGTGCCAGCTTTGCGACGTCGTCTTTTTCTTCTTCTTCTTCTTTTGAAGGAGGAGGAGGAGATCGACGAAAGGGTGGGCGTTTGCTTCGAGAAAGAAATACGACGAACGCAACAAAACAGAAAACGAGAATAAAAATAAAAGCACAAGTGGGACGAAATTTCAAACGCCACGAATTCGAAATAGAACGACAAATAGGAGAAGGATCGTTCGGGATCGTCTACCAGGCAATCTGGAGAGGGAAAGAGAGAGTGGTATTGAAGAGACCAAAACTAAACGTAGAAGGCGCGGCAGAGCTTCAAGAGATTGAGAATTGGATGAACGGTCGCGTTTCTCGAGACGCGAAAGGGGCGTGCGCGGAGTTTTTAGGCAGCTATCGAGTGACGTACGACGAGTGGAAAAAGTTGATGGATACGAATCAAATGAACGATTTAACCGCGAAAGAAGGGTTGTGGTTGGTGTGGAAGTATCAAGGCGATCGGACGTTGGCGCAGTTTATGGCACAGTCGGATTATCCCTCCGGATTGGCGAAGAACCTTTTGAAGAGAAAAGGCGTGCGCAAAGGAGACGCGGCGTGCGAACTGGAGATTGCGCAGAAAGTCATGAAACAGTTACTCACGAATTTAGCGACCATGCACAGCGCTGGTTTAGTCCATCGAGATATAAAGCCGCACAATCTCGTGTTGGCGGATTGCGAAGCGTACGACGAGAAAAACAGAGGGAAAAACGTTTTGGAAGGCACGGGGAAATTTCTCAGCGAAAGTTTATCCTCGATTAGAAGAGGCGGGAGTAAAGGTTCAGGAAGAGAAGGAGGAGAAGAAAATGGCGGTGGCGCTATGTACGAGAGGAAAGTGAAGGATTATGTCATGATGGAAGAACCGGAGTTTAAGCTCATCGATTTAGGCGCGTGTGCGTGCTTTCGCACGGGCACAAACTTTGCCCCAGATGAAACCATCATGGATCCAAAGTACGCGCCACCGGAAGAGTTTTTGATTCCGACCGAAGACGCTCCAGATTTACGCAAGTTGCTTGGTCCTCTCGCGTACGCCGCGGGTAGCGCGGCGTGGGTAAAGTACTTACCCGATCGATTTGATTCGTACTCCGCGGGCGTTATCCTCATGCAGTTGGCGTTGCCAAGTTTACGAACCAATCGAGGCTTGTCGAGCTTCAACCGAGGATTGAAAAAGTGCGATTACGATTTGGATTTGTGGAGAACACAAAATAAAGGACAGCTCGGGCGATCGAAGACGGCTCTTTTAGACGCCGGGGGCGATGCTGGTTGGAAATTAGCCGCCGAACTCTTGAAAGGGCGTCCGTACTGGTTGGAGAAGAAAACGGCGAAAAGCGGCGAACAGCTGCTGAGCAATAACAATGATAACACGGATAGACCGTCGGCTTTAGACTGTTTAAAATACGATTTTTTCAGCGTCGATCCAGCTGAATTAGAAGTTAAACAGGGCGGAGCCGCTAAGATTGGTGAGAGTATCGGCCAATCGTTGGACAAATCGAGAGAGATTCTTTCGGACATGTTTGGTTTGCAGAAACGCATCGAGCGACAACAAACGAGCATTAAGAGGCAGTTGGGCACTGTGCAAAGATTAAAAGCGAAAGGTGCGCCTATCGATCAAATCGAAAAAGAAGAAGCCGTCCTCGAGAAAATGCAAGCTGGTTTGCAAGGTTTGTTCAGATCGCTCCAGTTCAAAGACACGCAAGTCCGAACGGAAATCATCCTCGCTGCGAGCTCCTTCAAACAGCAAGCGAAGAAAGAAAACGTCGACACTACCGAATCTTTTGACCGATCCATGATTAGTCTGAAAACGAGAGAAGTGCTTGAAAAGGACATTACTAAGTTTGCGAAGAATTTGAGTAAACAAGCGGGGAGGATAGGGGACGCCGCGACTGGAGCCGTTTTGAAAATACTCAAATCGCGAGACGATAGCGATGAAGTCTCGTCCTCGTCGGATGAAGATGACGCTTCTGAGACTACCGATAGCGCTATTAACGATGTCTCTGATGTAAACAAAGTTGAAGCAGACGAGAGTAACAAGACAAACAAAGGCGTAGGCATGCTCTCCTCTTTGCTCTATGGCGTCGGAAAGAATTTAAAGAAACCGAGCGTGAAGAAAGAAAACGAAACGGTCGTGTTTAAACCGGATAACTCGATCGCAAAGATTATCGACAAAAGGAATGCCACTAACGATGATAGAAGTGTCGGTGACGACACCGACTTTGTCGTTTCTGATACCAAATTTATCCGCGCGAACATGGAAGTCATCGAAGCGGAAATGAATACCGTCATGCAAGAGCTCGCCAAGTTGGACACGCAACTCGGCCTTCGAGAAATCGAAGAAGAAACCGAAGGTGACTTCGGAATCGTCGAGGAAGAAGAAGAAGAAGATGATGATGATAATGGCATGGACGGCAGCATGGATGAAGACACGCAAAACTTCAAGCGCATGCGATGATCGGAAATGCACGTATCGTCATCCTCGGTCTGTTTTAAATGAAAACGAAAAACTGCTGTAAAATACATACAACTTCTGCGCTTAAAAATCGATTTTTGGCCACATCTTTCTTTGCGTTAACTTCGTTAAAATTTCGATTTACTCGCTTATTTCTTCTTGGAACACACCGTTGGAGTAGGATATTTTCTCCACAGTGTAATAAATTAAACAGACGAAGAAGAAGAAGGAAGAAGAAAAGCAGTTTTGACGAGGAGGAGAGCAGCGCGTCGTCGTCGTCATCGATGACGCCAACGAGAGATAATGCCCACGATCCTGCTAATAACAAGATGAAGATGAAGACGGTCCGTGGGAACTCCGTGAAAAAAAAGGTGGGAGCGCTAAAGGAAAAACTGAACAGCGTCCAAGTGGAGGACTATAACGAGCTCAATTTTGTTGTCAACGATAACTTTGAAGAAGAAGAAGAAGAAGAAGAAGAAGAAGAAGAAGAAGGGAACAGAAACAAAGACGCGAAGAAGTCCTCGTCGTTCGCATCTTTTGGCCCGGGCGTTTTAATCAAGCAGATGAGCAAGAGAGCATCCTCAATCAACCCAGCCTCGGTGTCGAGAGATTTAGAGGTCAAGATATTCGAGTGCGAGAAGCTGTATAAAAAATACGAAGCGAAACGGTTGTCGCGATCGAGATCGAAGAAAGCCGGGGGCGGGACGGTGGATCCAGTCGTATCCGTGCACGTGAAGAAGAAGGATGGGAGCGAGTACGTTGGAGTGACGAGACCTATTTTGAATACGGTGGATCCTGTGTGGAACGCCGGAGAGGGCGAGTCGTTCTCATTTCCAATATTCAGCGAACAAGTAGAAGAGGAAGAAGAGAGGAGAGGGATGTTTGCCTCGTTTTCACCGAAAAAAAAGAAGAAAATTTTGAAGAAGACGAAAGGAAAGGATATAGACGACGGTGGTAAAAGCGAGGAAAACGGTGCTGCTCCCAAGGTGGAGAGTGGGAGCGATGATGATAATGATGGTTCTTGGTGTTCGAAGGAAATTGTCTTTAAGATTTGGGATTTGAAAGGCCCGTCTGAAATTGATTCTAAGAAATCGCTCATTGGGACGTGTGCGGTACCCATCGAGCTGTGCCCGCTCGATGGACATTGGAGAGAAATCACTTTGGAAGTGGAGCCAGCCGGGTCGCTCGACTCTTTACGATCGCGCGAAGGTTTGACCCAAAACGCGAAGAAAAAAGAGTTGAAAAAAATGATGTCCAAAAAACGGATGGAGAAAAACAAAGAAGGCGGTGGCGAAGGTACTCTGAAGATGGCGTTTCGACGGCCGCCAAAACTGTTGCCAGCGCTCGGTGTGAATGGAAACTGGCACGCTTTGCAAGTGAACGAGGGGAGCGAAGATCCGTTGGAGCCTTGGATCGCAGGTCGGTCGGCGGCAAGACACGGCGCGACATCGTCTACATTCGTTGAGAGGAAACAAGATCAGAATCTCAGCTTATCGGCGAAAGAAAGAAAACTCGACGAGCGATTGAAGAAAAGTTTTAAATCGTTCACCCCGGCCGAACGAAGTGCGATGCAAAACGAGAGACGAGGTCGATACTACGTTCACGTTATGGAAGCTTCGAACATTACGCCAATGGATGGATGGTCGGGATCTGATGCGTACGTTAAAATTGGAGGTGATTCTATGCCGGCCAAAGAGAGATACAAAACGAAAGTTAAAAATGACACGTGCTTTCCTCGTTGGGACGAGAGGTATCTCGTTGATCTCACCAGTAATGATTCGGCGCTCGTGTTTACCGTGTTCGATCGCGATTTTGGGAATGCGGATGACTTCTGTGGCGCATGCGGTATTCCATTGGAATGTTTACCGCAAGATGGCTCGTACCGAACGTTTAATTTACCGCTAGGAACGAGAATCAGTCCACGAAGTGCCGGCGAAGAGGTTGTTTTTGAAGATTATGAACGTCGACTGGACGTTGGATTTTTAAAAGTTTCCGTGGCGAGAATGATGGAACCTTTGGAAACGCAAAATAAAATTTTAGACGCGTGTGGAGGATTCGGTTCTATAACATTGGAGGATTCAGGAAATTTGACAAAGTACGCGCGGAGATGTCACGTCAGAGTGTTGGCAGGGAGATATTTGTTACCGGTTGGAAATACGAGTAAAGATTTGTGTGATCCCAGCGTTACCCTCCAAGTCGATAACGCGCCAAAGTTTGAGCGCTTTGCAACATCCGTGGTATACGATACATCCACACCTGTTTGGAACGAAGGTTTAGGAGAAACGTTTACACTTCTCGTTAGACCTGGGGCGAAAGAATTGATTTTGTGTTGCGTCGACAGAAACTTTTCCGGACAAGTTGAAATGGGAAGAGGACACGTCAATTTATTAAACGTCGAGGCGAATGGAGATTGGACGAGCTCGGAAGTTGCAATATATCGACCAGATCCGAAAGATCGAGAAATGATGATTCCATCAGGTTTAGTTTCTGTTCAGATATCTTTCTCGCGTCCTCCGTTTGCGGAAATTATGGAACCACCCGTCATCGACGCGGATAAAAAGATGCTCAACGTTCACGATCCTTCGTTGTATCTCTACGTTCAAATTTTACGGATTCGTAACATAGCACTTCCAGCGTACCGTAAATCTACGGACGTGTACGTCAACTTGACGACAAACACAAACTTACTACCAGTCAAGGGTAGAGTGCAGGAAGATATCAAGTCTACTGCTGAATTTGATACGGAAGTTTTCTCGTTACCGATGAATCCAATGACCACGAGTTTTCGCGTTCGCGTAGTCGCTGAACTAAAGAGCGTATACTTTGGCGTCGCGCTCGTAAAAGCTTGGAAGCAGTTTCAAAAATATCTCTACGGGAAAGATGGAGCTGATGATGGTGGTATGAGTTTTATCGATGAAGACGGGGACGGAGAACTCGACGATCCAGATGAAGCGCTCACGATAAAAGCGGAAGATTTCTTTGCGTTGAAGAAATTTTACGTCGGCGGCACCAAAATCGGTGAATTTACGGTCAACACCTCCGGTTTAGCTATTGGTGAAATGAGAAAGACGTGGGCAAAATTGGTACCGTTGAAAAATACCACAGTGTACGGCTTTTTGAATAAAGCTGGAAAACAACTCGGTCACGCTGAAGTCGCGTACTCCATCGGCCGTCGATCGCTTCCACCCGCAGATTTAGAGAACACTTTTGGAGCGGCTCGTCCGAGAATTGGGAATTTAAGCATTCAAATCAAATCTGTTATCGGCGGTGTCTTAAATTCGGGGAACCCAGTCAAGGATATGCACTACAAACAGAATGTACTCAAGAATGCGAATGAAAAAGATGAAGGCTTACTTGGAACGCACATCTCGTGCGCAGTCATTTTGGAGAGCTTCGAAGAAAACTTCCGGACGGCCTTCGAGTCTGCCACCTTTCCTGTCACCGAAATCATGGGTGAAATTCGCGTCGTTTTGTTCGCGAGAGATCCCGTGACGACTGCATTTACCAAGCCGGTTGGCGTCGCGTGCGTCCCGCTCTCAAATATTTTGGCGAGTGAAAATCACGAACTCGACGTGTGGGCTAACGTCATCCCAACGGACGAAGATGGTCTCTCTGCACAAGATTTAGTCGATGTGGAACGTGAAATGTTCATGCGCGAGAGGAACAAGAAAACAGCGACGAAGAAATGGCAAGGATATTGCCGCATCGTGTTGAAATTTACTCCGATGATAAAGAAGAGTTCTTGGTATTTGCGTCAAATGCCGTTGGAAAGACCGAAAGAAAAACCAGAGGATACAGTAATTGGCATCATAAATGCTTTATCTCGATTAACTATTGCCATTCTCGGCTTTCCACACATTGTCATGCAATCGTTCGCGTGGTTATCTCTTTGGCCGTTGAGAGAAACCTTCGCGTTGAGGTTGTATTTTGCATTTTTTTACACCGTGTTGTGCTTTTATCTTAGAGGAGATATTTTGGGTGCATTTTTACCCCTCTTGTGCGTTGTGGGTCTTTTATTCGTCGGTTACACGTCGCGAATTGTGGAGGATAAAGACGACGCGCCAGTATCGTGCTTTGGAATTAATGAGGACGGTTCAGAGAAGGAAATCTTACGAGCGCAGGTCATCGACGAGTTTGCGAAGACGAAAGCGATTGAAAAAGAAATCGACGAAGAGATTGAGGATTTGTACGAATATTCGAGATTAGTACACATGGGGAAATCACACAAAGAAGCGTCGAGAGTCGTCGGGAATAAAGCCGCAAAAAGAATCAAGGCTGACCGTGAAAACGCCGAGCTCTCCGGTAACAATCCGGTCCAGAAATTACGAAACGTGATAAAATCGCTTTCGTCGAAATCGAATCCAATGGACGCCGTTTTGAAAATCGTCAAAAAATTGTTGGCGTTTTGCATAAACGTGGTGAAGACAATCACTAAAACGGCAATGTCGCTCGATCAAGTTCAGGCGCCGAAAATTTTATCCGGTCCGTGTTTGGCGGTTATCGTGCCTTTGGATTTAATTTCGCAGCCTTTGGAGAGAATTATTGGCGTTTTCGATTGGAGAGATGATAATTTGTCGCATTATTCGGCAATATTGATGATATCGATTGCGATTATTTGCGGCATTGCGTTGAAAATCGCGCTTGAGATCCGATACTACATGGATTTATACTCACCAGTGCGATTGTGGTTCTTCGTCTGGTTTCTCGGCGTTGTCTTTTTAATCCCGCAAGTCTCTAAAGCGTGTTTGTTCCCAATCGTCGTCTTGTACGAACATTCAATTCAGTACAACATCTCCGCGAGTGGTATTCATGTCCCGGCGGTGTGTTTGCGTTCAATTCAAGAGGTTGATAAGTTGACAAAGGGCAGAGTCGCGAAATTATTCGAAGGGACCGCTGAAGAACGCGAGAAAGCTCGAGACGACCTTTTCCAAAACAGGAAGAAAAAATACTTGGCGGCGAAAGCGGCGGAACTCAAGAAGAGAAGGATGAAATCGACTGCCGCTCTTAAAGGATTTTCCTCGAATCCAGCGTCATTTTTTGGTATTTTGATGGGTCGTTCGCTCACGGCGAAGCAAGAGTTGCACCGATCGAGGCTTGAAAAGTTGTTCGTCAAGAATCCAAATGCTCTGGCTGCGGCGGCGATGAAGACGAAAGAGGGTGGAATGGAAGAAGAGTTCATGGAGAAGCCGGACTTTGTGAAGATAGCGGACATCAAGATAAAATCAACGGCGTCGAAAGGTGCCATATTCTTACTATATTTGCCGAAGTTGATTGTCTCAAACGCCGTGGCAATTCCTCGCCGAATAATTTTGTCGCCGATGGTGATTTACGCGGCTTTAGAAAAGGTTGTTCCGTCGAAGCAGCAAGTGAAGGCAAACTTCAAAAAGATGTTTGCCCCCATGTCCAAAGACGAAAAGAAGGTCAAGGGTGTCGGGAAGGTGAGAAATCCGCGCATTTTAAAGAATGGCGAGGTGATTACGCAGGACGTTTTGAGAAAACAAGTCGCCGAGCGACGAGCTTCGAGGAAGCGAATCAAATCGGAAGCGGCCAAGTCTTTGAAGTCTAACTCTCGAGCTAACTCGAGTAAATAAATAGTTTACAAGTAATAATACACATCAGCGCACGCGCGCGATAAATAATACCTCTCTCTCTCATTCCATTTACCGATCTTCGTCGAACGATGAAAACCAGGCACCGACGCCGGATTTATGCCGTCGCCACATTCCAACCACGTCCCCCGGGCAACTCACTTCATACTCCTTACTGTTCGATTTCGCATTAGCCAAGACGTCTCTTTCGTCCTCGCTCACCGTGAACCTTCGCGCGGAATCCCAAATTAAAGCCGCGTCTGCGTTTTCTAATAACTTCAGTCTCGCAATCGGCCGCTTCTGCGCCGCTAATCGAACGGTGTCTAAATACGCACTCCAACTTATTTGATTAAGCGAATCTTTTCGTCTTTTTTCTCCTCCTCCTCCTCCTCCTCCTCCTAAACGTCTGAAAGAGGTCTTCTTCTTTCTAGAAGACGACGAGACTAAATTTCTCATCTTTTTCGACGAGTTGTCCACAAAGTTGCCAATCAACACCACGCAAACGTCCATCGAGATCGCGTAATCTAGCGGTAACTTCAAATCGCGATCGTTCGTAACGACGATAGCCACGTGTTTTCTATTCTTTACAATCTGACGTAATTTCGTTTCGTCTGGCGAGCACTTTTCCTCCAAGCACGTGGCGTGAATCTTTTCTCCTTCCAGTTTGAGCAATTCCTGCTTCGCCATGGCCAAGTTTCTATATTCTCTTCTGGTTTGCTCGCAAAAGGAAACGTGTTTAAGTTCCGGGTCGCACGACGGAAAAGTTGTATCGTATTCATCATCTTCATCGTTATCTTCATTGATGTCGTCGTTTACGTCGTCGGAGGTAAGAAAGCATGCCTCTTCTGCCCGCCTGGTAATAAACGCCGGCACGTCTTGAATCTTCTTCCCTTGACTCTCGTTCGCGAATTCCATCAAACGTCTCCCCAACCTCAAATCCGCGGCGTCCGGCCCGTCCAGGTAAAACTCCGTTTTCAAATTTAACCTCTCGAACGTTCTTTTAAATCCTTTTATTACTTTCGTCGAAGTATCGTCCTCGTTTTCGTCCTTATTTTTAGTATCATCTTCGTTATCGTTATCGTCTGAATCGTCTGAATTGTTACAACATTCGCTCAAGTCTCGACTCGTTTGCATTCCAGCGAACGCTCGAAAAGCGACGACTCGACCAAATTTCTCCCCCGCTTTTTTTATTCTCTTTGCGTTTATGGCGAATCGTTCGCACGTCGTCCCCGGGTTCACGTTGTCCAGATCCCAAAGAATGATTACTTTTCTCACTTCTTCTTCTTCTTTTCGTCGTGGTAAAAAGAACCTTTGGTCCTTCTCTTCTTCCGTGGTTTTAGACGACGACGGTGATGAAATCTTACCGTTATTCTTCAGGGGGGCGGCGCTTTCCCCTCGCGGAACAGAAGAAGAAGAAGAAGAAGAAGAAGAAGAAGAAGAAAGAGAAGAAGAAGAAAGAGAAGATCGAAAACCCACCAAAAGTCTTCCGTTCCTAAAACCCCTTTTAGGAGTCTTTTTATTAATCGTCGACTTTTCAGAGGAGAGAGTGAGAGAAGGAAGGCGCGTTGACCCCGCTAAGGGGGCGGACATGAGAAAAGGGGGGGGTCAAATGAAGAATTCGTTTGAAGAAAAAAAGATATTTACTACGTACTGTAGTATATATACTCAAACTTTTAGGGGGATGTTCTAAAACAAAGTCCTAGAGGTATTCTATCTAAACTATCTACGCATCTATCTATCTACCTACCTAACACACACACAAACTCTCTCTCTCTCTCTCTTTCTCCATCACTACTGTTCTTCTTCTTCTTCTTCTTCTTCTTCTTCTTCTGGAAAAAGGAGTTGTTTCTCGAGCGCTTTCGCTTTCGTCTCGGCCAAGTCCATCTTCTCTTCCGCCTCGGTGCACCTCAAAACGGCATCGTCGACGATTTCTTTCGCCACGAGAGCTTCTTTCATCAATTTCTCGTTGAATAATTCCTCGTTCTTTTCGATGGTGAGTTCTTTTTGGATCAAGATTTCGTCTTGCACGTCGATATCTTTTTTTAAACCTTCGATGACTTTTCGCTTGTCCTCGAGTTCGTCTTTTAATTCTCGCGAGGACGTTTCGAGGAGGAGAAGTTTCGAGGTGCACTCGTTCAGCTCGTGGCGCACAGATTCGACTTTCCGTTCCTCGGTGCGTAAGCGGTCTTCCAAGACTTGCTTCTCGCGTTCGGAACTTTTGAGATTTTCGAGATGTTGAGCGGCTTCGTTTTCCGCTTGCGCGGTGGCGGATAAAAGTTGCTCTTCCGCGTCTATTGCCCTTTTTTGGTACTCTTTGAGGAGACGAACATGTTGCTGCTGCCGTTCTTCGAGCTCCTTTCCATCTTCGACTCCTCCTCCTGCTGCTGCTACCGTTGCTGCCGCGCTTTCTACAAAATATTCCTCTTGTTCCACTAAAAGCCTTTGCGCTTCCTCCAAACGCCGCTCGAGTTTCTCGCGCTCGCGTTGCGCGTTTGCAAACGCCACCATCGCGCTCGCGCCGCGCTCGCGAGTGAACTTCTCTAGAACATTGTACTCTTTTTTCATTTGCGTTAAATCTTCCTGAAAATATTTCTTTTCGTTTTCAGAATACGTAAACTTGCGCTCCATATCTTTCGCGAACGACTCCACGGATTGAATCGCCTCGTCGGCTTCTTTCAACATTTTCGTGAGATTTTCAACCTCTTTCGCTTTCTTAACCATCATCTCTTTGTGAAACGGATTGTTTCGGACGTCGTCGTTGTCGTCGTTATTGTCGTCATTTGTGGCGGCTTTTGTTTTCTCTTCTTCTGCTTCTTCTTTTCCTCCTCCTCCTCCTCCTCCTCCTCCTCCTCCTCCTCCTCCTTTGCCTTTCTCTTCTTTCGTCGTCGTCGTC
>Ga0209505_1002558_pt1 | contig 11121 bp, 10 predicted proteins | sample COGITO_mtgs_1103_2_FD_184794 | JGI IMG/M metagenome (GOLD analysis project Ga0209505, IMG submission 184794) | Pelagic marine microbial communities from North Sea - COGITO_mtgs_110331 (SPAdes) (version 2) | ecosystem: Environmental > Aquatic > Marine > Epipelagic ... | reverse complement strand
CATCAAAATAATATACATAAGAAGATGCATTTTCTGCTGAAACTGTAAAATTTACAGTTCCTGTTCCATCTCCAAAAGGATTTGTAGCATCTTTACCTACAAGCTCTGCTGTAATGGTAATATTTTTTGGAGCTATTACTTGTCCAAATTCATAATCTTCTTTTTGACAACTATTAAACAATAGTCCAACGAATAATGCGAATATTAAATATTTATTTTTTTTCATGATTCTTTTTTAAAATTGTGTAATATCATCTAAATAGATGGTGTAATTAGCTGAACCATCACCTTGAGTACCATTATCCATAATTAATACTAGATTATAAAAATCTATCGTTGTACTAATTCCTGTAAAGTCAAAAGTTAACTCTTCCCATGTATTTGCAACAGTAGTAGTTGCTGTAACTTCTGCTGACGCTGCAGTATTTGGCCATGGCGTAGCATCTTCAAATTTCATTAGTAAATTCAATCCAACTCTAGGTGACCAAACTTTTACTTTGACTTTATTTTGACCTACAAACGAAAATTTCTGTGAAACAGTTATTTTAGAACCTGCCCAAACTTGGCCCGCTTTTTTGACTAATTGTGCTACCATAGCGGTAGAATTACCAGTAGTTTGTGGATTTGCAATTACAGAGATATCTCCACCATCAAAACTACTTAATGTAAATTTTGGTTCAAAGTCTAAGTAAGATGCAAGTGATATATCATCAATATAAATTGTGAAATTATCCGTACCATCACCCTGTGTACCATTGTCCATGATTAACACCATATTGTTGTAATTAGTAGCTGCATCTACTCCTGTTAATGTAAAACTTAATGTTTCCCATCCTCCAGTAACAGTTGTTGTTGCAGTTATTTCTGCCGTTGCCTTAGTATTTGGCCAAGGGGTAGCATCTTCAAACTTCATCAATAACTTTAAACCAGATCTTGGAGACCAAACTTTAGCTGTTACTGTAGCTCCTTCTGCAATATAAAAAGATCCATTTGCAGCAGTTACTTTAGATCCTGCCCATACTTGACCAGCATCTTTTATTAACTTTAACACCATAGAAGACGAATTTCCAGTTGTCTTTGGGTTTGCAACTACAGATGTATTTCCTCCATCAAAAGCACTTAATGTATATGGTGCTTCAAAATCTATTGGAGTTGCACTATTAGCTACAGAAGGTGATTTATAAAAATAAATATTATCTATAAAAACAGTTCCTGTTGCCCAAGGTGTTCCAACAAGCTTCATTTGGAAAATTTCTGTTACTGTTAAACCTTGGTCTGTGTATTCTTTCATAGGAATATCAAGACTAGTCCATTTTCCAGCAGTTAAACTTTTAGTTACTGGTTTTTCTGATGTTGTTCCAGATGCATTATTTATCAAAGATGTTTCTAGATGTGTTGCATCTCCAGATGTCCACACATCAATATGTAAAAACTCCATTGAAGAAACATCTATAGATGTACCATCTTTTAATGCAATTCCTTGATAACTTAGTTTTACGTATTGCAACATCTTGTCTCCACTTAAATCAAACTCTGCCCAAGAACTACCTTGTGAAGCTTGACCCCAGTCTGGAAAATAATTGGTTCCTACTACATCAGTATATGCCGAAGAATAAATTGAGATTACATCTGCAGAGGCTCTTGTTGGTGGTGCCGGTGCAGAAACTGTAGGTTGTAAAATTTCGGTTACAGTAAATGTTTCTGCATGTTCAGTAGTGGCAATTGCTGCACCTTTAACAATCACTTTTACATCATAACTTCCAGGGGCTGCATATTTATAGTTTATTGTACTTCCTATATTTGCTGTAGCTACTGGTTGAGTTACACCTGTTTCTCCTGAATGAAATTCAAACATCGTAGCAAAATCTGCTTTCGCAGTAATATTTACTTGTTTAGAAGTTCCTGGATCATTTTCTATAGTTGTAACTAAGTTTTGAGGAGCCTTAAATGAAACAACTAATTCTTGAGTTGCTTCTGCTTTATCTCCTTTAATATTTATTGCTTCTAAAAAATTTCCAATTTTATCGATATATTTACTGTCTTCATATTCTAGGCTTTTTTTGCAAAATTTTTCTGTAGCTTCTTTTAATAAATTTTCATCCAAACCATCGCCCTTGATAACTATGGCTTCATTTAGATCGGTTGCGATTTTTTCTGCTCTTTCAGGATTTTTTTCTATAATTTTAATTCTTGGCTTTTGCTCATCTTCCTCAAGTAGCTTTGCCAAATCCAGGCCTATGTTACCAGCACCAATAATCAAGATTGTTTTTGCAAACTTTTCGTCTCTTCCAAAGATGGAAAGGGTTCTGTCCACTTGTTTTGAGTTGGTCAAGACAAATGCTTTATCGTCTTTTAAAAGCTTATCTGTTTTTTTAAAGATTATAAATTTATCTTTTCTTATGGCCCCAAGCACATTGGCCTGTAGATCAGAAAAAATTTCAGAAAGTTTAGATAAAGAGGTATTTAATAAAGGACATTTTTCATCTATTTGTATTTCTAATAATCTTACCATATCGTCAGCAAAGGGTATGCTATCAATGGCACCTGGTGCTTCTAGTTTTCTATACAATGATTTTGCTACTTCAAATTCTGGAGAAATAATAATATCGATAGGAAGATTTTCTTTACTAAATAAATTCTTCCATACAGGTTTTAAAAATTCTTTAGATCTAATTCTTGCAATTTTTCTAGGTACATTGAAAAGCGAATGTGCAATTTGACATACCACCATATTGGTTTCGTCATTTCTAGTGACCGCTATGATCATATCCGCATTTTTAGCATCAGCTTTTTCCAACACAGAAGGATGTGTTGCTATTCCAACAATGCCTTTTGCGTCCTGAGTGTCATTTACTATCTGAATGTCTTCACTATTTTTATCTACAACAGTGATGGAATGGCCTTGTTTAGACAGTTGAGAAGAAATGGAGATCCCCACTCTTCCTGCGCCACAAATTATAATGTTCATTTATTTTCAATTCCCAAAGAAGTTAACTTACGATGCAAGGCCGATCTTTCCATACCAATACTTTCTGCGGTTTTGGAAATATTAGACCCGTTTTTTTTCAATTGGTGCATCAAATATTCTTTTTCAAACTGTTCTCTAGCGGTTTTTAGAGGCGAATTAAAGTCTAAAATACTATCAGATTCATTAGTATTTTTTGATTCTATGCTTTCATTAACTAATAATTCGATGTTTTCTTTAGTGCCATCAGATAAAATTATTACACGTTCGACTAAATTTCGAAGTTCTCTCACGTTTCCTGACCATGTGTGCTTGTATAATTTTACATAATTAGGCTTAATTGAAATTACTTTTTTTCCTAAATTCTTAGAAATTTTTTCCATAAAGTATTCAATTAATAATGGTATGTCTGAAATTCTGCTCTTTAGATCGGGTAGTTGTATTTCTACAACGGAAAGTCTTTGAAAAAGATCTTCACGAAAATTTCCTAGTTCTATTTCTTTTCTTAAATTCTTGCTGGTAGAGCTTAAGAATCGTATATTTGTTAAAATTTCTTTATTGCCATTTACACGATGAAATTTTTGATCAGTCAGAACTCTTAAGATTTTGGTTTGTGTTTCCAGTGGTATTTCAGAAACATTATCAATCAATAAGGTACCATTGTTTGCTTTCTCAAAAAAACCGACTGTTATAGTGCTATCTGGATTTTCAATACCAAATAATTCTCGGTCAAAATTTTTTGGGTCCAAAAGTGCTCCATTGCATACAACAAAAGGGAAATCTTTTCTTAATGAGCTTTTGTGAATAGTTCTTGCAATCAATTCCTTTCCAGATCCAGCTGGTCCCAGAATCAAAGCTCTTGTTTCTGTAGTGGCTATTTTTTTGACTATATTCTTAATTTTTGTAATTCCCTCACTTTCTCCAACAATTTCATACGTATCGAAAAAAAGCTTATTTAGATTTTTATTTTCTTTTTTTAAATCTAGGTTCTCAAAAGCTCTTTTAGTAAAATTCAAAAGCCTATCTGTATTAAAAGGTTTTTCCAAAAATTCAAATGCTCCAAGTTTTACAGATTCTACGGCAACTTGAATTGTTGCGTGACCCGATATCATGATCACAGGAATATCTTTATTAATTTTTTTAATTTTTTTTAAAAGATATATTCCATCTTTCTTTTTATCATCTAAAGAAATGTCAAGGAACACAAGATCAAAAGAATCGTTTTCTATAATATTTTCAGCTTCCTTAACTGTTCCAGCGACAATACAACTGTAGCCTTCATCTTTTAAAATACTGGATAGAAGAATTCTTATATCTTTCTCATCATCAATAATTAAAATTTTCTTCATAAGTATTTGTTAAAGGTAAAATGAATATTTGCACCATTTTCACTGTTATAAAAATTAATATTCCCCTTGTGTTCAAAAATAATTTTAGAAACAATGGACAGGCCAAGACCAGATCCATTTTGTTTAGTAGTAAAGTAAGGTTCTGAAATATTTGACATCTGATCAAGCTCAAAACCAACTCCATTATCCTGAAATAAAAAATCAACACTGTTGTCATTGCCCTGTATCAATACTTCTATTTTTCCTTTGTTTTCATTTTTTTCAACTATAGATTCAACGCTGTTCTTAATCAGATTGGTAAAAAGTCTAAATGTTTGATTTTTATCACATTTAATCACATTATTTTTTAAACTAGAATTTATGGTTATCGATATTTGCTTGTAATTAGTTTTGTAAGGCAATGCTGCCCTCTCGATAAGATCAATAATATTAGTGTCTGAAAATTCAGGATCTGGCATTCTAGCAAATTCAGAAAAAGAATTTAGAAGATTGGTAATCTCAGAAATTTGCAAATTTATAGTTTTTATATGATCTTCAAATAAAGTCTTATCTTCTACTATTTGTTTTTTAAATTTAGAGTCTATTCTATCCAAAGAAAGTTGAATTGGCGTAAGAGGGTTTTTAATTTCATGTGCTAATTTTTTGGCAATTAATTTCCAAGCCTCGTAGCGACCTTCCTGAGATTTTTTTGTTTGATCATCCTTTATCCGTTTAATCATGTTATTAAAAGTTGTGTACAATTGAGAAAAATCGGAATCTAAATTTTCATTTTTTAAATGAATGCTATAGTTTCCTTTTTCTATTTCGGATGAGGCATTAAAAAGATAAGTTAGCGGTTTTGAAATATAGCTAGAGAGATTAATCGAAATAATACTTGCAACAAATATTAGCAAAAGAGTAATAATTATATAAATAATCATAAAGGTTATTTGAAGATTAAAAATGTTACTTTTTATATTAAAATAATATTCAGAAACTTTTCCTGTTTTTTTAATATAATTTACTATTTTAGGATCCACATCTTGAATTATATATAAAAAAGAATTTTTAAATCCTCGTAACTTGACCATTCCATATGTTTTATTTGTGTAAGCACTGGATATAATTACAGGTTTTCCTTTTTTCGCTGCTGTCAAAATATAAACATCTGGTTTGTTAAATTTTTTAATATCAAGCCTTGGATTCTTGTGGGTAAGTATTCCCTTGTCAGATACTATAAAGATATTTTTAATAGACCTTACATTGCTCTGAATCTGAATGTATTTTTCAAAGTCCTTATTGTTGCCAATCAATCTTTTGCTACTTCTACTAAAATCGTTTGCAATTAATAATATGTCTTTACTAATAGACGACTGATGCTCGCGTAAATATTCCTTAGCTATTTCAACGGAGTTTGTAACTGTTTCATTAATTTTTTTATCAAACCATTTTTCGATACTATAATTAAAAATTAAAAGTGAAAATATTGCAATAACGATACCTGGTATGGCAGATAAGGAAATAAAATAAATTAAAAACTTTTTTTTGGTGTTAGTTCCAATTAAATTTGAATTCTTTCCCCCCGTAAAAAGTCTAAAGAGTTTAAAGATTAGAAAAGATAAAAAAATTGATAAAAGTGCTAAATTAATTATTAAAAGAATTTGGATATTCAAGGGATTGAGTTCAAGAAATCCTTTTCCAGCAAAAGTTTGGATCGTTAAAAAACCTACCAACAAGGATAAAAAAGTGATAAATCCAATCAGATAATTCATGTTTAATTTTTTAAAATTCATAAAATGTCTTTAGGCGCTATAATTGTTGCTGGTGGTGATAGCAAAAGATTTGCTAGCAAAATACCTAAGCAATTTAATATTATTAATGATGATATAGTTATAAATCATAGTATTAAAAAATTTTTAAAAAATAAAAAAATCTCAAAGGTAATAATAGCAGTAGATAAAAAAAGTTACATTAAATTTGAAAAATTAATTATAAAAGACAAAAAAATTATAATAGTAAATGGTGGAAAAACCAGGGCTCTCTCTGTCAAAAATGGTCTAAAAATTGCAAATACTCACCGTTTAACCAAGATACTGATTCACGATGCTGCCAGACCTTATTTTTCAGAGAAGATGATAAACGACCAAATAAATTTGTTAAAAAAATTCAATGCAATTATTCCAGCTATTGGATCTTCAGATACTATTATTTATGGAAATAAAATTATTCCTAGAAATGAAGTTTTTCAAATACAGACACCTCAGGCTTTTGATTTAGGATTGATTTACAATCTACACAAATTAAATAAAGACAAAAATGTAACAGACGACTCTAGTTTATTTTTAAGAAATAATTTACCCATAAAAATTACTAAAGGTGAAATTACTAATAAAAAAATAACCTATATCAGAGATATTCCAGTCAAAACTTTTCATGGTATAGGTTACGATATTCATGAAATGATAAAGGGTCGCAAATTAATAGTAGGTGGAGTTTTGGTGCCATCTAAAATGGGGCCCATGGGTCATTCTGATGGTGATAGTTTATTGCATGCATTAATTGATAGTTTTTTAGGTGCTATAAAAAATGGAGACATAGGAACTTTATTTCCCAATATTAATAAATTCAAAAATGTTAAGTCTTCTTTGCTTCTAAAAAAAGTAATTATAATGTTGAATGAAAAAAAAATTAAAATTGATTCAATTGATTTAAACATAATTTTACAAAGTCCCAATTTAGGAAAATATAAAGAAAAAATAAGAAATAATCTTTCAAAGTTATGCAAACTAGATAGAAACAAAATTAACATAAAAGCAAAAACAACAGATCGATTGGGTATTATAGGAGAGAATAAAGCCTTGGCTTGTGAAGTTTTATCTGTACTAAAGTATGATCAATAAATTTTTATTATCTATTTTAACAATGTTTGGAATTGGATATTCGAAATACGCTTCGGGAACAGTTGCATCTTTTGTTACTTGTGTAATTTTTTACTCATTATATTCAGTTGGGTATTTAGAAAGCAGAGGTATTTATCTTATCTGTATAATTATCATAATATTTTTTCTTTCTATTTTGCTAATAGATAAATTTTCAGATGCCTTTGATGAAAAAGATGCAAAAGAGATTGTAATAGATGAATTTGTTGGACAGAATATACCACTTTTTTTTCTTTTGTTTATTCCATTAAATACAGCCACTTATAATAAAGACTTTATGATTTTAATTGTTCTGTCATTTATTTTTTTTAGATTTTTTGATATTTTAAAACCCTACCCTATTAATTTAATTGATAAAAAAATGAAAAATGGATTAGGTGTTATGTTGGATGATGTAATTGCAGGTATATTTTCTGCTCTATTAATTTATATGGTTACATTGATATGGCCTTAAAGCTTCCTAATAAAATTGTTAAAATTCTACAAAGGAGAAGGATAAAGATATCTTTAGCAGAATCTTGCACTGGAGGTATGCTATCCAGTCAAATAACATCTGTGAAGGGAGCTTCCAAAATATTCGGCCTTGGTATTGTTTCTTATTCCAATCAATCAAAAATTAAAACTTTAAGAGTTCCAAAAAAAACTATTCTTAAATTTGGTGCTGTCAGCAAAGAATGTTGTCTATCTATGGCTAGAAATATTCAGAAAATAAGCAAGTCAGATATATCTTTGTCTATAACGGGTATTGCAGGACCAAATGGCGGGACTATAAAAAAGCCTGTTGGATTAGTATATATTGGTATCTGTAAGAAATCTAAAATTAATTTTAGAAAATATTTTTTTAATAGTAAGTTAAACAGAGCGCAAATTCAGAAGAAAACTTGTATGAAAGCCTTAAAGCTTATTGAGGAATTTCTTTAGGTCAATTTATCTTTTGCACGATCCTCAAAAGAGGAAAGAATTTTTTCAAAACCTATATCAAAAAATTTACTAAACATTGAGTTGAAAAGAAGATTATTTAATTCTATTTCTATAAAAAAATTAACCTCGCATGAATATTTATCAATTTCTTTAAATGACCATATATTTGATAATTTTTTGATAGGGCCAGATAATGGCTTAACAATAATTTCAGATTTTTTTTTATCAAAAAAAACTTCACTAGTATAAGTATCTGCAATCAACTTATAGCCTATCTCTAAATCTGCATGAATTATTTTTTTTGCATTGTCTTCATCAATTTTTAAAATCTTAGAGCTTTTACACCAAGGCAAAAATTTATTATAACTATCAATATCTAAAACTAATTCTATTAAATCGTTCTTGGGAAAATTAAATTTTTTTACAACTTTTTTTATTGGCAATTTTCTATTCCAGATTTTCTGTTTGCCTGCAAGACAGCAAAATCTTCTCCTGCATGATAACTAGATCTTGTCAGTGGACTAGATGAAACCATCAAAAATCCCTTTGAATAAGCAATTTCTTTGTAGGTTTCAAACTCATCGGGTGTGATGAATTTTTTTATAGGATGGTGCTGCGGTGTAGGTTGCAGATATTGGCCGATAGTTATGAAATCTACATTAGCACACCTCAGATCGTCCATCACTTGACACAATTCATCTTTAGTTTCTCCGAGACCAACCATTAGCCCAGATTTGGTAAAAATTTCAGGATTGTGAATTTTTACATTAGCTAGTAAGTTTAATGATTGAAAATACCTAGAACCAGGTCTGACCTTTAAATACAAGCTGGGGACAGTTTCTAGGTTGTGATTAAAAACATCAGGATTAGAATCTACTACAATTTTGTAGGAATCTTTTTTTCTCAAAAAATCAGGCGTTAATATTTCAACGGTTGTGTTGCTATTAAGTGACTTTATAGAAGTAACCACATTAGCGAAATGAAGTGCTCCTCCATCATCTAGATCATCTCTATCGACTGATGTTATAACTACATGGTTAAGATTAAGCTCTTTAACTGAATTTGCAATTTTTTGAGGCTCTTGCAAATCCACCTTATTCGGTATACCTGTTTTTACATTGCAGAAAGCACATGCTCTAGTGCATGTATCTCCCAAAATCATAAATGTTGCATGTTTTTTTGACCAGCATTCCGAAATATTAGGACAGCCAGCTTCCTCACATACAGTCACTAAGTTCTTATCTTTTATAATTTTCTTAGTTTCTGCAAATACACTTGAATTACTTATTTTAACTCTTATCCAAGAAGGTTTTTTTTGGATAGGATTGTATTCTTTATTAACTTTTTCTGGATGACGTAATTTGCTCATAATTATTTAATTAGATAAAGCTTTTCTCCAGGTTTTCCTAGAACAAAAAGCTTCCTGTATAAATAGTCTAAATAATTTAAATTAATAGTTTCCTTTAAAAGCATTGAATTTTTTAATCTGAAAGAATCTAGATTTGACGTGATTTTTTTTTCTTCTACTGTTTTTTCTACAAGTAAGTTATTTTTTTTTACGTACGAGAAATAACCCCTTTCTCCATCCAGTAAATTGATAAAAATGTATAAAAAAATAAATAAATTAATCAAAAAAAATTTGTGAAGATTTAAGTAAGCTGAAATTTTTTTCATTTAAATATTTGCCATTACAATTTTGTCTTTGTTGGTATCCTCAACTCTTAAAAGACGATTGTACTTAGCAACTCTCTCAGATCTGGCCAAAGAACCAGTTTTAATCTGGTTAGAATTTGTTGCAATGGCCAAATCAGCTATAAAAGTATCCTCAGTATCTCCAGATCTATGAGAGATAATGGTATTGAATAAATTTTTTTGAGCCAAGTTTATTGTATCAAGCGTCTCTGTCACAGAGCCTATCTGATTTACTTTAATTAAAATTGCATTTGCTGACTTGTCTTGAATTCCTTTTTGCAATCTTGTCTTATTAGTAACAAACAAATCATCCCCTACTACCTGAACTCTATCTCCAATTTTTTTAGTGAGCTTATTCCATGTGCCCCAATCATCCTCAAATATAGGATCTTCTATAGACTTTATTGGATACTTAGATGTGATTTTTTCATAAAAGCTTATCATCTCGTCAGGGGTGCTACTTTTATTGTTTTCTATATTGTAGGATTTCCCATCATAAATTTCATTAGCAGCGACATCTAAACATAAATTGAAATCTGAACCTGGTGTAAAGCCTGCACGCTCAATAGATTCGACGATATAATCCAAAGCTTCTTCGTCACTATTTAAAGATGGAGCAAACCCGCCTTCATCACCGACATTAGTGCTAAGTTTTTTTTCAGTAAGAATTTTTTTTAAATTTTGTATAACCAAAAAAGACATACGCATACATTCAGAGAAATTTTTTGCTCCATCGGGTCTAATCATAAATTCTTGAATTTGCAAAGAGTTGTTGGCATGAGCCCCACCATTAATAATATTTAACATGGGATAAGGAAGGGAAAATTTTTTATCTTTGCTAATGTGTTCATATATTTCTATTTTTTGGGATTGTGCTGCTGCTTTACAACATGCAATTGAGACGGCTAGTATGGCGTTTGCTCCCAAGTTTGATTTGTTAGATGTTCCATCAAGATCAATCATTATTGCATCTATTTTTTCTTGCTCTAACGCTGAAATATTTTTTACGGCTGGAAATATTTTATTGTTAATGTTTTCAACGGCCTTCAAAACACTTTTGTTTAAATATTTTTTATTTTCATCTCTTAGTTCATGAGCCTCATGAGTTCCTGTTGAAGCTCCCGATGGAACTATAGCAAATCCATGGCTTCCGTCTTCTAAGATTATTTCAGCTTCCACTGTAGGAAAGCCTCTACTGTCGTAAACCTGTCTACCTTTAACAAAATTTATTTTGGACATTGTAAAAATTATTTTTTAACGATTGAGTCTATTTTTT
>Ga0209505_1002507_pt1 | contig 11288 bp, 8 predicted proteins | sample COGITO_mtgs_1103_2_FD_184794 | JGI IMG/M metagenome (GOLD analysis project Ga0209505, IMG submission 184794) | Pelagic marine microbial communities from North Sea - COGITO_mtgs_110331 (SPAdes) (version 2) | ecosystem: Environmental > Aquatic > Marine > Epipelagic ... | reverse complement strand
TAGCTCGCGGCCGGTCGAGGAATGCGAGCATTTCTGAAACGATACACTCGGCTCAAGAAGCTGCCGCCCAAGGCGCACGCGAAATCGTTTTAACTGGCGTCAACATTGGGGATTTTGGGAAAAGTACGGGAGAGTCATTTTATGATTTGGTCCAGGCCTTGGATGCACAAGTAGACGTTGAACGATTCAGAATCAGCAGCATCGAACCGAATCTGCTGACACCAGACATCATAGCCCTTGTCGCGAACAGCAAAAAATTTCAACCTCACTTCCACATTCCCTTGCAAAGCGGATCGGACACCGTGCTCAAGTCCATGCGCCGTCGGTACCGGACGGAACTCTACGCCTCACGGATACAGAACATTCGCGAATTACTGCCTCATGCGTCCATTGGAGTTGATGTGATAACTGGATTCCCTAATGAGGATGAATCCGCATTTAGGACAACCCAAGAATTCTTGCTCGATCTCCCAATAAGCTACTTGCACGTTTTCACTTATTCAGAGCGTGCAAAAACTACTGCACCCAGAATGGAACAATCCGTCCCCATGGAAACCCGGAAGCAGCGTACCAAGCTTCTTCGTGCTCTGTCGCTAAAGAAGCAAAGAGCCCATTATGAGACGTTTGTTGGATCGACGAGACCGGTCCTGTTCGAAGAGTCCCAAGAAGAGGGGCTGCGGTTCGGCTACACCCCTGAATACGTGCGTGTCGCAGTTCCTGAATCCATGGTCGATGCCAATTCCATTCACGCGGTTCAAATTGAGCAAATTCACGCAGCAGGCTACGCCTCTGCTCGGCTTTCAAATGTTTCAACCCTTCGTTAAACAAAAACCATGTATCCAACTGTATACCATGTGTTTATAGACTTATTTGGCTGGGATATTCCAGCTTTAAAGTTGGTCAACAGCTTTGGTCTGTTTGTCGCTTTGGCGTTTGTCGTTGCAGCGTTCATTTTGCGCAAGGAAATGGACCGGAAACAGGCTCTGGGCATCTTCTCAGCCGAGCGAACAAAAATAACGCTGGGTGGGCCCATTCCTGTAGGTGAATACATCACCAATGGTCTGATCGGCTTCGTCATTGGTTGGAAGTTTATTTATTTAGCTTGGAACGCGGGGGAACTATTTCAACGCGGCTTACCGCAAGCTGAGTTGTTTAGCCTGCGCGGAAACTGGGCACTTGGTTTAGTTTGTGCGACCCTTTTTGTTGGCTGGAAATTTTGGGAAGCCAAAGGCCGGGGCAAAACCATTCAACACAAAGAGATAGAGGTGCCCGCCAGCCAGCACGTTGGAGGTATTGTAACCGCTGCCGCGATTGGTGGAATAACGGGAGCCAAGTTTTTTCATTTGCTCGAATACCCGGATGAACTTATCCGCTTCTTCCAAGAGCCATCGTTGGCCAATTTCCTTGGAGGACTCACGATTTACGGTGGATTAATTGTTGGTGGGCTTGCCGTTTATATCTATTCTCGAAAAAACAACCTTGCGTTTTTACCGCTGGCAGATTCCACGGCTCCTGGATTGATGCTAGGGTACGGTGTCGGTCGTATTGGGTGTCAGGTGAGCGGAGATGGCGATTGGGGCATCCCAAATTCACATCCCATGCCGGATGTATTATCCTGGTTACCGGATTGGATGTGGTCCTATTCCTTCCCCAATAACGTCAATGGGGTTTATGGTGCACGGCCTGCAGGATATGTGGGCAAATGGATTACCCCTGAAGATCCGTGGCCGATTTTCGAAGGATATGGTACCTACCTCGACCCCGGCGTTTACCCTACCGCCTTTTACGAGACGCTTATGGCAACTGTGTTATTTGGAATCCTCTGGTCTATGCGAAAGCGGATCCAAATTCCAGGAAGACTATTCGCTCTGTACTGCATATTTAATGGAGCTGAGCGGTTTCTCATTGAAAAAATTCGTGTCAATGTCGAACTGGATTGGTTCGGCTTGTCATTCACACAAGCTGAATTGATCTCGACGGCTACGTGCATTGGAGGAATCCTTCTTTGGTTCGCATTGGGCAAGCGACGTTCAAAATGAGCACCTCATCGAATAAAAGTCGATTAAACCTCCTCATGATGGAAGCGTCCAATTACTAGATGTCGCAATCTTCTACGTATCAACAACCTTCTTGGTTGAATGCGCTCAATTCCCGAGACCGCTTAGAGCGTGAGCGAGCTTTCCATCAGCTCATGGATGCATGGCACAAGCCAATATACACCTTCATTCGCGCAATGGTCGGCAACCATGAAGATGCTGCGGATGCGACACAAGACACCTTCGTTCAGGTGATGAAATCGGTCCATCGATTTAAAAAGAAAGCGAAATTTTCTACTTGGCTCTACAGCATCGCTCGGAACAAAGCCTTGGACGAATTGCGCCGGCAAAAAAAGCGGCAACACATTCCTTTCAACACAGAATTTGATACGGCCCAAAATCAGCTTCAATCAGACCCCTATTTTGAAGGGGATGAAATAGAATATCGGCTCCATGCGGCGGTTGCCATTTTGCCAACTCGACAAAAAGAGATTTTCATCTTGCGCTATTTTGAGTTGATTCCATTTGCCGAGCTAGCCGCTGTCATTGGAATCTCAGAAGGAGCAGCGAAAGCCTCGTTTTTTCATGCGAAAAACAAAGTGACCGCGCACATCAAAATCAACCTCGACCAGTAAGATTAAACTCCGAGCAGCTCATTCCGTCCAATAGATTAGTTGATCATGCCTACACCCCATTCGACCCCTCCCCGATTCTTCGAAGAACATCGAGAACGCATTTGGAACGAAGTCGCAGACCTTCCGTCCTTCTACACGCTATACAGACCCGCTTACAGATGGGCAGCAGCAGTCGTACTCTTCATCGCTGGCAGTTGGTTGTTTACGTTATTCAGCCCTGAGAATGAATGCATTTCATTCGCGTGCCTTTGGGAAAACACTTCGGACGAGTCTTTGCAATACCTCGACGGAACTATGGGGGTTTGGCTAGAAGATGATTTTCTCTTTGAAGCGTTAACAGAGGCGCCAACGAACAATCAATTCTAATCAACGACCCCTATGAAATCAACAACTGATATGCGCCGTCAATGCAGATTAGAACTGACCCTTGTGCTGACGATGACAGTGCTCCTGGCCGCTGCCTCCTCTGCCCAGAATACCGTGGGAACAACCTTAATTTCGGATGATGTTTCCAGTGGATATGTGCTTTTCAGTCCCAATTCAGCGACCCAAACTTATCTGATTGACCGCTGCGGACGCACCATGAATCAATGGGAAAGCGACGGGCGGCCCGGACTCAGCGCGTATTTACTCGAAGATGGGAGTCTGCTGCGCACACGCAAGTTGCTCACAGGAGCTTTCATAGGAGGTGGAATCGGCGGTATGCTTGAGCGGTTCAACTGGAATGGCGAATTGATTTGGAGCGACACACTCGCCACAGAATCCATTCATCAACACCATGACATCGCCCCTATGCCCAACGGAAACATTCTCGCTATTTTGTGGGAGAAGCACACGGCAGAGGAGGCCATAGCAAACGGACGCGACCCCCTTCTCACTCCAGAGGAGGTGTGGGTCACACGAATCGTAGAACTCTCTCCCATGGCCGGCGGTGGAAGTGAAATCATTTGGTCATGGAGCCCCTGGGATCATCTCATCCAGCATTTTAATGCAGCGCTTCCTCATTATGGTGAACCGGCTAATTTTCCGCATCGGTTCGACGTGAATTATGGTGCTGTAGCAGAAGTGGTTGGTCCGGGAATTGGCCAGGACGCTGCCTTTGATTGGCTTCATGTAAACAGCATTGATTACCATGCGGAACGGGATGAAATTGTGCTCAGCAGTCGAAATTGGGATGAAGTTTGGGTAATTGATCACAGCACCACAACGGCAGAAGCAGCCTCGAGTACCGGTGGGTCGAGCAACCGAGGCGGGGACATTCTGTGGCGCTGGGGCAATCCGCTTACCTACGGTGTGGGTGCTCAAGAAGATCGACAATTTTTTGGTCAACACGATGCGCAATTCATCGAGGATGGCCTTGGCATCACCGTATACAACAACGGAGCTTCCCGACCGGAAGGACCGTTCAGCACGGTGCATCTCATCGAGTTTCCACTGGACACCTCCGGCAGCTTCATCGACCCTGACGGTGGGGTTTTTGGTCCGGACGAACCCAATTGGACCTATCCCGATGAACCTGACCTCACCTTCTTCTCCAGTAAAATTTCGGGCTACCAGCGCATGGCGAATGGTCACCATTTAATTTGTCAGGGAGCGGACGGGCGGTTCTTTGAGCTGAACGAGGCCCATCAGCTGGTCTGGGAATACATCAATCCCATGACCGCCAACGGACCATTATCGCAAGGAAGCAATCCCAACCAGAACAGTGTTTTCAGAGCAACCCACATTGCCTTAGAGCATCCCGGGATACTAGAACAAGACTTATCGCCAGGCGACCCGATTGAGTTGAATCCTGATTTGGCTGACTGCTTTGTGAACAGCGTTTACGAGATCTACACCGAGCGATTCTCGCCAACAGTATGGCCCATACCGTCTCGCGATTTCCTGCACATCGAATGGCCAGAAACAATGCCTATGGCATGCGAGGTCGTCTTCTACACTCCTCAAGGCATCGAATGCGCACGTACACCCCATGGACCCTCCTTGCGTGTGGATATTCAAACTTGGCCACCAGGGTTGTATATCGGAATTTTGCAGCGTTGCGGAGATCCATTGAGCAGCCAAGCTCCTTTAACCTTCAAATTTATCATCCAATGACCCTATCCATTCACAGGGTGCTTGTTTGGGCGACAGGTATTCTGATCGCTCCAACCCTCCTAGCCCAAAGCAATACCGTCGGCACCATTCAATTCGATCCGTCGACGTTCTCAAATGGCTACACCTTGGTTTATCCACACAATCAACCTCACGCCCGATTAATTGACGCGTGCGGAGAAGTCGTGCACCTGTGGACCAATGATTCAACTCGCCGACCTGGCAACAGCGCCTATTTGAGTCCTATGGGAAATCTTCTATGGGCGCATCGGTCTGCGAACATTTCAGAGGATGCTATTTGGGCCGGTGGAGGAGGCGAAGTTATCGAGAGCCGAACATGGAACAACGAGGTGCTGTGGTCCTATGCATTGAACGATTCAAATGGGCGGTTGCATCACGATTTTGCCGTCACCAACATGGGGACAGTACTGGCCATTGCATGGGACCGTGTGGATTCACTGACGGCCGTTGAAGCCGGACGTGACCCTGCACTGCTCGAGGACGGCGAACTCTGGAGCGAGCGCATCATCGAGTTAATGCCGAACGATACCGGAGGTGCAGATGTCATTTGGGAATGGCGCGCGTGGGATCATTTGGTTCAAGACTTTGATTCGACCAAAGCCAATTTTGGCGTGATCTCCCAATCTCCGCATCTCATCGATTTGAATTTTGGTACCCCCAGCTCCGCAGCGGCTGATTGGCTGCATATGAATAGCATCGATTATAGCCCCAGTTTGAATCAGATTTTGGTCAGCATTCCCACCATGGACGAACTATGGATCATTGACAAAGCAGCGCCTGAAAACGGACTGATTTGGAGGTGGGGCAACCCAGAAGCCCATGGGCAAGGTGTGGCTGCCGATCAGGTGTTGCATTACCAGCACGCAGCCACGTGGCTGGATGCACCGTACCATCAGAATTCGCCGGATTTTGGGAAAATAGCAGTTTTCAACAACCGCAACCCAGGGGCCACAGGGCCGTATTCCAGTGCTCACCTCATCGATGCCGCTTGGGATGCCAACGACAGTGCATACGCCATGTCCAACGGCTTGTTTGACCCAGCCAATTTTGACTGGACCTGGACCGCTTCGCCACCCACCGACTTTTTCAGCAGTGGCTTATCCAATTTTGAGCGCCTGCCCAACGGCAACAACCTCATTCTAGGGGGACGTACGGGCGAAATTTTTGAATTCACGCCCTCAGGTGACATTGCGTGGCACTACCGCCTTCCCATTCAAGCTGGTCTCCCGGTTGCCCAAGGAACTGAACTAGGTGTCAACGATAACCTTCTCTTTCGAGCCGTTCGATACCCAGCTCAATTTCCCGCTTTTGCCAATGCAAACCTGGATCCTATGGGGACATGGGAACTGGAGCCTGTGCCATTGACCGCATGCCTTCCGTGTGAGCTGAACGTGGATGTCAATGCCACGGATGGTCTGGCTTATGTTGATGTAGAAGGAGCTAATGGCGATTACAGCGTCACCTGGATGATTGACGATGTGACGATTTGCACCGAAGACACGTTGAGCCTCAATGGAAGCACAGGGTGCGCCGAAAATGCAGCATTCTTGGTTTCAGGCGAAACGGTGACCATCTGGGTCACCGATGATGCGGGATGCGAAATCACGACTGAATTCAGCTGGGTTGTTTCGGATATCCTAGAGAGATCCAGCAGTTTAAGCATCTACCCCAACCCTGCCAGCGACCGAGTTCTTCTCAGCGGCCCCTTTGTGAACGAGCAAGCTGACCTGTATTCAGCTGCGGGTAGCATGGTGCGCTCATTTCCTCTTACTACCGGCGCAGAAATTCAAGAATTATCCCTGCATGGCGTATCACCCGGCCATTACATCTTGCTGATTGGAACGCATCACATGCCACTTATCATCGTGAACCCGAGCCATTGATCCCACTTGATAAAAATTGACCACATGAAATCTCCCAATTACATTTCAAATCCAAACGTTTTTCAACCCATAACACAGCATGGGCCTGAGCTGTTTCAACGCTTTACTCAAGCGATCAGTAAAGCCTGCAATTCGAGTCTTTTCTTCTTTTTGTGCATGCTCTTACAAAATGGTGGGGCACTATCACAACCTCCCATGCACGATCGAGCAATTGAAGGTGATCAAATTCAAGCTCTGCGCGCGTTGAGAATTGGGTTTTTTGTCCAAGAATTAGAGCTTACGGCAGAGGAAAGCGTCGAATTCTGGCCCGCATGGAATGAAGTCGAGGAGCGAATGAAAGGCCACCGGGAATTAATCCGCGATTTAGAACGTAGAATTTCGGGTGCTTCAACAGACGATGAGGCCAGGCAACTAGCCGCTGAGATGAAAGCGATGAAAATCCAAGGCTTGGATTTACAAGATGCTGGTTTGGAGCAGATGTCAGAAGTTATCGGCTATCGACGCGCTGCCCAAATTGAACAAATCGAACGTGCCTTTCGATCGCGACTTTTGAAAAAAAGAATGAACGGAAGAAATGCAGGAGATCCTGGTCCGAAGCGCAAGTTCTGAGGAAAGGCTGAGATGAAACGTATGTACGCGCGTTAGTTCGAAACAGGAACAAGGCAAACACCATTGATGCAGTAGCGATTTCCCGTCTCCGTCGGTCCATCCGGAAATAGATGACCCAAATGGCTATCGCAATGACTGCATCGAACTTCGACGCGTACCATTCCATGAGACCGGTCCTGATGTTCCGTAATGGCCATTTCGTCTACCCCTTTGTCAAAACTTGGCCACCCGCATCCTGAATCAAATTGATTTACAGAAGCAAACAACTCAACCCCACAACCTTTGCACGCAAATTTTCCGCGGTGGCCGGTTTGATGGAATTTGGACGAAAAGGGACGCTCCGTCCCATTCTCGCGCAAAACATGGTATTCTAATTCCGTGAGTTTATCCCTCCATTCTTCTGGAGTTAAAGGAACAAATTCGTCCATGTTCAGCGAGATTGACCTCCTTTGAAAGGTTTCTTCCCCTTGCTCTGACCTCCGCCTCCACCAGATCGATTCGGCTTTCCGTGCCTTCCTGACTGGCTGCGACCACCACCACTGCGACCGCCACCTCCAGGTCTTCCTCCGCGACCTGACCTTCCCGCCTTTGGATTGTATTCTGGACCCGAGCCCAGATGCTTCGGGATTTCTAATTTGACAACGGACTTCTCGATCAACTGTTCAATGCGACCGAACCGCTGTTGATCATCCGGGTTTACGAGCGTAACACCTTCTCCGTCCTTATCAGCACGAGCCGTTCGGCCAATGCGGTGAACGTAATCCTCCTCGTTTGGTGGGACGTCGTAATTCACCACCAATTCAATGTTATCGATATCTATGCCTCGGCTTACGACATCTGTCGCTACCAAAATGGGGAACTTTCGCTGGCGAAAGCCCAGCATCACCTCCTCACGCTCCGACTGGTCTGCATCAGATGAAATTCGTTCACATCGGATTCCAGCCTTTTTTAGAACCCGCGTAATCTGACTAACCGTTCGCTTACGCGAGGTGAATACAATGCCTGAACTCACGTTTCGGTCTTTAAGCAATTCTATCAAGACCGCGTCCTTCTGGTGGTCAAACAAAATGTACGCACCCTGTTTGATCTTCTCTGCTGGTTTCGATAAAGCCAATTTGACCACCTGAGGATTTCGTTGCAACTCTTGAGCTAACGTTTCGATGCGGTCTGGCATGGTCGCGCTGAACAGCAACGTCTGGCGATCGGTACGGCATTTTTCTGCAATGCGCATGATGTCGCCCAAGAAGCCCATATCCAACATCCGGTCAGCCTCGTCCAATATCAAACATTGCAATTCGGATAAATCAACGTATCCCAGTGTGAGGTGGGACAAAAATCGACCTGGCGTAGCGACGATAATGTCGGCTCCGTCCGTGAGTGCTTTTTTCTCGCGCGTAAATTCAGCAGCGTTACCTCCGCCATAAATAGCTAAGCTGGTGACTTTTGCATAGTAACCGAACCCTTCAACCGCTTGGTCAATCTGCATCGCAAGTTCTCGCGTGGGAACCACAATCAGTGCTTTGGTCTTTCCGTTATCTTCCGTATCCAAGATACGATCAATCACCGGCAGCAAGAAAGCAGCGGTTTTCCCTGTTCCTGTTTGCGCTATTCCTAAAAAGTCATTTCCCTTCAGGACACTCGGGATTGCTTGTTCTTGAATGGGGGTCGCAAGTTCGAACCCCATCGCATCCAATGCATCGAGCACATCGGGATGCATAGGCATCGCATCGAAGCGCATGCGCTTATTTTCTTCTTCCACGTTGGAAAGTTACGGAGGTTGCAACCAAACAATGGTGAAAGCTGTTATATTTTTACATGAATTGATGTGGGCTCACTAATCGTCCATCACACGAATGAATTTCAGCCGTTATTTCCTGCCCCTCCTTTGCCTGGGGTCTTTTGTGCATAGCTCCCAATCGTTGGAAGCTGCGCATGCTATGGGCGGAGAAGTTTATTACGACTACTTAGGAGGAGGCGATTTTGAGGTCACTCTGGTGTTTTATCGCGAATGCGATCCAGATCAGCCGCTACCCAGTGGATGGCAGAATGGCGGGACGAATTTGGACCCCACTATCAATCTCGGAGTTTTTGAAGGAGCTAATCCATTTGGCACGTATGAAGTCCAAATTACCATGGCCTCCACGAATCCGCTGGATACCGAATTGGAAAATCCCTGTGGGAATTTACCCCCCGACCTCTGCGTTCAGCGGCTTGAGTACAAAATTACCATCAATTTACCCTCTAGTGAAATTGGTTATGACCTGGTCTTTCAACGATGTTGTCGAAACCCCGGAATTTCGAACATCCCCAATCCCGGTGACGTAGGCATCACGCTAACCACCCAGATTCCGCCATTCACAGATGATGCTGCTCCCAACAGCAGTCCTCAATTCAATAATTTCCCGCCAGAAGCCATTTGCACGGGGTTTGACTTCTACCTAGATCAAAGTGCAACAGATGCAGACGGTGATTCGCTTGTCTACTCTTTTTGCACTCCATTGAATGGTGGATCAACGGACAATCCTTCCCCCGCACCCCAGCCTGCATCGACTTTCACCACAATACCTTGGGGAGCCGGTTTCAGTGCACTCGACCCCATCCCTTCCAATCCTTCCTTTGAAATCAATCCCGAAACAGGCGAGATTACCGGCTTTCCCACCACCGCTGGAGCCTACGTTATTGGCATATGTGTCTCTGAATACCGAGATGGTGAATTACTCAGCACGGTCATGCGGGATTTTCAGTTCAACGTGGTGATGTGTGACCCCACCATTATTTCTGCGGCACAACCTCAAGCGGATGATCAATTTTGCATCGGTGAAACGATTGAATTTTCAGAAAATAGCATCGGTGCTCAGAGCTTGTTGTGGGATTTTGGTGTGCCCGGGATCACAACAGATATAAGCACGGCATCTGATCCTGTATACACCTACCCGGACACGGGTATTTTCGAGGTCATGTTGATTGCCAATCCATCCTGGCCATGCGCCGATACCTCGAGCCAAGTTTTTTACATCTATGAGCCCATAGACCTCAGCATTGAAATGATTGACTTCGAATGCCTGAGTGGAATTGAAGCTTTTGATTTGGAGGCCAGTGGTGCCTTCACTGAGAACACCACCTTGGCTTGGAGCTTTTTGGGAGGCCTGCCGAGCACCGGCGATGAAATTACCACCGATTGGATCACCTTTAATAACACCGATGAGTGGACCGTCACATTGGATGCTGAGCATTACGGATGTCAATCGAGCACGCAGTTTACCTGGGATGCACCGGAGACACCAGTAGCCAGTATCGCAGATCAGTCATCGTTTTGCCAAGGGTTTGACTTTGATTTTGAGAATCTATCATCCAATGGGACCAACTGGAGTTGGGACTTCGGTGTTTACGGTGACAACACAGACATTTCGAACGATGAATCTCCTTCATTCACCTATCCTGGCGACGGAGTCTACACCGTTCAATTGGTGGTGTCTGCTCCATACACATGCAGCGATACCGCTTTTGCAACGATAGAAATTTTCCCGGAAATCGATCCGTCATTCGAAGCGCCTGACCCCGAGTGTTTTTCGACGAACAATTTCACCATCAACCCCTTGATTGAAAATGACCCCATCACCGAATATGAATGGGATTTTGGTGGAGCTACCGTGAGCGCGAATATCAATGGCCCGCAAGTGAGCAACCTCGTATATACGGAACCTGGAACATACACCGTGGAGGTCACAGCAACTGCCAACGGATGCGAGGTCACGGCTTCTGAAGATGTATGGGTCATTGTTGATCCAAGCATTGGTTTTCAAGGTGGCCCCCCGATAGGTTGCCCTCCCCACTCCGTTTCATTCACCAATACTAGTGAAACAGAAACCGCCACAACCTACCTGTGGGACTTTGGCGATGGAAGCACCAGCATCGCACCCAATCCAGTGCATGTGTATCAAAATTCAGGTGATTTTTCTGTCACATTGACCATGAACGCCTCCGGATACTGCAGCACCGAATTGATTCTT
>Ga0209505_1002488_pt1 | contig 11353 bp, 8 predicted proteins | sample COGITO_mtgs_1103_2_FD_184794 | JGI IMG/M metagenome (GOLD analysis project Ga0209505, IMG submission 184794) | Pelagic marine microbial communities from North Sea - COGITO_mtgs_110331 (SPAdes) (version 2) | ecosystem: Environmental > Aquatic > Marine > Epipelagic ... | reverse complement strand
AATTACTTGAGGGAGTTTTTCGAGATGTACTTTATAAACATCCAATCCTCCTAAACCTTTGTGACCATTTGATGAAAAGAACAAGAAACCACTATCATGTATATGAGGAAACATTTCGTTACCTTCTGTATTTATGAATTCTCCTAAATTTTCGGGTGTTGACCAATCCCCGCTATCATTCATTGTGGTTCGGTATATGTCGGTGCCACCATACCCCCCCGGCATATCGGATACAAAATAAAGCGTCTCGCCATCCTCAGAAACAGAGGCTTGTCCAACGCTGTAAGCAGTATCGTTGTAAGAGAAGGGCTGGATATCTTCAAGTTTAGTGCTGATCATGCGGGCAGAATATAGCGTGAGATGGAGGATGTCGTTCTCGCCTTTTCCTTTTTTGAAGTTGGGGTTGTTGCGGGTGAACCACACACAATGGCCGTCACCGGTGAATGCTGCCGGGCCTTGGTGAAAGGGGGTCTCGATGCCCTTGTCGAGCTTTTGTACATCGCTCAGGCTGCCGTCTTCGCCCCGCTGAGCGGAGTAGAGGTCGAGGAAGGGGTTTTGATCCCAGTTGTATTCACGCTTGACTGCTTCGGTTTTCCTTCGCGAAGAGGTAAAGACCACCCGGTCGTTCCAGGGCACAGCGCCAAAGTCTGCTTCGCGGGTGTTGATGTCGAGATGGGTGATCTCGAACGCATTTACGTTTTCGAGCAGGCTTGCGGGATCGGCATTACCTTCCAGCTTGCGGTTGGGGCGACTGTCTTCTGTGTTCAGGTCGCGGTATGCTTTGAGCCACTTTGCCGACTCCTTGTAGAGCCCTTGCTGGCTCAGCACTTCCGAGTAGTTGAAGATGTCTTCGACCGGTGGGTTGGTATATTGTACGACCTTGGAATACCATTCGGAAGCCGAGTCTGTGAGCCCGAGCTTAAAATAACAATTGGCAATGGTGCTGGTTAACGAAGAGTCGCCACCGATATAGAGTTCCTTGTAGATCACCACGGCTTTCGAATAGGAGTATTCTTCGAAGTAGCGATCGGCCTTTTTGAGCTTCATTAGTTGCACGGACTCGGCCAGTCCTTGTGCCTTCAAATGGATGCCTGCTAACGTGAACAGTGCGATCAGGAAGAGGGTATGTGTTCGCATGGCCTTAGAAGTATCGGGGTGACTTGATCTTGCCTTGGGTTTTGAAAAGGAAGTCATAGGTGAACATGACTTCGTGGGTGCCGCTTTGGTTGCTGATGAGGCGGGTAGTGGCGAAGTCCAATGAATAGCTGAACTTAAGTTGTTCCGTGAACTGGTAACCAAGCAGGGCTCCCACTGCATCGCGTGAGCGATACATGGCCCCGAGCCACACTTTTTCAAAGAGCAGGAAGTTGGCGGTGAAATCTACTTCTAGCGGGGCGTTTTCCACCACTTTCACGAGGGTGGTAGGCTTGAAGAGTAGCACACTGCTGATGGGAAAGAGAGCTCCACCGATCAGGAAGTAGTGGCGCTTTTCGGCTGCGGGGTCGTTGGAGGAAACAACGGCCTGTCCGGTGCTGAACTTGTTTTGCAACAACTTGGGAACGCTCACACCGGCATAGTAACGCTCGGTAGAGTAATACATCCCGAATCCGAAGTTGGGGAGGAAGTCGCTTTGGATGTTATTTTTAAACGAGGGGTCGAGTGCATCGGTGGTTTGCAGGTTGCTCAAGTTTCCTTGCTGGTAGTTGAACCCGCCTTTGAGTCCGAAAGACAGATTGGCTTTTTCGCTCACTTTCACTCGGTAGCTGAAGTCCGCAGAAAAAATGGTGGTGTTGATTGGGCCGAGACGGTCGCTGATGAACGATAGCCCGGCCCCGAGTTTTTCACTCAGAATGGGGGTGTGGGTCGTGATTGTCTGCGTAGTTGGTGCACCTTCGAGGCCGACCCACTGGTGACGGGTGATCCCGGTGAGTGTCAGTGCTTCCCGGCTTCCGGCATAGGCGGGGTTTACGCTCAGGGTGTTGTACATGTAATGCGTATACATTGGGTCTTGCTGCGCTTTACTGGCATTAGGCCAGAAGAGGATACAGGCAAGGAGGGCTAGTGTTATTTGGGAGATCGTTTTCATGGATGATCTGTTGTGTCGTTTCATGAGGATGGTCTTATCGGGTCAGGTAGACGTATCCAGACTGTTTTTGACCGTTTTTGAGTTCAAGTACATAGAAGTAGGTGCCCACGGGCAGAGCACCTCGGCCTGCGCTGAGGTCGCTGTCACTGGTGCCGTCCCAATCGTTGTTGTAAGGCGAGGCCGAGAAGACCTTGTTGCCCCAGCGGTTGAAGATGTAGATGGTGTTGCCGTGGTAGGCATCCAATCCCTGAATGATGAAACGGTCGTTGAGTCCGTCACCGTTAGGGCTAAAGCCTTGAGGAATGCTAATGTCTAGGATGCAGACATCGGTATCGAGCCAATCGGGGACGCCATCGTTGTCGCAGTCGTCTGCAATGCCATTGTTGTCGGTATCGTATTCATCGGCATCGGGTGTGCCATCTCCATCGCTGTCGAGGTCGAGGTAGTCGGGTGTACCGTCATTATCGGTGTCGATCAGGCCGATATTGCACGGATCGCTGAGGTCACCGGCTTCTGCGCTGTCCGGAATGCCATCGCCATCGCTATCGAGATCTTCGAAGTTACCGAAGCTGTCGCTGTCGGGGTCATCCGTTCCTTCAATGTGATCGGGGATGCCATCGCCATCGGTGTCGGCTTTATTGGGGTCGGTGCCCGTATCAGTCTCACTGACGTAGATGCCTGTATTGGTTTCGACCGAATCACTCAGGCCATCACCGTCGGTATCGGCGTCCGGGGCAACTGGAACTAGCCATTTGTCGACAAGTAGCGCCTGTTCGGCAGCGAATTCCTCCGCAGTCAGGACGCCTTCAAAGATCTTTACTTCGCCGATCATGCCATCCATACCTTGGCCAGAATTGAGACTACCAGCAAGGAACATCGATTGAATGCTGGAGAAATCGGCTGCCGTCTTGGTAACGCTAGCTGAGGTATTATTCTCAGAATCCCAGACCTCCATATTGCCAGTGGCCTTGTTGTAGTTGACTGCAAGCACCACCGTTTCGCCTGCTGCAACAACTGCTGCACCAGCACCGGCATTTACGGAGGTACCACCAAGAATCACCTGAGGAACACCGCCCTCATACTTCATGATGAAGCTACCTGGAGACGTGGCCCCATTGCCATGCGAGGCCAGCACGAGGTCTCGCACAGTACCACCCAAGATGGTATCCGCCTTAAAGACCACCAACGCAGCGAACCCGGTATTGCTGGCAGCCGCGCCTGGGAAGTTTAGTAAAGCATCCTGTTCCGCGGCAGACAGAACTAACAACTTATTGTGAGCGCCGTTGTTGGTATCGACACCCTTGAGACCAGTTGGACTCAGGTTCCCTGGATCAGAATAGAACAAAGTACCGAATCCACCTGCTTTGGTGGCATCATAAGCTGTGGTAGTTGGTGCGGACAAATCTGTCAGACTCTGAACAATGTCGCTTACATCCACCGTCACGTTAGCCGCATCTGACGCATCGTAGTGGACATACAGAGCAGGAAGTGCCGTGGCGACGTTGGCTTGGAAGCCGAGCGCGGCGGCGCAAAAAATCGCCATTAGGCGTGGAGTGGAGCCGAAACGTTTTAGTATTCGGCGCGAGGTGTGGTTTATTTCATTCACAAGGGTATGGGGTTGTGGGTTGACTGTAAAAAACTAGCGAAATTAGCACAAAACTCTTCGAAATTCGATGAGTCAGACTGAACTAATTTGAAAACTGAATCGAACTTGAAGAAAAAGTAAACGTTTAGTCAAGGTCAATTTAAAAAAAACGTTTTGCACCATTGGACAGAGCAGTGGTCAGAAGTTTTATCGAAAATTAAATGACCAAGACCCAGTTAAGATTTATATTGCAGTAGACGAACCACGCAGCTTCTTTAAACGTTTAATTCGTCAATCTAAGCCTATCGCATCGCATCAAATGCACGCCCCTTTCAGATTAAATTTTTCATTTCGCACACAGTTGAGTCTTTGCGCCTTATTTGTGTTGTGCTTCGCACCATTGCAGGCGCAGGACCGCGGATCGATCGGTAGCATGAGCTTAGAGTCCCTGACGACGGCGATCAAAGGGCAAGAGACAGGCACAGTGCTGCCTTACATGCTGGAATTAGTGAGGCGGATCGAAGCCGAGCCAGACCCGAGGCTCGACCCTCTGCTGGCACAGTGCTATTCATTGCTGGCGCGCTTCCACTACAATCAGTTTGTCAAATTGCGCCAGCAGCCTGATCGCAAGCAATGCTTCGACTTTGCGGATCGCCTACTGAAGCGCTACCCCACGAATGTTTATTGCGCGGAAGTCCTCACCTACAAAATTCAGATTTTGATGGCGGACAAGGAATGGGACGCGCTCAAGCCTGTGCTGATCGACGGCCTGCAAGGAATCCGTGCAGGTAAATATTCGGCGACTTATCGTAATCGCTGGTTAACCAACCTCTGTCTAGTACATGCGATCAAGCAGGAATGGGCCATCGGCGAGCCTCGTTTTCGGCAACTCTACGATCTGACGCTGATTGATGACAAAACACGGATCGAGGCGGCGCTCTACTTAATCCGCAGCTACGAGGTACAAAAAAAGCCGGAAAGGATGCTTGAGTTTATTCCGCTCCTTTCACGTAGCGGCGATGATCGCTATGATCCGGAGCTCAATCTTTCGCTGTTTAAACTCGGCAATCAGTTTTCTGACCAGGGCGATTTCATCAAGGCGAACTACCTTTATTTCCTATGCCTCACGCTTGAAGACATCATCGCCTTCAACGAGCAGAAACTGGCGGAATATGAGTCCCGCAAGAAATGGTATGTGCTCCAGCCGGGCATATTTGTGCCAGAAGACCTGCGCTACGAAATACAGCGCAGCAGCAAATTCATCGCCGAACTCAAAAAGCAAAAATCCTACACTTCGGCACTCAAATACCACCGAGCGCGCAATCTGGACCGGATGGAGCGACGATACGATGCATTCTTTGCGTATCTGCGCTTGGTGCGCGAACATCCCGAAGACGAGAATGCGGAACTATTTCACTATGCGGCGTTCATCAAAGCGAGCGACATCGGCTATACTAAAGAGGTGCTTGAACTCGGAGAAAATTATTTGGCGATGCCCAATTACCGACTCTATCGAACGGCGGTTTTCGTCAAGCTGATCACCGCCTACTTCAAACTCGAAAATTACCCGCAGGTGCACCTGCACGGTCGGCAGTTTATGCGTGAATACCCGGAGCATGCCTATGCATCGAGCGTAGTTCACTTCATGGGCTTTGCCTGGACGCGCCTGGAACAATTGGACACCCTAGAAAGTGAACTCGGTGCTTACCTTAAGTCATACCCGCAGGCTCCAATGGGGCAGAGTGCGCACTATTGGATCGGGATCACGCAAGTGGTAAAGCAAGCATTTGAAAGCGCACGTGGACACTTTCAATTCGTCGTTGATCATTTCAAGGGCGGTGGTTTCTACACCGACGCCCGCTTCCGCATCGGTGTCTGTGACTTCGGCTTGGGCAACTATGCCGCGGCCGAGACCCTATTCAATAGCTGGGTGAGCGACTACCCGAACAATCATTTGCGAGGCGAAGCCGAAGTGTTCCTCGGTGACATCGCCGCGATCAACGCACAGGTGCCAGAATCGCTCGCGCATTATGCTAGCGTCGAAAACTATACCTCAAAAATGAATTTGATCGATCACGCTTACTTCGAAAGCTCACGCCTACTAGAAGCGAATGATCGTTTGGAGGAAATCATTCCGCTACTTGAGGGCTACGCCGAGAAATTCAGCGAAGACGGAAACCTGTCACGCGCCATTTACCGGATCGGTGAAGTCTACGAGATACTCGGCGAGCCTGCGCGTATGTTGGCGTCTTATTTCGCAGCCATTAAGACCTACGGCAACCAACCAGGGGCGGAGGGAGTTGATCCGATATTACTGCGCTACGTTACCAAATACGAAAGCTACCGCGACCGCTATGTAGCCACGATCGCATTTTTACAGGATATCTTGGGAGACCAACACTTCCGCCTGCAAATGGTGGAAGATCGCAAAGCCTTACACTTACACCGCCTAGAAAATCCGCATCTCTCAAAGGAGATCGTTGATCTGCTGTTACGCGACGAAACGCTGCGAACAGGCTTAAGCAGTCGTGAGATTCCACAGACAGACGAGGAAATTCAGCTGGGCACGCCGGTCCGCTACGACCGCTCGATCCTGCCTGAAGCACACTCCATCCTTGAATCAACACTCGACGAGGTGAAAGGCCTGCTGGATCGCTTCCCAACCAACCCGCCCCGCGAACGCTTCACCGAACTCTACTGGGTGGCTAAAGAAAAAGACCAACGCACCCTGCTGTTACGCCTCTTAGTGGCCTTCGATGCATTGAATATGCCGGCACCCGATACGGTGAAAGTCACGGTGAATGATCTGCCCGATGCGAGCCCAGCGACCTTGGCATGGATTGCGCTGAAACAACTGGAGTCCGAACCTGAACTCGCTCGACTCGCCGTCGCTGAAGTACTCAGCAAGCATCCATTTTCCCTCGCTGTTCCCGATGCTCAGCAAGTCCAAGCAGAACTACTGATGCGCGATGGTGACCGCGATGGTGCGATCGCTGCATTTCGTCAAATCATCAATGAGAATCCAGTTTGGCCTAAGGCTTCGATGATGGCGCTTCGTATTGGTGAGCTCTACATGGAAGCGAAACAGTATGAGCAGGCACTGGAACAGTATCAAAGTATCCTGCAAGTGCGTGACTGGCGTGGGCCCACTTGGGCAGAAGCCTGCTACAAAATTGGCCAATGTTTTGAAGCGCGCACCGAGACACTCAAAGCACATGGCTACTATGAGCGCACCTACCTCTCTTACCGCCAGTTCCCCACATGGGCTGGCAAGGCTCTCTACGCGGATGGCAAGCTACTCGAGTCAATCAACGAACTAGAATCTGCAAAAAATGTTTATCTCGAGTACATGGCTCTTCCGAACGCAGAATCCCTAAGCAACTTTAATGAGGTGAAACGCCGTTATGATTCACTCAATGTATAAACTATCCACCGGCTTGGCCGTCACGTATTTACTCGCTCTTTCGATCGGGTCGGTGCCACTGAGTGCCCAGATCAATCATCAGTCCGCTGCGCTGGAACAGGCCAGGGCATTGATGAAACAGCCACTAGACGTGGTTCAAATCCGGGGCAACACGCAGAGCAAGATGCGCTTGACTGGTATCGAGAACGAACAAGTCATCTTCCAAATCGGCAATGGCATGGGTGAAGCTTCGATCCCACTCGCTCAGCTTGGTGAGATTTCATTTCGTATTCTGGTCGACGATGAATATAATCAAGCAATCGGAGCCATCGTCAAAGATACGCTGAATCGACAGCAGTTGAATATTATCCGCGAACGTAATTTTCCGATGGTTCGGTTCCTGCCGATTCCTCGGGAAAACTCGATCTTCCACGAGGCAGTCAAAAAGCTATTCGAAGCCTTAATTCTGGCCGAGAGCTACGATCAAGCGCTGCTGCTACTGCAAAATATCGATCTTAACAAGCTCGACCCCGAGTTCGAGCAGTTGGCGATCCGCCTTTCTGGCAAACTTGCCGATGAAGCGGCTTACGAATTGGCTGCGGCCACCCTTGAAGAGATCCCGATTGAATCGATCAACCTAGCCAATTTGAATGCAGTCCTAGAAACAGCTGGTACTATCCGCGACCACGAAAACTATGAGTCCGCGAAGAGCCTCTACGATCGTTTGGCCAGCAACCCGGAAAGCCGTGACCTTGAAGCGACCTACTGGTCCTACTACTGTGGAATCTACCTGGGAATGTTTAAAGATGACCACTTGTTCCAACAACAAGTCGAACAAATCAAACCAGGTGAGCCGCTATTTTCGCTGCAACAACTGATCCTCGGTACCTACTACCTGCAAAGGGAGCAATTCCCGCTTGCCATGAAAACGATCAGCGAAGGCGTTGCGTATGCCCGCCCGATCGATCCGTGGATCGCCGAGCTCATGTATCGTTCCGGGGTCGCCTACGAGGCGATTGAGGAAATGCAAACCGCAGCCGCGGTTTACGACGAGACAGCTAAATTCTTTCCGAACTCAAATTGGGCAAAACTCGCCCGCGAGGCCTACAAACGCATACAACTTCAACACTAAACAGACTTATGAATAGACAATCCCAAAAATCCAATCGCGGCTACCGCTGGCTGCTCCTATTACTCTGCCTCAGCTTCTTGCCTTATACGACAATGACTGCTCAGGATGCAGCGCCTGCCACTACTGAGAGCGCCGAACTAGCTCCTGCAGGAGACGCCACACTGATGGGTGCCTTCAAGCAAGGTGGCCTCGCGATGTATCCACTCTTGATATTCTCAATCGCGACTTTGGGCTTGGTGATCTATAACGGGCTGTATGTACGCGAAAACGCGATCATCAATCAGGCTACGATCGACAACGAAGTGACACCTGCTCTTGATAAACTCGACTTTGCCGCCGCGATCGAAGCATGTGATCAAAACAAGGGACCTGTAATGAATATCCTACGCTGTGGACTGCAGACCACAGAGCGCGGTAATTTCAACCCTGATAAAATCGATCAAGCATTCAACGAAGCTGCCTCGGTGGAACTGGCTCGTCCGTTTGTCTTCGTCAACTACCTACAGGTGATTGCGTCGGTTTCGCCGATGGTCGGTCTACTGGGCACGGTTAGCGGTATGGTTAAAGCATTCCGGACCATCTCTGAACAAGGAATGGGCCGCCCCGAGCTACTCGCCAATAACATTTCCGAAGCACTGGTAACGACCGCGAGTGGTCTGTTGGTGGCGATCCCCGCTCTGATCGCTTATTTCTTCTTTAAGAATAAATACGGTAAAATCGCCGCCTCCGTTTCGCAGGTGCTCGGTCGCATACTTCGAGACGTAACAGACCGCCACGAAAATCCCTCCGATCCTTCGGCGTAAGCCTCATTAAGAATGAAATGGGAATTACCAGATAACGACGACGAGCCCGATCTCACTCCGATGATCGATATCGTCTTCCTCTTGATCGTTTTCTTCATGACAGTTGCCAATGTGGTGACTGCTCAGAAGAAACCGATCGAAGTTCCCGTCGCCTCGAATGCCAATGTGCCTGAAACGCAGGAAAACCGTGAAGTCATCACAGTGGTTCCCGATGGTCAGATCTACCTTGGCACGCAAGCAGTCTCGATCGAAGATCTCAAAGCGATCGTAACAGAGGGAATGCGTACGATACGAGACTACCAAGTACTCTTACGGGTCGACTCCCTCACCCACTTCACTCACACCCGCGATGTGATGACCGCCTGCGCAGAAGTCGGTGCAGTGGACATCATCTTCGCGACCTATCAAAGTGATAAATAGTAGGATATGAAAGCGACTGATACCTATTTAAAGACCAAAGATCGAGTGGATCTCACCGCAATGATCGACGTGGTTTTCCTGTTGTTGATCTACTTCATGGTCACCACCACGATCATGAAGCAAGAGGCTGATTTGGGCATCAAGCTACCCACCAGTGTCCCTGCCGCACCAGATACGCCACTGCCGGAAGAACACCTAGTCGACATATTGTCTGACGGTGGTATCCTATTCAACGGTGCCCCGCTGGGCGAGCCTGCCGGCTTCCAACTGCCCGAGCTAGTCGGACTGCTGACACAAATTCGTGCATCTTCCGAGCGGGCGGGCTTTAAAACGCTAATTCTCATCAACCCGGACGAGATGACTGAGCAGCAGGCGATTGTGAATGTCATGAACGCTTGCGTAGAGGCTAAAGTAACCTCCGTCACCTTCGCCTCAGGCGAATAACCCATTATTCTTAGAGTTATGTCTGATACCCGTCCATTTTACCTCCGCTGGTTTACCGGAAGCCGCCTGGCAATGGTGATTGGTATTAGTTTAGCCATTCACTTTGTGATTGGCGCCTTTTTTGGAGGCATGGTGATCTTTGATCGCCTCAAGGCTCCCGAACCGCAACTGGAGGCGCCGGCCATTCCAGAAAGCATCGACCCAATGAAGCGGGAGTATAAGATCAAGATGAAGCGGTCGCAACAACAGTCCGCCGCCCCACTGCCGATTCCGATCATCGCAGAGATCCCCTCCGATTTGAGCCTCGATAATATCGACCTGAATATATCCAATCCACGCAGTGACGTCCGCATTCGCGGTGCCGGAGACGGCGATGGTACTGGCAAAGGTTTCGGCGATGGATTTGGCGATGGTGCAAGCTTAGACTTGGATATTAAGATCGATTTCTTCGGCATTTCAGGCGGTGGCAAACACATCGTCTTTGTCATCGATTTCTCGGATTCTTTAGTGTTATCAGGAAATGAAATGATTATGCGCAGGGAAGCCACTCGAGTGATCGAAGAGCTACCGCTAGAGGTCAATTTTGGATTAATTTTCTTTGCCGGACCGACCTGGCCGGGCATGGATGACGTTCGGGATTCGGCAGATAATTGGGTTTCGAGTCGTGCCAGTGGCGAAAACGGCGCCGCAAATGATTCCTTCCGCCCCAAGAAGTGGAGTCGGCTACCCAAAGCCCGTTATTATAGTGCTGATTCTTTCGCACGAAAAAGGGCGCTCAAAGCAATCCGCGAGACTCCCACCCTGTATGGTACCATCTTTGATGTACCGATGTATATGGCACTCACAATGGATCCGATCCCAGACACGATTTTCTTCATGACCGATGGCTATTGTAGCAATGATCGAGGCATTACGCAAATTCGACAAATGATCCAACAACTTAAATCTAAGGGTAAGAAAATCCCCGTTATCCACACGATCGGATTGGGCATCTCATCAAATGCTCACCTCGATAGTATAGCTGCGATTGGAAACGGTGAGGCTCGTTATGTCACCCCACAGGCTTATCTGAAAAAATATGGAGATTCACCATTTCCGCCCAGCAAAGAGCCTCGTTTTGAAACGAGTGGAAAAATTCCAATGGTGCCAAGTGACGAGTATCCGATCAAATTTGAGCTCAAGTAAGACAACTTGCCTTTAAAACACCGACAAGCACTTCAGTGCCGTTTTACAAATTGAGGCACAGGCTAAGGCAAATTCTATGATTTAGAATCGATACAATTCGACTCGGCCTGTTGTATTGCGCGTCTTGCTTTTTTAGTAGCGTGCGCGCTTTGCTTACTTCGTTGCCCAGCTTTTGCCACTCAATATACCCAGCACGTTGTTTCTTGTAAGCTCCGCTCAATTGACAATGCCTGTCAGCAATGAATATAATATAAACGTTTTCTCGATTGATTCAAAACGAAAATAAATAAACCAA
>Ga0209505_1002474_pt1 | contig 11381 bp, 9 predicted proteins | sample COGITO_mtgs_1103_2_FD_184794 | JGI IMG/M metagenome (GOLD analysis project Ga0209505, IMG submission 184794) | Pelagic marine microbial communities from North Sea - COGITO_mtgs_110331 (SPAdes) (version 2) | ecosystem: Environmental > Aquatic > Marine > Epipelagic ... | reverse complement strand
GCTGACTTCAGCGAGACACGCCGCAAGCTGGCGTTGATGATGGGCGCCGACGAGGTGGTCAATCCTGCCGAGTCTTCGCCCTACGACAGTTGGCGATCGGTGGCGATGCTGGGTGTGGATGGTTCGCGCCTGCCGGAACTGCCGTTGGTGGGACAACAATATCGGGAAGGTGTCTTCTTCGAATGCGTGGGTATTCCCGGCGTGATCGATCAATTGATGGCTAATGCCCGTCGTGGCTGCCGGATTGTGGTGGTGGGTGTGTGTATGGAGCAGGACCATATTCGGCCGTTAGTGGGAATCAACAAAGAGTTGAACCTGCAATTTGTGCTTGGCTATACCGCCGATGAATTCAAAGAGACCCTCGGGCATATTGCCGAGGGAGAGCTGGATGTCGCCCCCTTGATTACCGGCAAGGTCGGGCTTGACGGTATCGCGGCGGCTTTTGTCGATTTGGGCAGTCCCGAAGTGCATGCAAAAATTCTGGTGGATCCGTCCAGGTAAAGACTGTGTGTAAAAACGGGCTATAAAAATGCTGGGTCAGCCCGCGCTCAAGTGGTTCCGCGTGCGGGTTGAAAGGTTGGGCGCCGGCTGTTGCATCAATCTCGCAATACTGTATATTAATACAGTTATTATAACTAAGTCTTCACGCTCAATCAGAGGTATCGATGACATATCAGTATGAGGTAATTGCGAAGATGGCAGCTGAGATTTCCAAGCAAATGCTCAAGCTTAATAATCAGCTAGATAAAGTCATCGACAAGCAAGACGAGCTTATCGATCCCGAATCACAGAAGGCGGTAGTGATTGCGTTGGTCAATGATCTTAGGTGGGATGAGGCAGCGAAATTGTGTGCCGAACAAGCCAAGGAAGATGATAAGCGAACCCGTTTGGCTGAGGAAGAAAAGCATCTTCGCAGTGAGTTGGAGGCTTTGCGCGAACAACTGGTGAAGGTGTCAAACGGTGAGATAGTCGAGCCACCAACAGACTCGGAAGAGTGATTTCAGCGGGCGTTCATCGGGTTCTGGCGGCGGGTCTAGCCAACCTTTAATAGAGGCAAACAGAAATTTTTAACTGTTGATTTCGTGCGATAGATCAGTTCATTCCTGATAAGCGCTCAATACAGATAGCGGATCTCATCCTTCACAAAGGTATAACGCGGTTGTTTGTACCAGCCGTAAATGAGTGACTTACGAGGTTCCTTGTGTACCTTGGTGTCGTAGACGACGAGCTGTCCTGTTGTGCCATCGAGCCAGAAGTCGATGTCATAAAGTTTGTCTGGATCGCCGGCCACATGGAAGTCGGTGCAGGCGAAGTAGATGTTGCCGCGAATCTGGCGCACAGGATCGTGGACCTTGACGAACTTCAGCGCAAGATTTTCACCGGTCTTGTCATCTAAAACATGAAAGAGGCCTTCGGCATCGAGCAGTTTGGCAACATGCTCGTGCATCGTCGCCTTGATATCATCGACATAGAATTTTGTCGATGTGACGTTTGGTGCTGTCGAAGGTGCTTGAATATCTGCCGAGGGCTCTGCCTGGATCCAGGGTCCGAACGAAATCAACAGCCCAAATAGCAGGCTGTTGATCTTTGTCGTGCTGAACTTTCGATTAAGCATATAAGCTGTTCGCTCGAAAAATTAAGCCCCGGGAGCAGGCTCTCCGGCATGCTCAGCAGCTTCGCCCGCATGTTCATGGGCTTCTTCGGCAGCTTCACCCGCATGTTCGTGGGCTTCTTCGGCAGCTTCACCCGCATGTTCGTGGGCTTCTTCAGCAGCTTCGCCGGCATGTTCATGGGTTGCTTCAGCAGCAGGTGCAGCTTCGCCGGCATGTTCTGCGGCAGCAGGTGCAGCTTCGCTAGCCTGTCCGACAGTTTGATCGGCTTGTCCACAGGCCATTAACGCAAACAAGGGTAGTACTAACAATAATTTTAAAAGAACTTTCATGCGGATGCTCCGTGAGGGTGCTGTAGGATCAAACAGTATCCGCCCTAGAACGCTTGTCGTCACGTTATTTCTTGATTTCCGACGCAGTGGCCTGATCGCCGAGCGTCAAATTGTCTAGTTTGAATGGCTCGAAAAGCCAGGTTTTGACAGAGAATGCGTGGTTTCGCGCTTCGGGCAGACCAAGCGCGTGCTCTTTATTCGTGGTTGCGCCAAAGTCTGCCGGGCGCGAGTAGCTGCGGAATAAGGGATCCCAAATGCTGAAGATGGTTGAAAAATTGGCGTCGCCATAATGGCGATCAACCGCGTGGTGGCTAGCATGAAATCGCGGCGTGACGATACATCGCGACAAAGTTTGTTCGACCTGATTGGGGAAATCGAAATTGCTGTGATGGAATTGTGCGCACAAACTCACCAACCCCTCAAACAGAAACCACGAGATGGCCGTGGGTCCCCACACGGCAACCCACAGCGCTTTGGCGCCGAAGGAAAGTAATAACTCTCCTGGATGAAATCGAAGGGCGGTCGTGACGTCCATGCCTGTGTCGGAGTGGTGTGCCTTGTGAAAGCGCCACAGGAATGTTACTCGATGATTGGCCCGGTGCCAGCAATAGTCAAACAGATCCAGCACAAGGACCGTTGCGACCATCTCGACCCAGCCCGTGAGTCCTAGCCAACGCGAAATTCCCCAGCCTTGCTCTTCGACGTACACGATCCAGAGCAGAAATGGTACATAGGCCAGAAAGCGTATCGTGAGGGTGTTCAACAGGGCGATGCCACCATGGAACAGTAGTCGCCTGAGTCTGCTATCAGGCCACGGGCGTTGGGGCACTAGGGTTTCTATGCCTAAAAACAGCATAAAACCCAAGATAAAAATAACCAGTTTGCCAGTGTCGAGATCGATATCCATGAGCCGATTATGGACCTTGTCAGCGATGAGTAAAGAGATTCATTAAGCCATAGTCTGATGATAACGATTCACGAGCAAATACTGGCTGCCGACTTTCAACTTGAGCCGTGCCTAGGTGACCTGGGGCAATCTGATCATGATCGAAGTCGGCTACTTTAACGACAGGTGCATTGGCCTGGAGTGGAGTCGCTCGCATGACGCAGCAAGCAACAGATATTAATTCGTTGAATAAGGGTGCGGCCGGCTCAGGTGTGGCCGGCTCAGGTGCGGCCGGCTCAGGTGTGGCCGGCTCAGGTGCGGCCGGCTCAGGTGCGGCCGGCCCAGGTGCTGCGGACAAGCCGAGGGTGGTCTTCGATGTCCAGGGTCTTACCCGTGTTTACCAAACTGGCGGGGTGGCGGTCCATGCGCTGCGTGGCGTCGATCTGAAACTTTATGACGGTGAGTTTGTGGTGTTGCTGGGGGCATCGGGTAGCGGCAAATCAACTTTGCTCAATATCCTGGGTGGTCTTGATACGGCTACGGCCGGCCAGGTTCTCTACACGCCGGCTGCTTCCCGAAAACTGCAACAAGCACCGCAGGCTGAATCGAGTTATGACTTAACCCATGCTACTGAAAAACAGCTAACAGATTATCGGCGTCATCATGTGGGGTTTGTGTTTCAATTTTATAACTTGATACCTAGCCTCACGGCTCGAGAAAATATCACTGTGGTCACCGAGATCGCCTTGCAGCCTATGCAGCCAGAGGAGGCGCTGGCGCTGGTGAATCTGACCGAGCGTCAGGATCATTTTCCTGCACAGCTATCTGGTGGAGAGCAGCAACGAGTTGCCATTGCTCGGGCCGTCGCAAAAAATCCCGCTGTGCTGCTGTGTGATGAGCCAACCGGTGCCCTCGATTCGAAGACAGGTATTGTCGTGCTTGAGGCGTTGCAGCGCGCGAACAACACGCTGGGAACAACGACTGTGGTGATCACTCACAATGTAACGATCGCCCAGATAGCAGACCGAGTGATCCAGCTGGTGGACGGCAAAATCAGTCGCGTGAGTGTCAATGAGACCCGCTGCTCGCCATCTGATCTGCACTGGTAGCGGGTGGTGCGGGCACTGGACAAAAAGCTACTGCGTGAACTCTGGCAGATGCGCGCACAAGTCATGGCGATAGGCCTGGTGATCGTCGGTGGTGTGGGCGTGTTTATCATGTCTCTGAGTACGCTCGACTCTTTGTACAGTACCCAGCAAAATTACTACAAGGAGCATCACTTTGCGGAGGTGTTTGCATCACTGAAGCGAGCGCCTACTTCAGTTCTGGGTGAGGTTGCGCGCATACCCGGCGTCGATAAGGTCGAGGATCGGGTGGTCGCTTATGTCAATCTTGACATTGAAGGCTACGCTGAACCCGTCAGCGGGCACCTGCTGTCTTTGCCCGCAGGCGGTCGAAGTATCCTGAATCAACTCTACCTGCGAACCGGCACCGAGCTCGACCCGGGGCGTGATGATGAGGTGTTGGTGAGCGAGGAGTTCGCATGGGCTCATGGACTCAACCCGGGTGACAGCCTGTGGGCAACCATCAATGGCCGCCGCAAGCAGTTGCAGATTGTGGGGTTGGTCTTGTCACCGGAGTATATTTACCAGATCGCACCAGGCGCTATGTTCCCTGACTATAAACGCTATGGCGTGCTCTGGATGGCGCGTAAGCCGCTGGCGGCAGCTTACGGCATGACTGGTGCATTCAATGATGTCAGTCTGACCATTAACCGTGGTGCCAATCTACAAACTGTAATCGATCAGCTTGATGCTGTGCTCAAGCCTTTTGGTGGTACGGGAAGCTTTGGTCGCAAAGACCAACTGTCAAATCGCTTTTTGACTGAGGAGCTCAACCAGCAAAAGACCATCGCGACGATCTTCCCGCTGATTTTCCTCGGGGTTGCGGCATTCCTGTTGAATGTGGTGATCAGCCGTTTGATCAGTCTGGAACGTCAGCAGATCGCTGCGCTAAAAGCGTTCGGTTACAGCAATCTGGCCGTCGCTATCCACTACAGTAAGCTGGCCCTGTCGATCACGGCCCTTGGCATTGTTGCCGGCATCGGCGTTGGCATCTGGATGGGGCAAGGCTTGAGCAATATCTATATGGAGTTTTACAGTCTGCCTTTCATGACATACATACTGCGGCCGTCGGTGGTGCTTGCTGCGATTGGCATCAGTGTCGCTGTGACGCTGATAGGCACGCTCTATGCTGTGAAGAAAGCGGCGAGTCTGCCTCCTGCTCAGGCGATGCGGCCCGAGACGCCAGCCCTGTATCGCAAGACCCTATTGGAAATCCTTGGCCTGGACAGCTGGTTCAACCCATCGACTCGGATGATTTTGCGCCATCTGGAACGCAATCTGCTCAAAGCCGGGCTTACTGTGCTGGGTATCGCGCTGGCCTGCGGCATTATGATGATCGGTAGATTTCAGCAGGGGGCTATTGATCACATGGTGTGGGTCCAGTTTCATTTAAGCCAGCGTGAAGATTTGCTGGCGTTATATACGGAGCCCACCTCGACGAGGTCTCTATATTCATTAGGAGGCATTGAAGGCGTCGAATATATCGAAGGTTTTCGAGTGGTACCCGTTGAGTTGCGCTTCGAGCATCGCCGTTACAGGACCGCGATTTACGGCATCGAGCCTGGCAGCGATTTGTTGCGTTTACTGGATGAAAACCTGGCGCCCGTCAGTTTGCCGGTGTCGGGTATTGTGCTCACCGACTATCTCGCAACGCTGCTGCATGTCAGACCCGGTGAATTACTTGAGGTCGAAATACTGGAAGGCAATCGTCCCATTGTTCAGGTGCCCTTGATGGCCACAGCAAAACAATATGTTGGTGTGAGCGGCTATATGCAGCGGGATGCCTTGAACGTTCTGTTGAAGGAGGGGGCTGCCATATCGGGCGCGCTGTTGAAGGTTGATGTTCAAGAGCAACGCAATGTCTATAGCCATCTCAAGCAGATGCCGCGTATAGCGGGGGTCGTCGAGCAACAATCAGCAATCAAAGCCTTCTACTCAACTCTCGCCGAGACGGTACTTTTCTTTACTTTTGTTTCAAGCCTGCTGGGCGGCAGTATTGCCTTTGGGGTGGTGTACAACAGCATGCGTATCGCCGTGTCGGAGCGTAATCGCGATCTGGCGAGCTTGCGTGTGCTTGGTTATCGGGTTGGCGAAGTCGCCTATATTTTGCTGGGTGAGATGGCGCTGCTGGTATTGCTGGCCATCCCCTTGGGATTGTTGATCGGCTATGGCTTGTGTGCATTTTTGGCGCGTCAATTCAGTACGGATCTGTATCGAATACCATTGGTTTTAGGTCTCGATGTGTATGCATTTGCAGCAACGGTTGTGTTGGTTTCTGCGGTATTTTCAGGCCTGGTAGTCTGGCGTAATCTGGCCGGTTTAAATTTAGTGGGCGTCCTCAAGACCCGGGAGTAGCACGATGGGAAAAAGACTCAAAGAACATCCGCTGATCAGCCTCATTGTTGTCGCAATTGTTGTCATGCTGCTGGTGGGCTTCTGGCCTCAGCCTATCCTGGTCGAAGTGGTGACTGTCACAAAGGCACCGCTGACAGTGGCTATTGAAGAAGATGGCCAGACTCGCCTGATCGATCGCTATAGGATTTCTGCGCCGGTGGCGGGAGTGGCATCCCGGGTCGAGTTTGAAGTCGGCGATGCCGTTGCCAAGGGGCAAACCCTGCTGAATATTACGCCGTTGGCAGCTCGAATTCTTGATCCGCGCAGTCGAGCCCAGGCGGTCGCCGAAATCGCTGCCGCTCAGGCGGCGTTGCTCGGCGCTGAACAGCAGGTCAATGCCGTGGTAGCGAGTAAAGATCTTGCGGATAACGAATTGCGTCGGCTTCGAACGCTGATGCAGCGACAGCTGGTTGCTCAGGACAGTCTTGATCGTGCCACTGCAGATGCGGCCAGTCAGGCCGCGGCACTGCGTTCGGCCCAGTTTAATGTTGAGGTGCGGCGCTATGAATTGCAGGCTCGACGCAGCACCCTTGAGTACCAGACATTGCTGGCAGAGGGTGAGGCCATTGAGCCGGTGTTGGTGCGCGCGCCAGTGGCTGGTGAGGTGCTGAAAATCCATCATGAATGTGAGGGACCCGTCGAGACAGGTTTACCCTTGATGGAGATTGGCAATCCTGCAGCCCTGGAGGTTGTGGTTGATGTCTTGTCTATGGATGCTATCAAAATCCAGACAGGCATGCGGGTTTTGTTCGAGCGTTGGGGTGGTGACGCTCCACTCGAGGGAATCGTCAGAACTGTCGAGCCTGTCGGCTTTACCAAAGTCTCGGCGTTGGGTGTTGAGGAACAACGGGTCTGGGTGGTCGTCGCCATCACTTCGAATGTGGATCAGTGGCAGCGCCTGGGCGATGGTTATCGCGTTGAAGCCCGGTTTATTCTCTGGGACGAAGACGATGTTCTGCAGCTGCCGGCGAGCAGCGTGTTTCGTTATCGTGATGGTTGGGCAGTGTTCGTGATTAACGGTGGCCGGGCTCAGCGACGCCCAGTGACGATCGGTCAGCGTAATGGTCTTAGTGTCCAGATACTGGCGGGCGTTGACTCGGGAGACAGGGTGCTCGACCATCCCAGTGATGAGGTTGACGAGGGTGTCAGCGTCAGAGCCAGATAGTGGCCAGTCTCGCGAAAAAGCTAACCCTTAACGCGTGTGATCCGGTTGCATCTTGCTGCGACAACTCAAGCATACCGCAAGTAATGCTGGTCAGTCTGCGACTGGCAAAGTCGATTGATGCGGATCGAGTCGCTGCTACTCTGATCTCAGCACAAAAGACGTTGCTTACCGATGCCGCCTCGCCGCGCGCCGACTGACAGGTTCCGGTCGGGGTGCGCGATGTGTTTGGCGTGTGAGGAAGTCACCCTAGCAGAGCCTCGGTGCTCACCCTTGGTATGAACAGACGGACTACTCTGCCAGTGGCTTCGCTAATATCAGGGTTGGGCAACCTGCGTCAGCGTGCTTTTGATCGCGCCGGGTGCTGATCGAATCTTCATGAAAGTGCCCATGGTCAGATCGGGAAAGCTCTGGGCGATTCTGAACCTGCCGCGCAGTGCGATGACATCGGGGCCTGAAACCAGTAGCTCGTAAGGCAAGTGCGCTGTGTGCTTGGTCTCTGCAAGATCAGCGTTCGTCATAACCGTTTGATCTGAGCCATCGCCGGACCGCAGGCCTACGCCAAATAACGCTTCTTCTTTGTCGGTAACGTCCACACGATAAACCTTAACGGTGTCTGCGACTCCGGCTTCAAGATTTTTCTCAACACTATTGATAGCCTCAGCAAAAGAGTCGTAATGCGCCAGGACATCAACATCATCGAAGTAAGGCATGGCCATCATGTAATGATACTTAGCCAGCTTTTTCGCGGAGAGTCCCTTACTTGATCCGAAGGTCTCGCCCTCGCCTAGCGCGGTCGCCAGCGCGCTGCTGATTTCCGCGAGACTGTCCATGCGGTAGATGCCGGCCAGGTAGTCTGGATTGACGTAGGCAATCTGCAGCCCGTCTTCGGCTTCGGTGATGGAAAGCCGAACGACTGCACCAAAGCCGCCATGTTCGGTATTGGCGGCGATGCCCTGCAATGCCTCACTGGTGATGCCGATGACCAGCGCGCCGGCGTAGGGTGAATACTGCCCGACAACCTGAAAGCCATTCGCAGTCAACTTTTCGGTAACCGCCGCCGTCGCGTCAATCAGTGATTCATAAGTGGCGCTGGTGAGTATGTAGGGTTTTAAGTTGTCGTCCGCCAACGCAGACTGAAAGCCGGCGAAGGTCAGCAGTATCAGCCACTGGAGTCTCTTGAATGTATGCTTCATCATAGGTTCATAGCCTTTTTATTGTTATCAGCAGTATTGCCGAAGGCTTGCCAGGTGACAAGCAAGCATTCTCCCGGGCGCTGTTTCGTCATGTTTTAGGCCGACTTTTGCATCTCAGTAATCCAGCGGTCAACCCGACGTTCGAGTATCGAAAGGGGTAGCGCACCGCCGCCGAGTATAGTGTCGTGAAAGGCGCTAAGATCAAAGTTTGCGCCCAAGGCCAGTTCCGCCTTGGCCCGCAGGCTTTGTATTTTCAGCATACCGATTTTGTAGCTCGTGGCCTGGCCCGGCATGATGATGTAGCGCTGTATTTCTGATCGGACGTTCTCCAACGGCTGTGGCGAGTTGGCCATGAAAAAATCGATGGCCTCTTGCTCAGTCCAGCCCTGGGCGTGCAGGCCCGTGTCCACCACCAGGCGGATCGCCCGCCAGATCTCGGAAGTCAGTTGACCAAAGCGCGAATAAGGGTCCATGTAGGTTCCTGGCATTTCCTTCGCCAGTACTTCAGCGTAAAGCCCCCAACCCTCACTGTAGGCGGTGAATCCGGCGCGGGTGCGAAATAACGGCAGGCCTTGCAGTTCCTGAGCAATGGAAATTTGCATGTGGTGACCCGGAATACCCTCGTGATAAGCGACGACTTCCATCAAGCTTTTCGGCATTGTCGTCATGTCTGATAAGTGGGCATAGTAAACGCCGGGGCGTGAACCATCTGTTGTGCCACGATAGTAGTGTTGTGCGGCACCATCTCGCTCTCGAAATGCCTCGACCCGTTTGACGACTAGGTCAGCCTTCGGCAACAGACCAAAGTAATTAGGTATCTGTAGTTTTAGTGTCTCAATAGCCGCAGTAGCGTCGTCCAGATAGGCCTGGCGGCCGTCATCGGTATTCGGGTAATAGTTCCAGTCACCGTCGCGCACCGTGTCCAGAAAGCTATCCAGGTCACCCGTGAAGTTCACCTCCTGCATGATCAAGGTCATCTCGCCCCGTAGGCGCGCCACTTCATCCAGGCCGATTTGGTGAATGTCGGCGGCGTTTAGGTCAGTGGTGGTTTGGTTGGCCAGCCGATATTGATAGTAGGCGACGCCATCTGGCTGATTGCCAATGCCGGTAGATTGACTGGGTACCTTATCCTGCTCGGCCTCAGCCCAGTTGATGATGCGTTGGTAAGCCGGCTTAAAATCTTCTAGCAGGGCCAGTCGCGCGTTGGCCAGTAATGCGTCGGCTTGCGGTTGAGTGATTTCTGCTGCGTCAATCAAAGCCGCAATTTCCTGCTTCATATCAGCCCAGATCGCGCTGTCGGCAACAGGGGCATCGCCTGGCTCATGACTGGTAAAAGGTGCGCCGGTGATAATGGCATTGGATTGTTGGATCACGCCTTGGAGCGCAAAGCCCGGTGAAGTGACGCCCAGGGCCGATGACCGCTTGGCGTTGTCTAAGGATTCATTCATGCGCAGTGCCACGGCTTTGACACGGGCGATATAGGCCTGCATGTCCGCCGCGTTATCAACCTTGTGAATATTGATCAAAAAAGTCGGTAGAAAATTTTGCACGCCGTTCATCTGGTCGAAGGTCAGGCCACTATAAAAAAAGGGTTCGGCCTTGAGCATCTGCTCGTATTGATAGGTCCAGATGTCAAAAGACGTCTGCTCCTCGGCAGTCAGGCTCTCGTAGTCGTACAGGCTGCCGAGCGCCTCGACTGTTTGTTGCTTCCAGGCGAGACGCTGTTTGAACGCCTCGTAGCTGAAATCACCTAGTTCGTCATTCCGATCCTTGCGGCCCATATAGCTCAGACTGATGGGTGAAAACTGTAATTCTTCCTCATAGCGGGCGTCGAACCAGTCGTTGATGGGCATCGCTGGCCGGTCAGTAACGTTTGGGCTACAACTGCTGAGTAGCAGGACCACTGAGAGAAAACCACAAGTAGAAGCATATTTTAAGAAAAGCCGCATATTACCAACCATAATGAAATGAATTTATCGTGCCTGAGAGAAATGATGCACAGTTGTGCTGTTTGCCATGGGATTGAGTCTGTCCCGACAGGGCTGTCGTCAGCGCGAGCCGACTAATCACCCATCGAGCTTTTGTCTATTGAGCTTTTGTCTATTGAGTTTTTGTCTATTGGGCTTTTTGTCCATTAAGCTTTCTGTCCAGTGAACTTTCTGTTTATTCAGTATCCTGTGCTGGCCAGCCCGCATACAGCTTAACGAGTTGCTCTAGAAATTTGCGGCTGTCATACAAAGATTTTACCAGCACCTTCTCGTTCAAACCGTGGGCGTTAACTTCATTCGGCTGGGTGAACAGGCCGCTGACGCCATAGGTTGGAATACCCGCTGGTGTGAGAAAACGACCATCCGTACCGCCCGCGATCATACTGGGTATAACGGGAACGCCAGGCCACATTTGTTCTGTCAAAGCCTCAATGGGGCCCAAAATATCAGCTGTCAGCGCCGGTGGCGGTGAGGTTTTTTCAGGCGGAGCCGCAAAGGTGATAACCACGCCAGCATCGTTCACCACCTGCTCGAGTGCCAGGCGAATCTCCTCGGGTGTGTTGCCAGGGAATATTCTGCAGTTGACGTTCGCACTCGCCCGTTGTGGTAGCGCATTCTTGGCGTGGCCGGCAGTCACCAGGGTTGTCACGCAGGTAGTATGCAGTATGGAATTGTAGCTTGGTATTTTC
>Ga0209505_1002470_pt1 | contig 11391 bp, 5 predicted proteins | sample COGITO_mtgs_1103_2_FD_184794 | JGI IMG/M metagenome (GOLD analysis project Ga0209505, IMG submission 184794) | Pelagic marine microbial communities from North Sea - COGITO_mtgs_110331 (SPAdes) (version 2) | ecosystem: Environmental > Aquatic > Marine > Epipelagic ... | reverse complement strand
CTGTACGCCAGCGGCACCACCACTTTTGCTTTTTTAGGAGCAGCAGCCCCGAAACCATCGTCCTTTTCATCGGAAGAAGAAGAAGAAGAAGAAGAAGAGAGCGGCAAAATTTTACCATCGCTCTTCTCCTCGAGGATGAATTCCCATTTTCGAGAGCAACACCCCATCAGCTTCTGTTCTCGCGAAGAAGAAGAAGACAAAGAAGAAGAAGAAGAAGAAAAACGCATCGCGCTTACGAGTCGTTCGTTTCGTCGGAGGATCAATCGCAAAGTGCCCGCGCGATGAAAATGTTTTCTGTTCCTTCTAGAGTAGTAAAAATAGGGGTTTGTCTGTCGTGTATTTTTAGATCAAAAATGTCTCTGAAATCATCGTCTAAAATCTCTCGAATCTCTCCTTTGTTTTTTTCGCTCTCTCGTCTCGCTTGTTGTTGTTGTCTTTTTTTTCTTTTTGATGAGATCTTTTTCGTCTCTCGCGCTCTCCTCCTCGAAAAAGTCTCGCCTAATAAAATTCGGATAAAATTTGATACACAACAACAAAACACTTCATTTTCCATTCTCATTATACTTTAATAGAGTAAAACAAAGAAGAGACAACATGGCGATGATGGCGAGAGCGATGACTTCCCGTGGTCACCACGCTTCGAACAACTCGGGTGGTTTTGTCGATGTGTCTTCCTCTTCTTCTTCTCGACGAACGAAGAAGAAGCGAATCGTATTCTCGTCGAAATCAATAATGAAGAAGAAGAAGAAGAAGAGCGCTGATACTAATGAGCGTTTCTACTCGAGCAAAAGTGGTGGCTTTAATAACAAAGGCGTTTTTGTGTCCGCCTTTGCTTCTGGGAGAGGCGGCGCGTGTTGTTCCTCTGCTTCTTCTTCTTCTCGTTGTTCGGCCGCTTCCGCCGCGGGGGACGACGACGGGGAGGAGGAGGAGGAGGTAAAAAAGAGCGACGATGCGTCGACAAAGACGATTGAGGAAATCAAAGCAGATAAAACAACAACGGTAACATCAAAGAATAGAAAAGAATCCATCCCGAAAAACCACATAGACGCGATCATTCCGGAACCGACGGAGCGTCCACACGAGCGATGGGTGAATAACAAACCGTACAACCCGATGAGTCCTACGGTTGGCCAGTGCGAGCCGTTGCCGAAGACGTTGCCGAAGTTGTCGAGAGGCGAGAGGAAAGAGACGGCGTACGATTTGTTAATCGTCGGGTGCGGACCGGCTGGGTTGTATACCAGCACGCAAGCATCTGCGAAAGGTTTGAAAGTAGCGCTGATTGATCCGAAACCGTTAGCTGGATGGAGGAACAATTACGGCGTCTGGTGCGACGAGTTCCAAGCCTTGGGATTCGAGGACTGTTATCGAGCGAGTTGGCCGAGAGCGCAGGTTATTTTTGGCGACGCGGACACTCCCGAGGAGAACGACCGGCAGACTGGGAAGTTTTTAGACCGCGCGTACGCGCAAGTGGACAGAGCGAAACTGAAATCGAAACTGATTTATAGAGCGATGGAAAATAAAGTAGAATTTGGGACGCAAAACGTGAAATCGGTCAAACACGAAGAGGACGACGTTTCCGAAGTGACGTTATCGGATGGGTCCGTGGTGTTTGCGAAAATGGTTTTAGACGCCACCGGACACGCGAGAAAGTTAGTGGACTTTGAGCGAGAGTTTACGCCCGGGTACCAAGCCGCGTTTGGCATTGTTTGCGACGTCGAATCGCACCCGTTTCCGTTGGATACGATGTTGTTTATGGATTGGCGAGACGACCATTTGGACGACGCGTATAAATCGGTGAATGATATCTTACCGACGTTTTTATACGCCATGCCGTTTTCCAACACGCAAGTGTTTTTAGAAGAAACCAGTTTAGTCGCCAGACCTGGGTTGGAGTTTGACGATTTGAAAGTAAAGTTGAAACAGCGCTTGGAACGATTAGGCGTGAAAGTGACCAGAGTGGAGGAGGAGGAGTACTGTTTGATTCCAATGGGCGGCGTGTTGCCGGCGTTTCCGCAACGGACGTTAGGAATTGGCGGAACTGCAGGGATGGTTCATCCGAGCACCGGATTTATGGTGGCTAAAACCATGCGTTCGGCGAACGTTTTAGTAGACGCGATTTTCGAGGCGTTGAGAGCGGGCAAATCCGGCATGGACGCCGCAGATTTAGTCGACGAATCCATTCCCGCGAGCGATTCCACTTTATTCTCAGCAAAATCAGCATCGGAAGACATTTGGAAGAAAGTTTGGACGGAAGAAGATTTGCGCGTTCGAACGTTCATGTGTTTCGGCATGGAAACGTTGATGGAGTTGGATATCAAAGGCACGCGTCAATTTTTCAAAACGTTCTTCAACTTACCCAGAGACGTTTGGGGTGGCTTTCTCAGTTGGAACATCGGGCCTACCGGTTTACTCTCTTTAGGTATCGCGTTGTTCGCTTCCTTCAACAACTACATGCGGTACACGTTTGTCACGTCCGCGTTGCCATTCATGGGAAGTTTCTTTGCAAACTTTGCCAGCGCGCAAAACAAATTCGATTCTAGCCGATGGGGAGGCGCGTTTCTAGAAATCAACACGACGCCGAAGAAGATGCCGCCAACCTTACCTGGCTACGGGGGCATTCCGACGCCGAAGAAAGCAAAAATGAACTTCAGTGAAACGCTGCCGACGAAAGACGATGTGAGCATGGATGAGGACGAGGAGGAGAAAGAGGAGAAGGAGGAAGAGGACGACGACGACGACATCGACGGCGTCTCGGGCGAAGGCGTCTACGAGAAGGCCAACCCGACGGAGAAACCAATCTTGAAGTCGCCGTTAGATTTCGAAAAGCTGTTGCAGGGCGAGTTATCTTACACGTCTGATAGTACGAATAGCAGTAATCAAGTCTACCCGGAAGTGAAGATTGAGAGCTACAAAGACGACCGCGAGTGGATCGCGTTTCAACAGCGCAAAGTCTTCCCGGACCAACAACCCATCGTGGACGTCTTGGACGTTTTAAAAACCGGCGAGAAAGTGGATTGCTTAATCATAGGCGCTGGTCCTGCTGGGTTAGCCATCGCCGCTGAAACTGCAAAGAAGGGCTTATCCGTCGGCGTCGTCGCCCCGGACGCGCCGTTCGTGAACAACTACGGCGTCTGGTTGGACGAGTTCAAAGCGATTGGTTTAGAACACACTTTGCTTCACAAATATGAAGACACTTTAGTCTGGTACGACGATAGCGACCCAGAAAGTGGACGAAGTTTAGGTCGACCGTATGGACAAGTGTGCAGAAGGCGATTGCGCGAACATCTGTTGTCTGAGTGTAAAAAATCCGGCGTGAAGTACCTCCCCGGTATCGTCGATCGCGTACAACACTTCTCTTCTAGCGAAGAGAAACCGTCGGAGATTCGCGGACGATTTTTGAAAACGGACGCGTCCTCGAGAGGCAATTACGGTGAAGGGTCCACTGATGTCGATTTGGCCGGCGTCGCCAACGATGATTTCGAGAAAGACTTTGAAGTCTTTTCCGATTTAGTCGTCTGTTCGACCGGTCATAATCGCGAGATGTTGAGGTATGAATCCGGCCCGCCGCCGGGATGGCAAACCGCGTACGGGATCGAAGTGACCATCCCGAACCATCCTTGGGAGAAGAACAAAGCCGTGTTTATGGATTTTCGCCAAGCTGACCCGGAGTTAAAAGGTGAAATGCGAAACAGCCGAAAAGAGGACGGGAGTTGGAGAGTGCCGAGTTTCTTATACGTCTTACCCGTGGACGAAAACACGGTATTTGTGGAAGAGACGTGTTTAGTCGCGCGAGTGCAAATTCCTTTCGACGAGTTGAAAAGACGATTGTACAGGCGCTTAACGCGAATGGGTGTTGAAGTCGACCAAGAGAAAATCATCGAAGAAGAAGCGTCGTGGATTCCATTGGGCGGTACGCCTCCGGTGTCGCCTCAGCGCACGTTGGCGTACGGCGCCGCGGCGGGGATGGTCAATCCAGCCAGCGGCTATTCCATCACGAAATCGCTCGGAGAAGCTCCGGGAGTGGCTGAGGCTATTTATGAAGGGTTCCAAAAAGCGAAAGAAACGAAGGATTACTCGGAAATTTCTCACGCAGCCTGGGACCGTTTGTGGGGCTACGAACGAAGACGACAAATTGGCTTTTACCAATTCGGCATGGAACTTTTAATTTCCTTGCGCATCGAGCAAATGCGAAACTTCTTTGGCACGTTCTTCGGGTTACCGATTGAATTTAACCGAGGTTTCTTAGCGAGTAAGTTGAACTCCGTTCAACTGTTGCAATTCGCGATGATGATGTTTTTCCAAGGAAACAACGATTTGCGGGGCTTGCTTTTGGCGCATTTAGTCACCGAAGGCGGGTCCGGAGTTCGTTTGTTCACATCGTACACGCGACCGATTTTGGAAATGTTAGAAATCGACGTCGCTGGTTTGGAGGAAAAAGATGGGAAACCAAAGTCGTTACAAACGGCCGATGGCATCAATTTGTTGGACCGGAACATCCCGCCGCAAGATCGAAACACGAACATCATGATGAGAGAATTTCAACAGAGTTTAGAGCAAGGCATGACGCCTGGATTTTCCGGACGTGATTGGTGGAAGGTTGGTTCTTCATCATCATCTTCCGGCAACGGCTCTAATAATAACAGTAATAATAGCAACAGCAGCATGGCCGCCTCGGCCTCGCCAATGGTAACCAGGGAAAGTCAAACGACCGAGTATTGGTCCAACGGCTCGCAATCCATGGTCAAAACGGTCGTCAAAAACACCGGCTTGTCTGAAGCCGATTTGTACGGGAACGATCGAATCAAGTTTCTCCCGAAATCTATCATCAACTTACCCGGCGAGAACGTCATCGTTCCACCGCATTTGACCGGTGGTTTACCCGGCGATATCGGCTTTGATCCGCTAAAGTTCGGCGCGCAATCCGACTTGTTGAAATTCCGCGAGCGCGAGTTAATCAACGGCAGATGGGCGATGCTCGCCGCTATCGGCGTTTTACTTCCAGAGTTTCTCTTCAAGTTTGGTTTATACGGCGAAGGTACCGATCAACACTGGTGGTCTACGAAGATCATCCACGACGTTGCCGACGGATGGCAGCTCACGTACATGGGTTCGGAAATCCCGTGGGGTCTCTTTTGGTTACCGATTATTCATTTGCCGTTGATGTTCGTTGCGGAGATGTTGCGCACCGGGAAGTTTGAAATCGAACGGTTTAGCACTTTGGATAAGTTGTATCCCGGTGGACGATTGTTCGACCCGCTCGGTTTAGCCGCGAACCAAAGCGAAGAGGAAGTGAGGATTTTAAAAGCGATTGAAATTCAGCACTGCAGATTGGCCATGTTGGCGTTTTCCATCTTTTGCTTCCAAGGAGCGACTGGTAAAGGGCCGTTGGATTTCTTCTAATATTTTCTAGATGACTACTGTGTTAATATAAATGGTAATTTTAAGCTTGCGTGTAACGTCCTCATTCTGTTAAATGTCTTCTTTTTGAGATGTTTGTTGTTACAACAATGTTTTAACTATTCTGCTAAAAAGAGAATTTCGCGGGCGCGTGTGCCTTTACTTGATCAAAATGAACGGTATCTTCAGCATCACCGTCAAAGGATCTCTCCCACTCGTGTCGCTGCCGCTGGTGTCTCCCATCTCCCCTTCTTTCTCTCCTCTCGGCAACTCCTCGACTTCAATCTCGCGAATCTTTTCCACGTCGATGAAGAACGGAAACTCCGTTTGATGTTGCGTCGATTTTTCCCCGCGACGAAGGTCCTCTTTTTCGTCATCTTCTCCTTCTTTGCTGTGGTGGTCGTCGTCGAACGAGACGCGCAGCGTCGACTCTCGACTGCACACGTTTAATTTTGCGCGGTCTAAACTTTGTTCGGAATCGAAGGTCAATTTCACCGTCGCGAACGTCGTCAACGGTTTGTCCGGATAGGACGTTTCTATTTTCACCCTCAGTTTTTTCGTCGCTGATGTCATCGCCGCGGCGGTATCAGCGGCCGCGGTATTCGCGATGGTGGTGACGTTTTTCAGTTGGCTTTGCTTTCGTTTCTTTTTTCTTTCCGGCGATAGGCGAAAGGCGAAGCCGCCTTCTTCTTCGTCTTCGTCTTCGGAGGACGTTTGTTCCATTCGATGATGTTGTCTTCTCGTCGTCGAGAGTGGTGACATGGGCGTCGCCCCTTCTGTTGCGTTATTATTATTACTAGTCGTGTTTATTTCGACGATTCTTCGTCTCGCGTGTTGTTGTCGCAGCTGCGAACGCGTCAAAGAAGAGGATAAAAATTTCTTCACTCGCATCGGCGGCGGAAGCGACGCTCCCGCAAACGCTCGCTTCGGCAACGTAAACTTTGGATCCAACGCGGTTCCTTCTCCTCCTCCCGTGGTGCACTTTTTCGAAACAACTTCCACGCATACCGTCGCCAACGTATCTCTCAGTTTCGCCTCTCTCGTCGCGGTGTCAAACATCGCCTTGGCGGCGACTTCGACAACCTCGTCGTTAAACGCCACGTCGTACACGTCGCACGCGTTCCCGTTGCGGTCGATATCCACCCTCTTATCGCTACACGCCAACGGGAACCGGTGCGTCTTTTCCAAGTCATTTATTTCATGATCGTTGCCTCCCTCCTCCTCCTCCTCCTCCTCCTCTTCCGTTATCCTCCATCGCGCCGGTTTCGGCACTTCCTTCGCCCCGCATACGTTCACCAAAACTTTCCTCCCTCTCGCATCTTTCGTTTTCACCACGTACCCAGGTTTGAGTGTTCCCATTATTTCCTCTGCACTTAAATCTGCTCTCTCCTCGACGACTTCTCCTTCTTCTTCTTTCTCGCCGTCCGTGGCCAAGTGCATCAGCAAATCGTCCTCGTACATCCCACTCGCGGCTTTTTCGAGCAAGAGCATCAAATCATCTCTCGACATGGTTTCGATGAGTGGTTTCAATTGTTCTAAAATCAAGCGCATCTCCGACGGAACGTTGTTATTATTTTTCTCGTGAGAAGAAGAATCAGAGTCGACGGGGTTGATATCGCCTCCGTCTTTGACGTATTGCAACAGAAAACGCGCGAACGGTTTTAAGCTCATCAGAGATTGGACATCTTTTTCCATTCTCTTTGTCGCTTTTGCAGTTGTTTCCAAAGTCGCTGACTTTTGGGGGGACCCTTTAATGGTACCACCACCGTCACGTCCTCCTAAAGTCATTCTCATCGAGATGACTTTATTTGACCGCTCTGAAACGACCTCTGTCTTTGCTCCCTCTGTCTCTGTTTGCGCAGAGAATTTGTTCGGAAAAGTGCGAATGCTTCTTCTTTTCTTTTGGTGTTCCAACGCCATTCTATTTAGGGTGTTATATTGAGACCCTAAACATAACATTGTGTCTCTCTCGTCAGATTTGTGCTCGAAAGAAGCGGCAAAGAAAAGAGTCAGAGTAAGAGAGTAATAAAAGAGAACGAAAACACGCGGACACACACAAACAGAGAGAGGAGCAAAACGTACTTGTCGTTGCGTGTTCTTTTCGTTAAGCAGCCCGTGGTCTTTGTCTTCTTCTTTTGTTGGACAAAAGAGAGAAAATTCCCGACGCGAAATTTGAAGGCTGCCGCGGCTAGAGAAGAGGGTGAAGACATTTCATTGAAAGACGACCACCAATACCAACAAAGAAGAGAGATGGGGAACTCCGATCGAGCGGAGAGAGAATACACGTCGCCGTACGATCTCACGAAACAATCCACGAGAGGAGGAGGAGGAGATGGGTCGGTATCGTCGCGGTATTATTATGATTCCGCTGGAAGGCAGTACCCCCAACAACAACAACAACAACAACAACATAAAGACGCGCTCGCGGAGCGGATGATGACATCATCAGCATCGAGCAGCAGCAGCACGAGCCCGATGATCGCACCGGGAGGAATAACGGCAATGTTCACGAATACTAATAACAACGAAAAGCAACAACAAAGAGAGCAAACGAACGAAGAGTTGAAAGATATCGTCTTGAACGTGACGCAGAGAGTCATCGCGAATAAGAAGAGAGTTTCCGTGGAAGATTTTGAATCCGGGGAAGCGACCGCGGCGTTGAGCATGGGCGTGATGATTATGATGATTGTGTTTATGATTATCGTGTCGATCGCGTTGAGACAGTTGAAATCGAAGTGGGTACACGCGTCCGGGGCGGCGTTGATGTTGGGGATCGTGTTGGGCGTGATTACGTACCAGGCGAGGACGGATTTGAGCGCGCAAGTCGCGGTGGAAGATAAATCGAGAATCATCCAGTTTGTAGATTGGATGTTTTTCGACGTGAAGTTTTTCTTTCTCGTTTTGTTACCTCCCGTGGTGTTTGAGGCTGGGTATACTTTACATCCGGGGACGTATTTCGGGAACGCAGACGCCATCGCGACGTTTGCGTTTTTGGGATCCTTCATGAACACGTTCATCGTCGGCGGGTTGATGTACTTGTGCGGGAGTTTAGGTTTGTCTTACGCGTGGGATCCGATTTCTGCGTTGTTATTCGGTAGTTTAATCACGTCGACGGATCCCGTGACCGTTTTATCCGTCTTCAACGACATCGGGAACGTGGATCCGGATTTGAACGCGATGATTTTAGGCGAATCGGTGCTGAACGATGCCGTTTGCATCGTTTTGTTCGAGATGTTTTCGAAGCAAATCACGTTGACTCGACTGAAATCCGATTACGCGCAAGAGATGGAGCTGAAAGATTTGATTTTCGAATCTATCAAAGGTTTCGTCCTGACTTTCGGGACGAGTATGACCGTAGGTATCGTCGTCGGCATGGGGTCCGCGTTGTTGATTAAATACGTTTCTGTCACGAGCGAGCACGAAGACGGGTGGGTGTTTGATACCGCGCTGGTATTTTTGTTTCCATATTTAGCGTATTCGATTAGCGAATCGATGGAAATGAGTGGGATCGTATCGGTTCTGTTTTGCGGGATTGTTATGGGGAGATATACCAGGCAAAATTTAGAACGCGCGCCGAGGATGGTGTCCATGTGCTTGTTCAAAGTCCTCGCGTACGTTGCGGAGACGTTTGTGTTCATTTACATGGGCGCGAGTATGTATCGCGCGTCGTTCGCGTACATTACCACCGGTCTCGTCGCCTTAGTCGTCGTCGTAGTCAGTCGAGTCATGTGCGTCTATCCGTTGTCGTACATGTTGAACATAACGTCGAGAAAATCAAACGCCACCGGGTACATTCAAGGCAACACGCAGCATATGTTGGTGTTTTGCGGCTTGAGAGGAGCAGTCGCGTACGCGCTGAGCGTGAAGGCGGCAGCAGAGTTTGGCGCGGTTGGTGGCGCTATGCTCACGGCGACGACGTTTTTGGTGTTGGTGACAGTCATTTTGCAAGGCGCGTTTATGCGACCGGTGATGCAGTGTCTCGGATTCGGTTCCGCCGACGAAGACGGAAAAAATAGTGTTACCAAGGAGGAGAGCGGAAATTTGAACAGTGGTGATAAGGGTGGTGACGACGACGACGACAACGACATTCCAAACGTGGAATCCTTGCATCCATCGAGTGGGAAGAATAACAAACCGGACGAACCTTTGCGCCATCGCTCTTCTTCCTACCACGCTTTGGAAAAGTTTGACGCCAAATACATTCAACCATGGTTAATGTCAGAACCTCCTTCGTCGCCGAATCGAATGTTACGATCATCGACGAGTACCGCGAATAATAACAACAACAACGGTAACGGTAACGGTTCGCACCCGAACACGCCGTCAAGAGTGCGCAAAGGAAAGTCGTCCATCTCCGCAGCCGCCGCGGTGACTGCCGCGCAGAGAGACCTCTCCGCGAGCGACTTTTCCGGGCGAACGATGAACAAGTTCAACGCAGAATCCGGCGAACGCAAACCTTTACTTGGCGAACAAATACAACAACAACAACAACAACAACAACAACAACATCAACAACATCATCATCATCATGGGGGCAACAAGAAGCGTTCCAACTCCCCTCCCAGCACTCGCCGAAAAGAGGTCACCGCGGAGGATATCCGAGGCACTCTAAACTTTGACAAGTTTGGCGCGCACGACCGAGAAACCTCTCTGAACTCATCGACCATCGAGGAATCTTTGCGGTTATCGCGGAAATACGAGCGAGAGAAGCTCGGCGAGAACGTTACGCCACATCATCATCATCGTAAAGAGATTAGCGTCTCACTCGCCGCCGCCGCCGAGGAGACTTTTTACTGATGACATCAAAACCATACTCACGCTGCTCGCGCAATAATATAGCAACTATAATAATACTTTAGAGGTTTTAAATTAGATAACATAGGAGAAGAATGTTAAGAGAGAGAGAGAACAACGCGTACATAATAAACATCCTCCCGCTCGTCCGCCTTCACATTTTTCTCCTCGTAACTCGTGTCAGGAAACGACATTTAATACGTATCAATACCACGTAATACTACTAAGAAGAAGAAGAAGAAGAAGAAGAAACAAACGCCTTAATTCTCGAAGACAACAGTGAGTATTCTTCGTCGTCGCCGTAATGTCGAACGCGTCGACGTCCGTCCTCTCTTCCTTTGCCATTCGTGGCGGTAAAAGTGATGTTTCCCGAACGCCGCGGGGAAAGAAATCATCGTCTCGACGAGAACAAAACGAGGAGGACGAAAACGATCGCACCGCTGATCTACCACCACCGTCTCGCGCGGAACACTTAATCTTAGCGTGGATATCGATCAACCCGAGCGTGAAACGGTTGTGCGGGTACGGTTTGGAGCCGTTTCAAGAGGAAATTCGATTCCTCTTGGAAGGGTTGCTTTGGAGAGAGATACAAAAATGGACCAAAAACGAGGAGGACGAGGAGGAGGAATCTTCTTTAGCTTCTTCTTCTGACGCGAAAGAAGGAGCTAAACGAGTGTGGGTGAAAGGCATTCTCGTTCGAGCGATGATGGTGTTTTTCATTCTGTATCCAAACTACGTCGTGTTGGCGACGTGCGCGGTGTTCGTCCGGGCGTCTTTGCGAGCGAGGCGAAGGGCGAGTCTCGAGAGGAGGAGGAATACGAAGGAGAAGAAGAAGAAGAAGAAGAACAAGGAGGAGGAAGATGTCGTGGTGCCTCGGATGAGCGCATACGGTGTGATTGTTTTAGAAACCATAGCGGACCGGTTGGAAACGATCGCGTCGATTGCGAGCGGGAGAGACCCGTTGGCGCTGAGAGTGGCGTGTTTCGCGTGCGCGTGGTTGTTCGTCTTGTCGTTTTTCGTGAGTTTCAGCGCGTGGTTCGCGGCGTTGGCGCTGTTTGCGACGAAACCAAAAGGCGCGAAGCGAGTTTTAGAGGCGTGTTTTAGATGAGTGCGCGTGAATAGAAGATTTTTAAGCCGTTGTTGTTTAAATGTAGAGTACTAGTAAATTAGATGATATTACTTCTTCGCCCCAAATTTGAA
>Ga0209505_1002454_pt1 | contig 11462 bp, 16 predicted proteins | sample COGITO_mtgs_1103_2_FD_184794 | JGI IMG/M metagenome (GOLD analysis project Ga0209505, IMG submission 184794) | Pelagic marine microbial communities from North Sea - COGITO_mtgs_110331 (SPAdes) (version 2) | ecosystem: Environmental > Aquatic > Marine > Epipelagic ... | reverse complement strand
CAATCATTACCAAGAAATGCTTCCGGAAAATTAATGAAACATGTTTTAATAGACTCATCTAAAAATACGATGGTAGAAGAGAATGAATGACAGCAAGATCAATTTATTAGAAGCTCCCTTTGAGCTTTCTTATAAATATAAGCGTTCAAGCGGTCCAATTATGTCTAAGTTTTTTGAAGGCTTATCTCAAAAGAAGATTTTTGGAACCAAAAGCAAAGCTCAAAAAGTTTTTGCTCCAGCCGCTGAATACGATCCAGATACAAGAGAAGCTTTAACTGAAATTGTTGAAGTTGGCCCTGCTGGAACCATTGAGTCTTGGAGTTGGGTAAACTCACCTCGATCTCATCACCTCTTAAAAACACCCTTTGCATTTGCTCTCATTAAGTTGGATGGTGCAGATACAGCCATGCTTCACATGGTTTCCGATTGCGATGAATCTGATCTTAGTATTGGAAAAAAAGTTTTACCTGTTTGGTCTGAGAATCCAACCGAAGCCATCACAGACATTAATTATTTTATTTTAGAATCATGAGCGACGATCAAGCACCTAAAGATTACAAAGAATCCTTTATTCATCTTGAGTATCAATACACAGCTGGCTCAGCAACCACCACTTTTTTGAATCAAGTAAAAGAGGGCAGGTTGGTTGGGCAATCATGTCCTAAATGCAAGGCCGTTTATGTTCCGCCTAGAGGGAGTTGCCCAAGATGCGGAATTGCAACATCCATTGAAGTGCCTTTAACAGACAAAGGCTGCGTGGAATCTTTTACTGTGGTGCACATACCAATTCCAGGCAACCCAATAGTGCCTCCCTATGTTTGCGCCATGATTCGACTTGATGAAGCTGATATTTCCTTTTTGCATTTAGTGCAGGATATTGAAATTGACCAAATTAGAATTGGAATGCGGGTTCAGGCAGTCTGGAAACCAAAAGATGAATGGACTCATTCATTAGAGAATATTAAATGGTTCGCTCCTATTGATGAACCAGATGTAGATGTATCCACTTTAAGGTTTAAACCATCATGAAAAAAGTAGCAGTAGTAGGTTACGCACAACATAAGATATTGCCTAATGCAGGCGCCTTAAATGAAGTAGAACTTATTATGCCGGTTGTGCATAAGGTTTTTAATGATCTAGGCATATCGCAAGATGATATTGGCTTCACTTGCTCTGGAAGCTGTGATTATCTCCAAGGTGCAGCTTTTGCATTTGTTGAAGGGTTATCTGCGATCCAAACAAGTCCTCCCATTAAAGAATCACACGTTGAGATGGATGCAGCTTGGGCACTCTATGAGTCTATGTTAAAAATTAAGATGGGTGATGCAGACACTGCATTAATTTATGGTTTTGGTAAATCTTCACCGGGAAACCTTGATTCAATTATTTCTTTGCAGATGGACCCTTACTATATTTCTCCGCTTTGGCCTGATCGGGTTAGCTTGGCTGCTTTGCAAGCTCAGATATTATTGCAGCAAAAAATTATTACCCACGATGAAATGATGGCAACAGTTATTGAGGCCAGGAATAATGCAGCAAATAATCCAAATGCACTTTTGACTGATCATGTAAGTGAGGATCTTTATCAAGCCGATTCATTAATTTCTTCTCCCCTTAGAGGTTTTGACTGTCCTCCAATATCTGATGGAGCATCTGCAATGGTGATTGCCTCAGAAGATAAAGCTTTTGAATTTACCGATAACCCTATTTGGATTGAGGGAATTGATCACAGCATTGAATCTTCAAATCTAGGCTCGAGAGATTTAGCAACATCTCCAACTATCCAAAATGCAATTACTAATCTGAACCTAAAGAACATTAATTTTGATGTGGCTGAGCTACACACTCAATTCAGTCATGAAGTACCATTTTTAAGAAAGCTTTTAAACTTAACAAATGTTCCCACAAATTTATCTGGCGGTCCCTTGGTTGGAAATGTGATGATGTGCGCAGGTCTAGACGCCATTGGAAAAACGTTTCAATCACTTGTAAGCGATCAATCAGATCATGGAATTGCTCATGCATCCTCTGGTCCTTGCCTTCAACACAACATGGTTGTTCATTTGGAGAGACATAAATGATTCAAGCAGGCGTCATAGGTGTTGGTCAAACTAACTACGATTCAAAGAGAAGAGATGTGTCCATGGCAGGCTTGGTTCGTGAAGCCATAGACAAAGCAATGCTAGCAGCAGACATAGAATGGGACGCCGTTGACGCGGTTGTTCTGGGTAAAGCTCCCGATATGTTTGAAGGGGTCATCATGCCTGAGTTATATCTTGCTGATGCAATTGGCGCGGTAGGCAAACCTGTTTTAAGGGTTCATACCGCCGGAAGCGTGGGTGGCAGCACGGCTGTAATAGCAGCCTCACATGTGTGCTCTGGACAATTTAAAACCGTATTAACTGTTACGTTTGAAAAACAATCAGAATCAAATGCAACATGGGCCTTATCTCCAAGATACCCTTATTCACCTCACATTAATGCAGGTGCTGGAGGCTACTTTGCTCCATTTATTCGTGAGTACATTCGTCGTTACGAGCCACCTGAACATATTGGATGGAAGGTTGCTGCTAAGGATCGACAAAATGCTTTAAAAAATCCTTTGGCGCATCTTCAAATACCTGGCATAGATGAAAAAATGGTGAGCGAAACTCCTATGCTTTGGGAACCCTTGCGATATTTAGAAAGCTGTCCATCTTCCGATGGAGCTTGTGCCATGGTTATTACCTCAGAAGACAGAGTGGGCTCAAGAAATGTGGCTTGGATTAGAGGCATGGCGGTTAGATCAGAGGGAACTCTTTCTGCAGGCCGTGATGAGGTCAATCCGCAAGGCGGAATAGATTGTGCTAAAGACATATACCAGCAAGCCGGAATTCAGAACCCAAGAACTGAAATTGATTGCGCAGAGATTTATGTTCCATTTTCTTGGTATGAGCCCATGTGGCTAGAGAATCTAGGATTTTGTGATTTAGGAGAAGGTTGGAAATTAACTGATGAGGGTGTGACAGCTATGGATGGAAGCCTCCCTGTAAATATGTCAGGCGGAGTTCTATCTTCTAACCCCATTGGAGCTTCCGGAATGATTCGTTTTGGTGAGGCTGCTCTTCAAGTAATGGGCTTGGCTGAAGATCATCAGGTGGAAGATGCAAAAATATCTATGGGTCATGCCTACGGTGGCGCAGCACAATTTTTTGCAATGTGGATTGTTTCCTCTACCAAAGACTAATCGGAGATATCAATGAACACAGATCATGCAATTGTAGAAGAGAAGGGCCACATAATGGTCATCACCTTAAATAGACCAGAAAAAAGAAATGCTTTGAGTCCAGGAATGCTTGTAACTATTTACGAGGCTTGGAGAAAACTTGATGAAGATCCAAATTTAAGATGCGCTGTATTGACTGGTGCAGGTGGAACTTTTTGTTCCGGCGCTGATCTTAGTGCTATGAAAGAAGGAAATGAAGATGCAGAAATGATGGAGAAACTAAAAGTTATCCCAGATCTTCATTGGCAATCACTTTTAAGACACAACCGCCCAAACAAACCTATTATTGCAGCCGTTGAAGGATTTGCTTTGGCTGGTGGCACAGAAATTCTGCAAGGCACGGATGTCAGAGTTGCAGGAAAGTCTGCTGTTTTCGGTCTATCCGAACCTTTGCGAGGGCTATTTCCGCTTGGAGGTTCTACCGTTCGCTTAAGAAGACAAATACCTTACACCTTGGCGGCAGAGGCTCTGCTAACTGGTCGTCGAATATCTGCTGAAGAGGCATTAAGATTTGGGCTAATAGGTCACATGGTTGAAGATGGAGATGCTTTATCTCATGCAATGGAGATCGCAGAGACCATCAGTGCAAATGCACCATTGTCCATTCAAGCAATTGTTAGATCTCTTCGAGAGCTTGATGAAAGCTACCCTGAGGCTGAGGCTCTAGAAAAAGAGCTTGAAATTGGCCAGCCAATTTTTGCATCAGAAGACATGATGGAAGGCCTAACCGCTTTTGCAGAAAAACGTAAACCTAACTTTAAGGGAAAATGAGCAAACTTCTAATCGAGACCATTGATAAGGTCCAGCTTCTTACGCTCAATCGCCCGGAAACAAAAAATGCTTTCGATGCTGATCTATGGGGATTGTTAAGAGATGCGCTGAATTCAGCGAGCGATAATCCAGAGGTTCATTCCGTGATTGTGACAGGAGCAAGCAATACTTTTTCTTCCGGTGTTGATCTGGCAAGTATGGTGGGGGATGGCGGCGCAAACTATGAAGAGCCATTTGAAACTTGCGTTGATGCTTTGATTAATTATAAAAAGCCCCTCATTGCTGCTGTTGATGGAACTGCCATTGGCGGAGGTGCGACTATTCTTCTGCATTTTGATGCCATCTTTATTAGCCCTAATGCAAAAGTTAAATACCCTTTTTCAGATCTGGGCTTAGCTCCTGAAGTAGGAAGCTCACTGTTACTATTTCAATCACTTGGCTATCAAAAGGCTGCCCAAGTATTATTTGGAGCAGAGTGGATAAGTGGCAAGGAGTATTTTGATTTTGGCATGGCTAAATACCTAGGAGAGGACTATTACGATAAAGCTATAGATTATGCCCATCAATTAAACGAACAATCCCTCGCTTCAATTATAGAAACCAAAGCAATTCTAAAATCCTTTAATGCTGATGCTCTTTCTGCAGCAAGGGACTTAGAGACAAAAGCGATGAAGAGGCTATATGGCTCCGAAGATAACATAAAAGCGATAGAGAAATTTTTTTCAAGAAAAGGATAAATTTATGCCATTTGATAAAATTCAATTTTTTCTAGAATCCAATCCTGAATACGCATGGTTTCTAGTATTCTTATTTGGCTTCATGGAATCTATGATTATCACCGGCAGTTTTATGCCTAGTGCAATTTTATTTTCTTTATGTGTTTACTTGTACAATACTGAACTTTTAACGTTGCCATGGATTTGCAGCATTGCATTTGCTGGATCTCATCTGGGCGACATATCAGGATTTCTTGTTGGAAAAATATTTGGACCATCTTTCATGGCATCCAATTTTCTTCAAAAACGCCAAAAGGGCATTCAGCGCACTCAAAAATTTCTTAATCGATTTGGGCCTTATACTGTTGTGATAGGCAGATTTATTCCAGCAATTAGACCATTGGTACCTTTCTTGTTAGGCATTACAGATCTTGAATTAAAAAGATTTTATATTGCAGATATTATCGCTTGTCTTGCATGGGCCTGCGCTTTAGCCTTGCTTGTAGTCTCGGTAGCGCCTATATTCACATAATTATGATTACTTTAATTATTGCATTTTTGTCTATTGTTGCTTTGCTGTTTTTGGTTCAGCAGCTTTTATCCAATTCTCCGGATGGAAAATTTTTAAAATCTATTCGAGATTTATTGGTGATTATCTTAGCCCTTAGCATGTCTATTGGTGTTTTCTATGTGGGATTTAGATTATTTAGATTTTTGATATAGCTCAATGGAAACTATTTTTACAAAAATAATAAACAAAGAGATTCCTGCTGACATAATTTATGAAGATGAGCTTGCTCTTGTTTTTAAAGACATCCAACCTCAAGCGCCAACACACCTTCTTATTATTCCTAAAAAAGCTATTCCTAAGCTTTCAGATGCAACTCCAGAAGATCAAGCGCTACTAGGTCATTTGATGCTTGTGGCTGGTGAGGTCTCAAGGATGCTAGGGCTTGACGATACTTTTAGATTAGTGACTAACAATGGAGCCAATGCTGGGCAAAGTGTTTTTCATCTCCACTTGCATTTACTGAGCGGCCGATCACTAACTTGGCCTCCGGGATGAGCATGAGCATAGAGGAAAGGCTTGATCGGTTAGAGTCCCTAGATGAGATCAGGCAGCTTGCTGCAAAATACTCTGTAACACTGGATATGCGAGACTTAGATATGCACGTGAATCTATTTGTTCCAAATGTCAGGGTAGGTAAAAACGACGAGGGGCGTCAAGCTCTTAAGGCATGGGCTGATGCTACTTTCAGAGATAAATTTACAGGAACCTCTCATCATATTGGTAATCACATTATTGAATTTGAGTCTGCTGACACAGCTATCGGCTTGGTGTATTCAAAGAATGAGCATGAAACAAAGACAGATTGGGTCATTATGCAAATGCTCTATTGGGATTCCTATAAAAGAGTAGACGGCACATGGCTGTTCCATAAAAGGCTTCCAATGTATTGGTATGCCTCCGATATTAATAAACCGCCACTAGGCGACAAGAAGATGCGTTGGCCAAATGAGGATCCTTATGAAGGATTTTTCCACGACTTATTTCCCTCCTGGAAAGATTTCTGGGGTAGTGATTATGTTAGAGATACAGATGTGTCAGAACCAGCTGAGGCCAATAATTTTTTGAAAGCTTTAAATCGAGGCTCTAAGCCTGGCAAGATAAAAGTTAATTAAATAAATAGGCTACAATGCCAATCAAAAATACTAATGCACCTATGCCAATGACAAAAAAGCTTAAACTTTTAATTGTTTGTGAGTCTTCATCCATAGCCTAAGTATACGCAACTACCCACCATATAATCAATCATGAGCACTGAACATAGACTAGAATTTCCAATCGATACAGTTCCCAAGTCTGGAACCTCATTTGTAATCAATGAGCATGTTCGCTGGGTAAGGATGCCACTTCCCATGTCCCTGAACCACATCAACCTGTGGGCCTTAGGGCCAAATACCAATCTCACACTGGTGGACACTGGAATGCATCTAGACGACACCAAAAATGCATGGAAAGACCTTATTGAATCAGAGGAACTTACTATCAACGACGTTATAGTTACTCACATGCATCCTGACCACATTGGAATGGCGGGTTGGTTCGTAGAAAATTATAAGACCTCTTTTAGTATGAGCAGGACGGACTATCTTCAATGTCGAATGTTGGCAGCTGATACTGGTGATCATGTTCCAAATGAAGCAATCAATTTTTATACCCAAGCAGGCATGACGGTGGAACAAATTGAATCTTTTACCAAAAGATTTGGTTTTTTTGGATCAATTATCCATCCTCTTCCTCACTCATATACTCGCTTAAAGGACCAGGATTCGATCAACATCAATGGCATTGAGTGGTTGGTCATTGATGGCAGTGGCCATACCCTAGAACATCTATGCTTGTTCTCAAAAGAGTTAAATATTTTTATTAGCGGCGATCAGCTATTACCAACTATAAGCTCTCATGTAGGTATTTTCCCGACAGAGCCAGAGGCTAATCCGGTGGAAGATTGGATTTCTAGTTGCCACAAATTAATTAAAGCCTTGCCAGAAGATGTATTGGTGCTGCCAGGACATGGTCGACCTTTTGTAGGGGCGCATAAAAGACTTCATGCTCTCATTGATCACCATGAAACTTCTCTTGATAAGCTGCATGCTGCTTTAGCTAAACCTAAAAGGTCAGTTGATGTATTTGATATTCTGTTCAAAAGAGAGATTGATGACAGCAATCTAATCATGGCTACCGGAGAAGCGCTGGGTCATTTAAATTGCTTGATTAAAAGAAATCGAGCTAAAAAATACCTAGTCGATGGAATTTGTTGGTATGAACAAGCCTAAGTTATCACCAGAGGCGAAAGCCTGGATCTTATATGACGGCGGAAACTCAGCTTTTGCGACCACTGTTATTGCAGCCTTTTTCCCCATATTTTTTAATGATTTTTGGGCAACTGGTTTAGAAGCTGAGGTTAAAACGGCTTATTTAGGATGGGGCCTAACCATATCAAATCTTGTATTGCTATTTACATCTCCATTCATTGGAGCGATTACGGATATTTCTAGAATGACTAAGATTTTATTTAGTGGTTTTGCCTGCATTGCAATTATTTCTGTTGCTGCTCTTTACTTTATTCCAGCTGGATCATGGCTTTATGCATTAATATTTTTTGGTATAGCTAACTATTGTTTTGCTGCAGGCAATACCCTGTATGACAAAATGTTAATACAAGTTTCTGATGAATCTAATATCGCTAAAATTTCAAGCTATGGTTTTGCTTTTGGCTACCTTGGCGGGGGGTCACTTTTTTTACTCAATGCTGCTATGACTATCAAGCCAGAATTTTTTGGTTTAAATAGTGTTGCTGAAGCAGTCCAGTGGTCCTTTTTGAGTGTCTCGGTTTGGTGGACATTATTTTTGATCCCAATTATGTTGCGGATCAAAGACCAAGGAGAAACTTTACCGGGCAATAAATTAACCTTAGCTTTTCAAAAAGTTTTGCATACCCTTAAAACTGTCTCATCAAAAAAGAATGTTTTTATCTTTCTCTTAGCTTTTTTCTTATACATTGATGGCGTGCATACCATCATGGCTATGGCAGCAGATTTTGCTTTAAATCTTGGTTTGCCTAGCAGCGATATTATTGTGGCTTTAATCTTGGTGCAATTTGTTGCCTTTCCCACAACTCTTCTTTGGTCGAAGGTAGCCTCTCGCATTGGAGATAAAAATACTTTGCTTATAACGATACTCCTTTATCTGATTGTGGTCGGATATTCTGCCTTTCTATCCAGTGCAATGGAGTTCTATATATTGGCTGCTATGGTTGGAGCCATTCAAGGTGGCATTCAGTCTATTTCTAGAAGTTACTATGCAACCTTAATTCCTCAGCAAGAAGCAGGTGAATATTTTGGTTTTTATAATATGTTTGGTCGCGCCGGAGCTTTTATGGGTCCAGCTATGGTAGCTATCTTTGTTACCATGACAAATGATACTAAATCCGGCTTGATACCTATCGCAGCTCTGTTTATCATGGGCGGAATTATCCTTCTAAAAGTAAAAAGCCCTCATGAATCTCTTTAATAGAAACTCAATTATTTTGTATAGCCTGCTTGGTCTCGTGAGTTTATTCTTGGCCGGGATGATTAGAGATTTTCTAGAATTTGATACATGGCTTGAGCTCATTATTACCTCCAGCATAATTATTCCAATGTATATGTTTGCTAGAAAAATCTTCAGCAAATTTCTTCAGAGCTAATGGATGATCAAGAAAAGCTATTCTTAGATTATTTTCCAGCCCTTCGAGATAAAGCTGACAAAGAGACAACCCCAGATTATTTGAACTACATAAGTGACACCATAGAGAAGTCCCATAATACTTTGTTGATGGAGCAGAGCCCTTATTATAAAATTTTTACAATATTCAGCACAAAAAAACCACTGGGTTTAAGCGATATTCAAGATATTTTCAATGAAGTGAAAAAACTTAAGCAAAATTAATTCTTACCAATGGAGCTATCTATTTTTTAATTCTTAACTAGTATGCGAAACTAATTCTCAGCAATTTGATATTAGGAGCGCACAAAATGAATTGGTACAGAATTAAAACTTCTTTCACGGGACTCAAAAGACTGGCAACAATATCGGCTGAGGATAAACAAGCCTGTATTGATGCGTACAAGTTTTTTCAACGCATGCAAGGCGGCGAGAAAACTGAGACTGCAGATGAAACAAAGGCAGTCGCTGCATACTATAAAGTTTTAAATAATATGCTTTCTGTTTTTGATCTAGAAAAGCTATACATTCCGCCCCAGTATGATGACTCTAAGGGCTTGTATGACAATCAATTGATTTGTGAACAAGCGCTCCTAAAACAACTAAATCTTCAAAATCCTGAATCATCTCATCTATTAGATATGGGATGTGGGCGAGGCAGAATAGCTCATTATTTAGCAACAATGACCGGCGGCCAGGTTTCTGGTTATAACATCGACCCCAATCAGATTGAGAATGCTATTGAATGGGCAGCGGAAACTAATATGACCGATAGGCTCCACTTTAAAGAGGGCAACCATCATGATCCACTGGATTATGATTCTGAATCTTTTGATGGGTGCTTTTCAGTCCAAGCTGTTTGGCCATTTTTTAAAACCGAAGAACTTGATGACTGTGCCAGGGAAATGTATCGAATCTTAAAGCCAGGGACACGCTACGCTTGTTCTGAATATCTCTTGTCACCTTATTTTGATTGGAATAATCCCGAGCATGCTGCGCTGCATAAAATTTATCTTCCAACTTTAGCCGCAACTCAATCTATGTATCCCGCAGATGTTTGTGCAGCTCTAGAAAGAGCAGGCTTTAAAATACTAGTATCTGAACCATCTCAAAGACCGGCGTGGCCAATATGCGAGCAGAAGCGCAATCTTATTTTTGGGATTCGAAAAGTGATTCGCTTTCTTGAAAAAGTTAGAATACTTCCACCATGGGTTGAGGAGTCATTAGAGCTTCTCCAGACCGGCGGTGAAGCATGGACGGATGCTGAAAAAGCGAAAATTGCTGATTTAAATTGGAGAATTGTTGCAGAAAAACCAGCTGCCTAAGCTTTGCTAAGCAACTCTTTGAGTGCACTAGGTCGATCGGTAATAATTCCATCTACACCCATATCTATTAGAGTCTGCATGGTCTCTTGATCATTGATTGTCCAAACCATTATTTTTAGACCTCGCTTTTGTACATAATTTATAAATCTTTGAGTGACTAGCTTTAATCCATACTGATAGATGGGAATTTGCAAACAATGACCGGGAACATTTTTGTGGTAAAGCCTAAAGCTTGATAAAAGCAATTTTAAAACTTCTTTTGGTCCCATAGAAAGACAGACATCCGGGTAAGCTTCGCTCACTCTTTTTAATCTATCGCTATTAAAACTTGCGATGCAAACCCTAGGCATTGCTGCACACTTTTTAATAGTTTCCAATGCTGGCATTGCAACCTCATCAGTCTTCACATCAATTTGAAATAAAGCCTCTGGAAATTCAAGCAGAGCAGCCTCTAATGTTGGAATAGAATATTTTTGAAATATTATTAAGCTATCTATTTCAGAGCTAGGCATTGAATTAAATAAAATATCTCGTCCTAAGATGCGCTTTAAATCATCGTCATGAAAGATATATGGGATACCATCAGATGAAAGTTGAACATCTGTTTCAATGTATTTACATCCTAAGTCTAATGAATATTTAAACGCTTCTAATGTATTTTCTGGTGCTTCCAAGCTTCCACCTCGATGCGCAGAAATTGAAATTCCTTGTTGCTGAAGATATGAATGATATTCCATTTTAATATTGTACCGAGATTGGTGTAAAATCGATATTTCGTTATATAAGAGTTTTTAATGCGAGGGCTTTGTAGGTGATGGAAACAGGAAGCACATTAATAGAATCAGGTATTAACTTGCTGTTAACAGGAATGGTAGTGGTATTTTTTTTCCTGTTGGCGCTTATTGTCTCAATTTACTTATTGAGATTACTTTTTTCAGAATCATCTAACAATAACACTCCTGCAGTTTCTAATTCGAGCGCCAATGAATCTATTAATAAGATTCATGAGCGAATTATTCACGAGATAATGGAGCATCGTCAAACATGACAGAATCAAACAAAATAGGTGTAACAGAGGTTGTTCTTAGAGACGGACATCAATCTTTACTGGCAAC
>Ga0209505_1002453_pt1 | contig 11471 bp, 10 predicted proteins | sample COGITO_mtgs_1103_2_FD_184794 | JGI IMG/M metagenome (GOLD analysis project Ga0209505, IMG submission 184794) | Pelagic marine microbial communities from North Sea - COGITO_mtgs_110331 (SPAdes) (version 2) | ecosystem: Environmental > Aquatic > Marine > Epipelagic ... | reverse complement strand
TACAGGAGATCCTCACTGTGAAGTCGGATGATGTAGCCGGACGCACAAAGATTTACGAGTCTCTTGTAAAGGGTGACAACTCTCTACAGGCCGGTACTCCTCAGTCTTTTAATGTACTGATGAAGGAAATGCAAAGTCTCTGCCTAGATATACGAGTCTTAGGCGAAGACTCCCTATAAAATAAATATTTTAAATAACCCCTCGAAAAGGTAAATCATGAGCGTTGAAGCAGTAAATGAAGCACTAGGTGTGGAAGTTGGACCCATGGATCGGGTTTCCATAACAGTAGCCTCTCCAGATGTAATAAGATCTTGGTCTAAAGGAGAAGTTAAAAATCCGGAAACAATTAATTACAGAACATTTAAGCCTGAGCCAGGTGGATTGTTTTGTCAGAAAATTTTTGGCCCTGTCCGGGATTATGAATGTGCATGTGGTAAGTACAAGCGCATCAAATACAAAGGTGTAGTTTGTGATCGTTGCGGGGTGGAAGTTACCGTTTCACGAGTTCGCCGTGATCGCATGGGACACATAGAATTAGCAGTTCCTGTTTCCCACATTTGGTTCCTTAAGAGTATGCCAAGCAGGTTGGGATTAATGCTCAACATGACAGCTAAGAGTTTAGAAAGAGTTCTTTATTATGAGCAGTACATGGTGACCGACCCAGGTAGTACTCCTTTGGAAGAAAAACAATTGCTCTCTGACAAGGAATTCCGAGAAGCCCAGGATGAGTTCGGAGACGAGTTCGAGGCGAAAATGGGTGCTGAAGCGGTTCGTGATGTCTTAGGTCGCATAAACTTGGAAGAAGAATTAGAGGATCTTTATGATCAAATGCATGACACCAAGTCGAAGCAAATTAAGAAAAAGCTTTCTAGTAGATTAAAAGTTACCCAAGGTTTCTTACACTCAGGTGCTTCACCTGAATGGATGGTTTTAGATAGTATTCCTGTTATTCCACCCGATCTTCGTCCACTCGTTCCATTAGAAGGTGGCCGATTTGCAACAAGTGATCTCAATGACTTGTATCGTCGTGTCATTAACCGAAACAACCGCCTTAAAAATCTTCTCCAACTTAAGACGCCTGATGTAATCATCCATAATGAAAAGCGGATGTTGCAGGAAGCGGTAGATGCACTTTTTGATAACGGTAGGCATGGAAGAGCGATTACAGGTTCTGGAAATCGTGCACTTAAGTCATTGAGTGACATGCTGAAGGGTAAGCAGGGTCGATTTCGGCAAAATCTTCTTGGAAAACGGGTGGATTACTCGGGACGGTCGGTTATTGTTATTGGACCTGAGTTGAAGTTGCATCAATGTGGACTTCCTAAGAAAATGGCATTAATTTTATTTGAGCCGTTTATTATTCGTAGATTGAAAGAACTTGGTTTTGTTCATACTGTTCGCGGAGCGAGGAAGATGATTGAGAGTCGCTCTCCTGAAGTTTGGGACATTCTGGAAGAAGTTACCAAAGGCCATCCCGTTCTCTTGAACCGTGCCCCGACCCTTCACCGATTATCGATTCAGGCTTTTGAACCCGTTTTGATCGAAGGAAATGCGATCCGGGTGCACCCGTTAGTTTGTACCGCATACAATGCAGACTTTGATGGTGATCAGATGGCAGTCCATGTTCCCCTTTCAGTGGAGGCAGTCATGGAGGCTAAACTGTTGATGATGGCGACACACAATATTTTCTCTCCTTCGAGTGGAAAGCCTATACTTACACCTTCTCAGGATATTGTTTTGGGTTCCTATTTCCTCACAATGAACCCCAAGACAGAACCAAAGGAAGGTCAACGTGTACCTCTTATTGGTTGTTTGGAGGAAGCATTAAGTGCATTGCATGTTGGAGTTCTAACCTTACACGATTGGATAGACATGAAAAATCCGGATAAAGGTAAAGAATCTTTATTTGGAATAACCAAAAAAAGCGTTGTTCGTACAACAGTAGGTCGTGTTTTATTTAATACCATTTGGCCTGATGAATTAGGTTTCTTTAATCAACCTGCACTTAAGGGAGATTTAGGTAACCTTATCTTAGAAACATTTCGTAATCGTGGTAAAGAAGAGACAATTGAATCTCTTGACCGACTGAAGGAAATGGGATTTGACATGGCTACCAAAGCAGGTATCTCGATTGGAATTTTTGACATGATTATTCCACCCGAGAAAAAGCAGAGAATTGCTGTTGCTCGTAAGGAAATCGATAAGGTTGAAGACCAATTTAAGAAGGGTATTATTACCCGAGGTGAGAGACACAATAAGATTATCGATGTATGGACTACCGCAACGGATGATATCGCTAAAGAAGTATTCACTTGCCTAGACGAAAATCTCGGAAAAGATACGATCAATCCAGTTTACCTGATGATGGATTCAGGTGCACGGGGAAATCGCCAACAAGTTCGACAGTTGTGTGGAATGCGTGGTTTAATGGCAAAGCCCTCTGGTGAGATCATTGAGCAGCCAATTTTAGCATCCTTTAGGGAAGGCTTGTCGGTCCTTGAATATTTTATGTCCACACATGGTGCTCGTAAGGGGTTAGCAGATACTGCTTTGAAGACCGCTGACGCGGGTTATTTGACCCGTAAATTATGTGATGTTGCGATGGATTGTATTATCGTTTGTGATGACGATGACCGTCGAGACGGAGTAGTCAAGAAGGCTATCATGGAGGGAGATAATGAGATTGTTCCCCTTAGAGATCGTATCATCGGTAGATATTCTACGGATGATATTAATAATCCATCTAATCCTAGTGAAATTGTAATTCCTTCTGGATCTTTAATAACGGAAGAGATTGCTTCCGATATTGATGCCCTCGGTATCACACGGGTGAAAGTAATGTCACCGCTTTCCAGTCGAATTAAAAACGGTTTAACAGCCCTAGAGTACGGTACCGATCCATCTACTAATAGTTTAGTGAAGGAAGGTTCGTCCGTTGGTATTATTGCAGCACAATCTATTGGAGAACCTGGTACTCAACTTACGATGAGGACATTTCATATTGGGGGAATCGCAAGTGCGGGAAGAGAAGATCCGGTTATCAATGTTAGAAAAGCTGGAAAACTTCGCTTCAAGGGCTTACGATTGGTAACTCTTGCAAATGACCAGCAGGTGACTTTAAATAAGACAGGATCTATCCAAGTTTTGGATGAAGATGATCGAATTGTAGATGATTACCCAATACCCGCTGGTGCATTGTTGCACTTTAAAGACAGTGACCCAGTAGAAGACGAGGCATTATTGGCTCAGTGGGATCCCTACAATATACCTATTCTTTCCGAGAAAAAAGGCGTTATCTCCTTCGAGGACATGCTTCCAGGTGTGACTACAAAAGTCGAAAGGGACGCATCCGGTGGACGATCGATGGTTGTGATTGAGCATAAGGAAGATTTGAATCCCCAAGTGATTGTTAAAGACTCCAAAGGCAATCCAATTGCTACCTATTCTGTACCAACGGGTGCACAAGTTGCGGTTGATGAAGGAACTAGGATAGATGCGGGTTCAATTATTGCTAAGACTCCACGACAAGCCTCGAAGACACAAGACATTACCGGTGGACTTCCACGGGTAGCAGAGCTTTTTGAAGCACGTCGGCCCAAGGAGGGAAATGTTGGGCAAATGGCTAAAATAGATGGCATTGTGTCAGAAGCTGGTACATTACGATCTAAAAAGAGACTACTCGTAACGAACGAAGAATCTGGTCAGGTCGAAGAACATTTAATTCCCCACGGAAAACATGTATTGGTTCAACCAGGAGATTTTGCTCAAAAAGGGCAGTTAATCACTGAGGGAGCCAAAGATCCCCATGAAATTCTAGAAATTCTAGGACCATCTGCAGTCCAAGAATACTTAATTGAGGAGATCCAAAAGGTGTACCGTCTTCAGGGAGTTACAATTAACGATAAGCACTTAGAGGTAATAATATCAAGAATGCTTTTCAAGGTTCGTATTACGGATCCAGGTGATACCGAGTTTTTCTGGGGGGATCAAATAGATCGATTCGCCTTTATGAATTCGAATGAAGATATTTCTGAAAAAGGAGGTAAGCCAGCTGAAGGAGAACCGATTCTTTTAGGAATTACTAAAGCTTCATTAGAAACTGACAGTTTTATTTCTGCCGCTTCGTTCCAAGAAACTACTCGAGTTCTAACGAACGCTGCAACACTTGGCAAAATTGATGACTTAAAAGGATTTAAGGAAAATGTCATCATGGGACATTTAATTCCGGCAGGAACTGGTCTACCAAAATGGCGTAGACTTAAGATAGATACTCTCGGTCAGGCTAAGACGGAAGATAAAATTGCCTAATTATTTCTTCACATTAATAAATAAAACTTGAGAAAACAGAAAAACCTGTTACTTTAACCAACTTTTCCTCAAAAATCTACTCCATGCCCACAATAAATCAATTAGTTCGAAAAGGTCGTCGCCCTCAAAAAGCAAAGACTAAGTCACCCGCACTTAAAGCATGTCCTTTCAGAAGAGGTGTATGCGTTCAGGTTACTACTAGAACTCCAAAGAAGCCAAATTCCGCAATACGTAAAGTTGCGAAAGTTAGACTAACAACAGGACATGAAGTGATTGCTTACATACCTGATGAAGGTCATAATTTACAAGAACACAGTATTGTATTGCTTCGAGGTGGTCGTGTAAAAGATTTGAATGGTGTTAGGTATCATATTGTAAGAGGGACGCTAGATTGCCAGGGTGTAGAAAAAAGACGACGCAGTCGTTCTAAATACGGCGTAAAACGCCCAAGAAAGTAGGAGTTTATTATGTCACGCAGACGAAAAGCAGTTAAAAGACCATCCCGTCCAGACCCAAGGCACGGAAGCCCCCTTGTAAGTACCCTCGTTAACGCAGTAATGCAGAGTGGTAAAAAATCAGTGGCTCAACGAATAGTTTATGGCGCGATTGAGAAAATGGCAGAGAAGCTTGAAAAAGGTAATCCTGTTGATTTAGTTTTAGGTGCGTTGGAAAATATTCGGCCCAAGATCGAAGTGAAAAGTCGACGAGTTGGGGGGGCCACTTACCAAGTACCTATCGAAGTTCCTTTTGAGCGTCAGCAAAGCCTTGCATTTCGTTGGGTAGTAAAAGCTGCCAGTGCTAAAAAAGGTGCACCTATGGCAGATTCGTTAGCCAACGAATTAATAGATGCCTACAATAACACTGGATCTGTTGTAAAAAAGCGTGAGGAAACTCATAAAATGGCACAAGCAAATCGTGCGTTTGCTCACTTACGTTGGTAAGTATAATTTTTCTCAATGACTAATAACGAAAATTTTTCTTCAGCAAATTCTGAAAGTCGCCCAACCCTTTTAGAGCATACTCGTAATATTGGGATAGCAGCTCATATCGATGCAGGTAAAACAACTTGTACTGAGCGTGTTTTATTTTATTCTGGTGTTGTTCACAAAATTGGTGAAGTTCACGATGGTGGTGCAACCACAGATTGGATGGAGCAAGAGCGTGAGCGTGGAATTACAATTACTTCCGCCGCAATTTCATGTGGATGGACTACTTCCGAGGGACCTTTTGCTACAATACCTCATCGCATCAATATAATCGATACGCCCGGCCACGTAGATTTTACGGCCGAGGTGGAAAGATCCTTACGAGTTTTAGATGGTGCAATCGGTGTATTTACTTCAGTGGAGGGAGTACAACCGCAGTCTGAGACAGTTTGGAGGCAAATGGACAAGTACAATGTACCTCGTCTTGGCTTCATCAATAAAATGGACCGTATGGGTTCCAATTTCTTAGCTGCTGTCACTAGCATGAGAGACAAACTGGGTGCAAATGCTCATCCATTGTTTTTAGCAATTGGCGCAGAAGAAAACTTTCGAGGTCTTGTTGATCTAGTCAAAATGGTTGCGTATATTTATGATGAAACTGATGAATCAGGTGTTCGCTTTACAGTGGAAGAAATTCCCGCTGACCTTAAAGATTTAGCTGACGAGTATCGCGAAGCTTTACTAGAAGCCGTTTCTGATTTTAGTGATGATATTGCAAATAAATATTTAGATGGTGAAGAAATTTCAGAAGCCGAATTTAAGTTAGGTATCAGAAAAGCCACACTCTCCTTGAAATTTATTGGCGTTATTCCTGGTAGTGCATTTAAAAATAAAGGCGTTCAAATGCTCATGGATGCTGTGGTTGACTACTTACCCAGTCCCCTTGACCTTCCCCCAATGAAGGGAGAGGATTCAGATGAAAATGCGGTAGAGGTTGCTCCCAACGACAGTGCTAAAGTTGCTGGACTTGCTTTCAAGTTAATGTCTGACCCTTATGTAGGAAAATTAGTATTTTATAGAATATATCAAGGAACATTAAAAAAGGGTTCAAGTCTTTATAACCCTAGGACTCGTAAAAGTGAACGTGTTTCTCGACTTATGGTTATGAAGGCAAACGACCGTGAAGATATTGATGTAGCTTATTCAGGTGATATTTGCGCACTTATTGGCGTTAAAGATGTCGTAACAGGAGATACTCTTGCAGACAAGGATTTGGATTTGCGATTGGAACCACCCAGTTTTCCGGAACCTGTTATTTCCATGTCGATCGAACCAGCTACCAAAGCCGATCAAGAAAGAATGGGAATTGGATTGCAACGATTGGCGGAAGAGGATCCTACTTTCGGACTTTCCACTAACGAAGAAACTGGACAAACGATTATTTCCGGTATGGGCGAACTTCACCTTGAAATCATTCGTGATCGTCTTTTTCGTGAGTTTAAGGTAGATGCAAATGCCGGTAAGCCTCAAATTGCATATCGCGAAACCATGCTCAAGCCTTCTGATGGAAATGGTAAATTTATTCGTCAGTCTGGCGGACGTGGTCAGTATGGTCATGCAGTTATCAAAATGGAACCCCTCGAAAAGGGTAAGGGTGTCGAACTCGAAAATAAGATCGTTGGTGGATCTATTCCTAAGGAATTTATTAAACCCACTTTCGATGGTATTAAAGAGGCAGCACTTTCAGGTGTAGTTGCTGGGTATCCAGTAATTGATTTCAAAATTACCCTTGTAGACGGCTCTTTCCATGATGTTGATTCCTCTGAAATGGCATTTAAAATGGCTGGTATATTTGCATTTAAAGACGCGATGAAAAATGCCAATCCTATTTTGCTTGAGCCGATCATGCAGGTTGAAGTATCCACGCCTGAAGAATATCAAGGTGAACTAATGGGTGATTTGAATCGTAGGCGCGGTCAAATTCAAGGAATGGAATCTCGCGGAAATGCTTGCATCATACAAGCATTTGTACCCCTTGAAAACATGTTTGGTTATTCTACTGATATGCGATCCCTTTCTTCAGGCAGAGCAGATTATTCCATGACACCATCCCATTTTGAGCAAGTACCCCAAAGTCTTGTGCAATCAATTGTCGAAACTTTAAGCAGGGAACCTGCAAGAACATAATATACTCAATTTATAGATGAACGGACAGCGCATACGCATTAAACTTCGCGGCTTTGACTATCGTGTAATCGACCAGTCAGCCATAGACATTGTTGATACGGCTAAAAGAACTGGTGCACGAGTTGCTGGACCAATTCCTATGCCTACACGTATTGAAAGATACACAGTAAATCGTTCTCCTCATGTCGATAAGAAATCAATGGACCAATTTGAGTTAAGAACTCACAAAAGACTCATTGATATAATTGAGCCCACTGTTCAAACAGTGGACGAACTCAAAAAACTCAATTTACCCGCCGGTGTGGAAATTAACATTAACGTATAAAATAAGTTATTTTATAAAATTAAACCTTTAAAGCAGGTCTCAAATGGTTAAAACCGCCTGCCGCTTAAAGAATGAAACTTGAACTACTAGGAAAAAAACTTGGCATGAGCCAAGTGTATGATGCGGACAATAATCTTGTCCCTGTAACGATAATTGAAGCGGGTCCTTGCCCTGTCTTACAAGTTAAGACTGGGGACAAAGATGGTTACTCTGCTATTCAAATTGGCTTCAATCCAAACGGGAAATCGCCCAACAAAGCGAATTCTTGTAAGAAAGGTCACGCTAAAAAAGCAAATGTAAGCGCACAGCAAATTTCTCAAGAAATTCGCTTATCTGACGATCACGATTTCAAGCAAGGAAATGTCATTACTGTCGAAGATTTCAAAGAAATTAAGATGGTGGACGTTGTTTCGAAAACTAAGGGTAAGGGCTTTCAGGGTGTTGTAAAGCGCTGGAACTTTGCAGGTGGTCCTGCTTCTCATGGTTCTATGTTTCATCGACGAGGTGGTTCTTACGGTCTTTGTCAATGGCCAGGTCGCATCTTCAAGAATAAGAAGATGCCAGGTCACATGGGTGATGTCAGTCGTACTACTCAGAATTTACAAGTTGTTAAGGTGCTACCGGAGAAAAATTTAGTTTTGATTAAGGGAAGCGTACCTGGGCACAAGGGTTCAATTTTAACTCTTCGCGTGGCAAAGAAGTCCAAAAACTAAACTATTATTTGTCATGAAATTCAAATTATTTAAAGCGGATGGTTCTCCTAATGGGGATGTTGATATAAAAAGTTTCCCTACTCTCGAAGAAGGAAAAGGCGTTGACGCCTTAAGGCAGGCAATAATTGCAGTACATGCAAATAACCGCCAAGGAAATGCATCAACCAAAGTACGTTCAGAAGTTAATGGCTCGGGTAAGAAAATTTACCGCCAAAAAGGTTTAGGTGTTGGTCGTGCAGGAGATAAAAACGCGATTCAACGTCGCGGAGGTGGTGTGGCATTTGGACCAAGACCAAGATCTTACAATCAAAAGTTGAACAAGAAAATTAAACGTTTGGCTATGGAGCGGGCCTTAATAGACCAGGCTAATTCAGAGAATATTTATTTAATAGAAGATTGGTCAATTGCAGATCCTAAAACTAAACTTTTTAAAAGTTTAATTGGAACCATCGCACCAAATTCTAAAAAAGTCTTAGCAATTGGTGATTCATTCGAGGACAAGTTTGCCCTTGCCGCTAGGAATTTGTCAACCGCACGATTAGGACGCGCACAAGATTTAAGTCCCCTTGATATTGTGCAAACTGATCAAATAGTTATGAGCCTTAAAGGGCTGGATGTATTATTAGCTAAATTCGGTAAGGAGGAGACTAAATAATGAAAGAGTCAGTAACTATATTAAAAGAAGCATTGCTTACCGAAAAAGCAACTATGCTCTCGGCCAATCTTAACAAATATGTGTTTTCCGTGTCTAGTTTTGCTAGTAAGTCCAATGTCAAAGATGCAGTAGAAAAGACATTTAGTGTAAAAGTTTTAAAAGTAAATTCTTTAGTTGTTAAACCCAAAGCTAAAAGAGATCGTGCTCGACGTAACAAGCTTGGTTTTAAGAGTGGTATGAAGAAAGCAATTGTAACCTTAAAGTCGGGCGACAGCATCGACCTAGCATAGGAGAATAATACCATGCCAATTCTACAACAAAAACCAGTCACGCCTTCCGGTAGATTTTTTCTTAAAAACAAAGTAGATCTCGATACTAAGAGGCCGGAACGTTCTTTAACTAAAGGTGTTCACCGCAAGAAAGGTCGAAATGCTTACGGTCGAATCACTTCGAGACGACGTGGTGGTGGACACAAAAGGCTTTACCGTCAAATTGACTTTAGAAGGCAACGATTGAACGATGAGGCAAAAGTCATTGCCTTAGAGTATGATCCTAATCGTACTGCCCACTTAGCTTTGCTTGAATATGCAGACGGCGAAAAAACCTATATCTTAGCTCCTTCCACTGTTGTTGTTGGTGATGTTTTGGTAAGCTCAAATGAGAAGGTCGATTTTAAACCCGGCAATGCATTACCATTAAATTTGATTCCCTTAGGTACTAGAGTCCATTGTGTTGAAATGTTGCCAGGAGCTGGAGCAAAATTGGCAAGATCAGCTGGCTGTGAGGTACGCTTAATTTCTGTTGATGGCAACCACGCCTCCTTGAAGATGCCTAGTGGTGAGATTCGTCTTGTTAAAGAGGTGTGTAGGGCGACCATTGGATCGGTTGGCAATTCAAGTCACCAAAAGGCGACTATTGGAAAAGCGGGTCGTAATCGCTGGAAAGGTCGTCGCCCCCGAGTGCGTGGTGTTGCCATGAATCCTGTCGACCACCCCATGGGTGGTGGTGAAGGGAGAACATCAGGAGGTGGTCACCCGAGTTCACCTTGGGGGCAATTATCTAAAGGCTTTCCGACAAGAAAAAAATCAAAACTCTCGAATTCACAAATTCTTGTTCGCCGAAATGGCAGAAGAGTTAAGTAATATTTTATACATAGAAATTTTGTTATGACACGTTCAATTAAAAAAGGATTCTTTGTAGAGCCAGGCTTGATGAAGAAAGTTATTACTGCACAAAATGCTGGTGACCGTAAACCCATAAAGACTTGGTCTAGAAGATCGACAATCACTCCAGATTTTGTCGGACTCAATTTTACAGTTCACAATGGCAAAAGCTTTTTACCAGTTTATGTTACTGAAAATATGGTAGGCCATAAACTAGGTGAGTTTTCTGCCACTCGTACATTTAAAACTCACAATCCCCACACTCAGAAGTAAATCATGGAAGTAAAATCATATTCTAAATACATGAGAATTTCTCCCAAAAAAGCGCGAGAAGTGGCACGTATTTTACCAGGAAAAAAAGCTACAGAGGCAGTTTCTTTGCTTAAGTATATTCCTCGAAAAGCAGCTCGTATGCTTGACAAAACTTTAAAATCCGCAATGGCAAATGCTGAAAATAATTCTAATTTGAATGCTGACGATTTAATTATCAGCAAAGCAATTGTTGAAGAAGGTCCTGCACTCAAAAGGTTTAGACCTTGTGCTCGTGGTTCATCACATCCTTACAAAAAGAGAATGAGTCATCTCTACATTGTTTTAACAGACGAAGCTTAATTATTATGGGACAAAAAGTAAATCCAATAGGTTTTCGTTTAGGAGTCAGGCGCAATTGGAGTGCTCGATGGTATGCGAACAAACATGATTATTCAAAGTTTCTAGAGGAAGATAATTTAATTCGTGGGTTTCTCAAAAAGAAACTTCGTTTTGCTTCAGTTCCTAGAGTAGTTATCGAACGAGCTTCTACACGCACTAGAGTTACAATTTGGACTGCCCGCCCAGGTATCGTAATAGGACGGAAAGGCCAGGAGTTAGATACATTACGAGACTCCTTAAATCGTACAATCAGCAAGGATATCCGGCTAGAGATACAGGAAATCAAAAAACCTGATCTCGTTGCTTCTCTCGTTGCTGAAAACGTTGCATTACAATTGGAGCGTAGGATTGCATTCCGTCGTGCTATGAAAAAAGCCGTTCAAACTACTATGTCTATGGGTGCTGAAGGCATTCGAATTCAATGTGCTGGTCGACTTGGTGGTGCAGACATTGCAAGAACCGAACAAACACGCGAGGGAAGAGTTCCACTTCACACGCTTCGTGAAAATATTGATTACGGTCTTGTTGAAGCTAATACTGTCT
>Ga0209505_1002444_pt1 | contig 11531 bp, 9 predicted proteins | sample COGITO_mtgs_1103_2_FD_184794 | JGI IMG/M metagenome (GOLD analysis project Ga0209505, IMG submission 184794) | Pelagic marine microbial communities from North Sea - COGITO_mtgs_110331 (SPAdes) (version 2) | ecosystem: Environmental > Aquatic > Marine > Epipelagic ... | reverse complement strand
AGTCATCGTAAAAGTCGTCGTCGAAAAGAGAAAGAAATCTTTAGAGAGTACGTCGTGACTTAGTCTTCTCTCATCAATCAGAGTGCGCTTGCAAAATCCCCTACGTACTACGACTAAAATCTCTCGTGTCTTTTGTACGGAGAATTTTTAAAATTTATAAACCCTAAACAAACCCTAAATATTGGACGTAAAAAAAAACCGATCTCTTTTCTTTCACGTTTCTCCGCAGAAAACACAAGACGTGAGAAGACGTAACCATCATGGCGGCGGCAGTCTTAACGACTCCAAAAATGAGCAGTCGCGGTGAGAGTGCGAAAAGCACGACATCTGCGGCTGGAATTCTCGCGTTACTCGAAGAACCGCAAGATGTCCTCAAAGTCCACGGCTTACGAATGCTCAACGATTACGCCATGCGCACGAGCTGGCACGAAGTCGCGAGCGCGATCGAAATCATCGAAGGGATGCACGAGGACGAGTTTTTTTCGCACAGAGATTTAGCCGCGCTGGTGGCGAGCAAGGTGCGCAGCTTTTCTTTTCGTTCGTATTGTGAGAGAGAGAGAGTAAAGTTGCGTTCGGTGATCTTCTTTATGTGCGTAAAGAGATGAGACGTTTTTGAACGACGCGCGAGATCTGATCTTGCGAGTCGCTCTTACGAATAAGAAGAGGGAAAATTTTCATCGCCAAATCGCTGCTCTTTTTTTCTCTCCTTAAACGCTTTGAATTCTCGTCCACTCTTTCCTCGCGACGATATAAAACTCACGCAACAAATATGGTTTTTCACATACAGGTATTCTACCACTTGGGCGACTTGGAGGACGCGCTCTCGTACGCGTTGGCCGCCGGGAAACTCTTCGACGTGGCGGAGAAGAATTCTGATTTCGTGGACACGGTTTTGGCGAAAGCGATCGATACGTACGTGGAGAAGAGGCAGAGAGGAGGTACGGTAGTGAGCGAGGCGGCGGCGGAGGCGATGGAAGAAGGCGAAGAAGAAAGAGGAGAGGCTTTCGACGTTTCTATCGACCCTCGATTGGAATCCATCGTCGATAGAATGTTTGAAAAGTGCCACGAGGAAAAACAGTGGACGCACGCAGTTGGCGTGGCGTTGGAATCGAAACGGTTAGACGCGTTGGAAAAAGCGATATCGAGAGCGGAGCAACCGGAGGTTGTGTTATCGTACGCCACGAAGGTTAGTCAGACGTTGGTTATGCAGAAATCGTTTCGCGCGGAGGCTTTGGCGTTGTTGGTGAAGTTGTACGAGACGCTCGATTTCGACGAGCCGAATTATAACGGCGTGTGCCAGTGTTTGGCGATTTTAGAGGACGATAAGCGATGCGCGGACGTTTTGTTATCGTTGGTGAAATCTTCGGACGAGCGAGACAATTTACAGGCGTACCAAATCGGGTTCAATTTGTTCGAGATGGATTTGAGAAATTTTTTGAGCGGCGTCGCCAATTTAGTCGTCTCGGCGTCTTTGGCATCCAAGCAAACGCCAATCAAAGATGGTCAAGAACAGAAGGAGGCGGATAAACAAGCGCGCACGAACTCGTTGGTGTCAATTTTGAGAGGCGAAACGCCCGCAAAGTTGTACTTGGAATTTTTGAAAACGAAATCGCACGGCGACCCGGCGTTGGTGGAGAAGTTAAAGAAAGCCGTCGAAGGGAGAAACTCTGTCATGCACGGCTCGGTGGTGTTTGCAAACGCCATGAGCAACTGCGGAACCACGAGCGACGCGTTTTTGAGACAAAACTTGGACTGGTTATCGAGGGCGACAAACTGGGCGAGGTTTTCAGCCACCGCCGGCGTCGGCGTCATCCACCGCGGTCGCGCCGAAGATTCGAAACAGTTGCTGTCGCAACTGTTACCGGCCCCGAGTCCGTACACGTTAGGTGGTGCGTTATACGCCATGGGTTTGATGCACTGCGGGCGCCCTCATTGCGGAGAGGCGTCGACGTTCATCATCGAACGTCTTCGCGCGGCGAATAACGAAACCGTGCAACACGGCGCGTGTTTAGGCATAGGTTTGAGTAGCTACGGGAAATCAGAGTTAGATGCGGAGTGCATGATGGAACTCTTTAGAGTTTTGCGAAGCGACAGCGCCGTGGCCGGTGAAGCCGCAGGTATCGGATTAGGTTTTGTTTTGGCCGGTTTGCGCAAAAACCCGAGTGAAAACTCTGGAAACAAGAGTCTCCACGATAACTGGACGAGAGACATGCTCGCGTACGCGAGAAAGACATCGCACGAAAAAATAATTCGTGGATTAGGTTTAGGTCTCGCGTGCGCGTTTGCCACGTGCGAGGAAGACGCGGATGCGATCATTGAAGACGCATTAGGCGACGGCGACGCGTTGATTCGGTACGGCGGATGTCAAATTATTGGCTCCGCGTACGTCGGCACCGGGAACAACGACGCCATTCGAAAACTCTTACACGTGGCCGTCTCGGACGTCTCGGACGACGTTCGCCGATGTGCCGTCATGTCCATTGGTTTTGTGTTAACGAACAACCCGGAACAGTGCGTTCGCGTCGTGCAACTCTTATCGGAATCGTACAACCCGCACGCGAGGTACGGCGCGGCTATGGCGGTCGGCATCGCCTGCGCCGGTACTGGTAACGTCAACGCGGCGAAATTATTAGAACCTATGAGAAGAGACAAAGTCGATTTTGTCCAGCAAGGCGCCGCTATCGCGTCTGCGCTAGTCTTGGTCCAACAACCGGAAGATCGCTTGTCGAAATTCCGCGACGAGATGCAAAAAATGAGCGCGGATTCGAGCGAAACGACCATGTCGAAAATGGGCGCCATCATGGCATCGGGCATCTTAGATTGCGGTGGACGCAACTGCACGATTTCTTTGAAATCCAGAGCCGGTCGCCCGAGAATGACGTCCACCTTAGGCGTATTGGTCTTCACCCAATATTGGTACTGGTTTCCGTTTGGTCACTTTCTCTCCATCGCGACCATCCCGACGGCGTTCATCGGCGTCGACAAAACCTTACAAATGCCGCATTACGAGTGCGTTTCCAACGCCAAGCCGTCCTTATTCAAATACGCGGATTACCTCTCCGACGAAAAAGACAAGAAAACGACCGAGGTGAAGAAAGCCGTTCTCTCGACGACGAAGAAAGCGCAAAAGTTGCTCAATGAGAAAAATGTAAAAAAAATGAACAAAGACGCGGAGAGCATGGACGCCGACGATAACGTCCCGTCTCGCCCGCAATCCAGAGCCGCAAAAGACGACAACGAAATGGACGCGACCGCTACCACCACCACCACCACCGCTGAAGGAGAAAAAGAAGGAGAAGAAAAAGAAGGAGAAGAAGAAAAGAAGGAGGACGAACCGGAACCGGAGTTTGAAATCTTAACCAACCCGTCGAGAGTGACCCCGCAACAAGAAAAGTTCATCTCCTTCGACCCAGCCGCGCGATTCGTCCCGTGCGAATCCTCGACGACCACCACCACCACCACCACCATCAAAGAAAAATCTCGCGTCGGCCGCGGTTTTGTCGTCTTAAAAGACCAAACGCCGGAAGAGGAGGTGTTTTACGTCGAGTTGGCGTTTCAAAAAGCCGAAGTCGACGCGCAAGCCGGAAACGCCGCGAACGCCGGCGCAGGAAACGACGACGACGACGAACCCGCGCCGCCGGAGGAGTTCGACTTCGACGAAGACGATTAGAACTTTAGAGAGAGAGAGAGAGAGTTTTCAGAGAGAAGTGTAATAAACCGATTCTATACTAATCGAGTAGTACTATATTTAAAGGCAACTTTTCCTCATTTATTCAAATCACAACACGAACAAACATGCAACACACACAAGCGACGTCCGCGTACAACGACGTGAAGTTCACCTCCTCGAAGGACAACGACACCACCGCAAACGGCTTTTCTCATCACACGGGAAGTACTCGCCTCGAACTGAAACGAATAATCAAACCAAAGTTATTGGATTTCGAATACGCGTTGTGGCAGATGCGCTTGCTTCTCACCCACGGGCCGAAGAAAATCTACCGGCACTGCGAGTACAGGAAACAAACGAAAAACCAATGGGCGAGAGACGACCCGACGTTTTGCGTTTTGTCGTGCATTTTTGTCGCTCTGTGTGCGATTGGGTATTGTTTTATGTACGAGACGAGAGGGATTGTGAGAGGGTTGTGGGTGATTACGTCGGCCGTGTGTTTCGATTATATCGGGTGCGGGTGCGCGATCGCGACGGCGTATTGGTTCTTGGCGAACAGGTTTATGACGACGAGAACGAGAAGAGGAGGGAGTAAAAATAGCGATGGAAGTAGTATGAGTAGTAATAACAACGTGGAATGGCTGTTCGCGTTCGACGTGCACTGCAACTCGTTCGTGCCGCTGTTCGTCGCGTTGTACCTCGGGCAGTTGATTTTGAGCCCGCTGTTATCTCAGAGAGGGTTTATTTGCGCGTTGTTGAGCAACATTTTGTACGGGTTGAGTTTGAGTTATTATCACTACTGCCAGTTCGTTGGGTTTAACTCGTTGCCGTTTTTGGAGCGGACGGAGTTTTTGTTGTACCCGGTGGTTGGTTTAGTTTTGTTAGCGATTCCGTTGAGTGCGATGCAGTTCAACCCGACGAGGTGGGTGTTAAGTTGGTATTTCGGCCCCGACGTTTTGAAGTAAAAATGACGACGATTTTGAGAGAGAGAGAGAGAGAGTAAAAATGGTTGAATGGCGGTTGAATAATAATTACATTAATGGTACTCTCATCTACTAAAAACTAACTCGAAACCGGATGACATACGTCCGACGATATCCGAGATCGAAGATGGTAATACAAATGTTTCCCACCACCACCCCCAATGGTAAAACTCCCAACCCCTAACCCTAACAAAATGCTCACAAAGACGCCAAAATTCAAACTCATCACGCACAGCATGAGTATATACGAGACAGACGCGTGCGCTACGTACTTCGCCGTGTGCTTCAACACCCTCGCGTTCGAATAATGCTGATCTTTAGGAAGCGCATTAGTCGTGTTGTTGTTGTCTTTTAAACTCTCGTACGCCGAATTCGACGCGTTCACACTCGCACCAAACACTACTTCTTCTTTTTTCCTCACAAACGCGATGTATTCTTGCACGTACGCCAACGTAAACGTAAACAAAAGAACGCAAAAGTATTCGAATCCGGTGTTGGATTGGAAACGAAACAAGGTGACATTTCTGCTAAAATCAAAGTTTATCGGCATCGAAGAGGAAGAAACAGAGGACCCAGTGGCAGCGGCACGCATCATCATCTCGTTTCCTTGGGTTTCGTGATGGTAATGCGCGTGTTGCGACATTAGTGTGATAGTATTCTCTTAATGCGTAGATATAATGGAGAATTTTCTCCATTTCAAAGCAGAGAGAACGGATTGGATTGAGAACGTAAGTTCTTCACAGAGAGAGCGTCAGAGAGCGTCAGAGCGCATCGAGCAGAGCGCAAAGTGAGAGGAAAGACGAGCGAGTAAAGATGGAGGACGAAGACTACGATGAAAATCATCAATCGTCTCCGTTACGATTGGCGAGACATCTGACAAGTTTAGCGCACGAATTCCTGAATTCCTTGAACCCGTTGCACGCTATTCTCGCGCTCGAAACGACGTTCCAGAACCCTCAAGCGAAATTTCCATCGTCCATGAACATCGAGGAAGTGAAGAATCGTAAACTGATAGGGTCGATTTTAAACGCAATCACGGAAAATCAAGCCGAGGCGAAGAGGCATCTGGAATTCGGGAAAGTGGTTTTAAAAGACCACGCGAGGTACGAAGTTTTGAAATACGAGACGTTTTACGAACTGGCCATCGCGAATCGAAACCTAGTTCCCACAGACGGAGAAAAAGCGAAAAAGATGGAAGAGGAATCCTTGAACAATTGTTTAGACCTTGCAAAACGGATGAAAGAGGACGCGTCCGGCGTGTTGACGAAGACGGAGAGAGACGAGTGGCGGTTGCGCTTCGCTTTTACGCTTTTGGCGATGGGCGAGTTGCACTTAAGGAATGAGAGTTTCTCGAAGAGCGAGAGGAGTTTTGGGTTGGCGTTTAAAGCGGTGGAAGTTATGGAGAGGGAGTTGGTGAAACGGAGAAACGGAGAGGAGGAAAAGCTTTTGATGAAAGAAGAGAAAAACGGGTTGACTCGATTGAAATTAACCGTGGCGTTGGCGGATTTTGAACGCGCGATTTTACAACGCGCGAGCGGGGAAGAACCGTCCAGAGTGTCGAAAGCGATGAAGAGAGCCGAGATGATTGCGAAAGACGTGCACGCGATGGACGAACACGCGAGAGAGCTGTTCCAGTTTTCCAGTTTAAGGTGCGCTTCGAAAATCGAGGAAGGCGACGTCGCTTCGGCGTTGAAAGGCGCGAACGATTTAAGGAAGAGATGCGAGTATCACAAGAAACGCATGGAAGCGCATTTGGAGGAAACGGAGTTCGTTGAGCGAATATTAGTCAAAGCAGGATTGATTGAGTGGAGGAAGAAGACGATGATGAAGAAGAAGAGTAACGACGACGAGAGCGAAAAAGATGCGAAAAAGACATCGCCGTTCGCGCAGTTGAACGAAAGCGCCAAGGAATGGATACCGGAGCGTCAAGTCATTGCGCGCGCGGAAATTTTATTGGCGGAAACTTCACGCAAGAGTGGGTCGACGAAAGAAACCGCGCAAAGATTACGAGAGGTGAAGAAGATGTTGGACGAGGGATTAGAGGAACTCGGGATTTCGGCGTTGGGTTTGCCATATCGAAAAGAAGGAGGAGATGTGGAGATTGATGAGAATGCGAGGGAGACGAACGGCACCGCGATGAAACGAAACCAAAACAAAGCCGATGAAGATGAAGAGGGTAAAAATGGTGAGATAGCAGCGAAGGAGAAGGACGACGACGAGGAGGAAATGGACGTCGACGAGAAGGAAGAAGAGGAACAAACGCCTACGACCACCAGAACGAGTCGGCGGTCCACGCGAGGTGGTGGCAAATCGACACCGCGTAGCGATAGTAAACCGAGCAAGAAAATTCCGGCGACCGAGTCGACGAAAAAGAAACGAGCGGCAAAGACAAAAGAGGTTGTCGTTCAAAAGAAACCACAATCACCACCACCACCACAACAACAAGAACAACCAAAGAAGCAAGAGAGACTGTGGGTGATGAAAGAGGAAAACTTAGGCCCGCGATCTTCCTGCGACGCGCACCCATTTTTTACTTTACGATGCAGCTGCAACGAGCTTCTCGCGTCTATATATTTAACCGCTGGCGATTACCCGAAGGCTGTCCTCGAAGCGAACGAATTGGACGCGACTGTCTCCGCGTACCCGCGCACGCTCAGTTCGTTAGTCGCGCACTGCGAAATGGTTCGCGGCCACGCGTTGTATTCCATGGGCAAATATCGCGACTCCGTGAAAGCGTTCACGAAAGCCGCCGAAAGAGCCAAGACGCCAAGTTTCCGCGACGTGGCGACTTTGTGCGCCGCTTTAGGGGAGCTGGCGACTGGAGGCACCAAAGGCGCTTCGAAAGCGTTGGATTTGGCGCAACCGATTTGCCGTCGCCACGAAGATTTTTTACAAAACGAAGAAGAAAAGGAGAAACTTAGAAAAAAGAAGGAAGAAGAGAGCAAAAATGCCAAAGACGAGGCAGACGACGACGAAGAGGAAGAGGACGACGACGACGACGAAGAAATCTCGTTTCGCCCATCTTTGGTCGACCGAGCGGTTGCGCTTTTCGTCTCCGGTTTCGCCTTTCTCGAACGCGGAAACCAAGACGGCGCGAAATCTCGCCTCTCCTCGGCGTTGAAACTCGCGCACGCGAAAACCAAAGACACGCAACTCGTCGCCGCGTGTTTGCGCGCCTTAGGGTCCATCGCCTCCGAGCGTTCTGCTTCGAACGAGCAACAACAAGCGTTGGACATGCTCCAATCCGCGTTTACCTTATCTAAAGCGCAAGACGATTTAGACGGTCAAGTCGAAGCGTTGAGGAAACTCGTCGAATCGCACGAAAAGAAAGGCAGCAACGAGAAAGAAAAGAAAACGCTGAGCGATTATTTGCAAAAGAAAGAGAAGCAAATGGAAGACGGTTTGAACAAATTGAAACTGGAAGAGAACAAGATCAACGTTTTGCACTTAGAAAAAGGTCTGAAGGACTTGGAGGAGGACGAGTTAGCGTAGCTTAGCGATATAGAAGAAGTGTCATCTCAATTATGAATGAAGCGCTGCTCAGCGCTTCGTACAAACACACATACACGCGCACACAATAATACAACTCGAAAATTAATCGTCTAATATCAATTTCGTCAACCCGCTCAAACCCACCTTCTTCCTGCACTGAGGACATCTGGACTTTGTCTTTTGCGCTCGAATCAACTCCCGTATGCACTGATCGCAATACACGTGTCCACACTTTGTCGCGGTCGGCTTTTCGATCTCATCCAGACATATCACGCACTTGGGCGTTTTCTTCGGCTGCGGTCCTTTCGGCTCGGGAGTAGTACTCGGCTCGTTTCGCGGACCTTTTGTTGGACTGCTGCTCGTCGCCTTCTTCTTCTTCCGCGCGGAAAGCCGCGTCCCCGTCGGACTCGCATTCGCATCGCTCCCGCCTTCGCTACTCTTTCTCTTCTTATTCGTATTACTTCTATTGTGTCGTTCTAACAGTTCTCTCGCCTGTCGTATTTGCGTCGATTCCTTCTCTCCCACCACGATGACTTCTTCTTCGTTAACGCTTTTTCTTCCTCTGTTTCTTCCTTCTTCTCTTCGTTCTTGTTTCTGTCGTTTCCCTTTCCCTCCTCCTCTCTCCCCGCAAATGATCACCTCGTCGTCCTCTTCCTCGTTTCTTCGTTGAAAGTTTCTTCCTTTCCCTTCTTTCGAACCGACGAATATGATTTCCTCGTCCGTCGAGTCCTCCTCGTCCGATAAACAAATCACATCCGAGAACTCTTTCTCCCGCTCGGGAGGAGATTTTGCCACCATTTTTGTCTTCTTCTTCTTCTTCGCTTTTCGCGCTCGTTTCTTCGTTCCGGGGTCGTTCTCGAGTCGAAACGCCTTCTTCTTTCTTTCGGCGGCTAAAAGAGCAGTTTCAGCGGCTCCACCAACTTCGAGAGTCTTCGTTTCAATCATCATCGCGTCGAGAGTATTCTGCACATCTGAAGTGTGTCTTTTCTTTGGGAAAACGACGAACGAAAATCTGCATAAAAATCACCGACATCACGCTCGCGCGAGATGGCATCCTCCGCGTCGTATTTTTCGAGCAAAAGTTGCGCTTCTGTTGCCGCCAAAGGAAAGAGGAGGCGCGACGTGACGTGCTTTTTGTGTTCTCGTCCTCTTTCTCCTCGCATTCGCCGCCCGAAGACGACGCCTGAACAGTCGTTGAAGCAGAATGTACGATTACAAACCCCTACGGGGACGGTGAAGACGAATACGACGAAGACAAAGACGATGATTAAAGCAAACGTACCACCGCCAATCCTGGAAGATTTATCCCCGTTAGAAACGATCAAAGACTCGTTCGATATGATCGCGACGTCGTTCGCGACGACGGTGACTATTTGGAGCAATAACAGGTTTAATAAGAATAGAAATCCAATGTCTTCGCTCGAAAGCGAAGGAATGCGCTTGGAGAGCGAAGGAGGAGGAAATGACGACGATGGCCGAAAAGGAGGTGGAGGAGGGAACGGAGATAACAACGACGACGAAGGCGATTGGGGCGAAGAAAACGACGGTTACAGCGAAGACTCGCAGTTCGTCTGGATCCGAAACGGCCAAGACGGATTGAAATGGTTGGTTTCGTTCCTCGTGTTTAGTTGGTACTGTTTTTTCTTCGCGCACGAACCGTTTTGGGGGTGCGTTTGGTTAACGTGCGCGATTGGAACCGGGTGGGGGTTGTTTTTAGTTGGGAGCGCGGTTTCCGGCGCGTTGTTTGTGATTAACTTTTTCTATCGCGTGTACGATTCTTCGACGGCGAACGTGTTGAGCGAATCCAAGGAGAAGACGGGAGGGGTGATCGATTACGGCATAGGGATTAAGAAAGAGGCAATTAAGATGATACAGGCGGAGAGGTTTCGGAAGACGATTCCGGAACCGATTGAGAATTTACAAACCGCGCCTGTCGATAGGAATTTGAATCCGAATTTGCCGAAACACGTGTCCTTGTTCGGGACGGACGCGCAGATTGTCCAGATGAAGTTGAAACCGGGGGAGTCGGTCAACGCCGAGCCGGGGGCGATGTGTTACATGAGTTCGAACGTGTTGTCGATTACGAGTTTAGGTCCCGGTGGATTATCAAAAGCAATCGCGAGAGTCTTAGCCGGGGAACCGTTTTTTATCAACACGTTTCGGAATTTAGGCTCCTCGGACGGGTACATCGCGTTGGGGAGTTTGCGACAAGGCGATAAAATCGCCGTCGTGAATTTGAAAGAGAGAGAGGCGGATTTGCTCTGCGCGAGAGATTCGTATTTGTGTTCCATGGGGGACATTTCCGTTTCTGCAGCCGTGTCGTTTTCACAAGAAGCGAGAGGAGGGAGAACGTTATCGCAGGTTTTAAAACAACGCTTCCGAACCGGCGTGCGTTTGATTTTGAGTAAAGGAAACAACATTTTCAACGGCGAATGGTTAGTGGGCGACGGGACCGCGTGTATTACCGGTAAAGGTACGGTCATGCGCAGAACCTTAAAAGAAGGCGAAGAGATGGTGGTCGACGCCAGAGCGGTGTTGGCGTTAGAACGAACGATTGAGTACGATTTAGAGTTGGTTTCTTCGCCCGTGGCGGCGGTGTTTGGCGGCGAAGGTTTGTTCCACGTGCGATTGAAAGGCCCGGGCGGGTTTTATTTACAAAGTTTACCCATCGATAAAGCGAAGAAAAAGCTCCGACTGGGAGGACGAAGCATATAGAGAGAGGAAAAGAAGAAGAGAAAGAAAGCGCAAAACGATTCGCGGCGATGATGTAGCGAGCGCGCATCTCGTCGGATGTACCATCAATTATCAAACGCTATATTTAACTATACTAAAACTCTTCTATCAAGTAAACTTCTTCACAAGTTCCTTCTAAACATCTCCACGTTCCCATCTTTCACCCGCATGGGTAAGAACGTCCCGCTTTTCACCCTCCGACTCGGTTCAAAACTCGTCCTTTCCTCCGCATAGTCCTCTCGAAAAAATGCGTGGGCGACATCCCCTTCACCATTTTCCCGAAATTCTTCGCAAAACCAGGACAACCCTTGGACGCCGCCGATGAATTCCCCGGTGATTGGACTTTGCGCGAATTGCAACACCGGATATCTGAGTACTTTTTGTTTCGATTTCGACGACGAGGACCCTCCGTGGTTGCTTCGCCGTCGAGAACTGTTATTCTTCTCGCCGTTCTCGCCGTACGCTTCGTCGTCTGAATCGTCGCCAAATCCCATCGCGTTCTTCACGGACGACGCCGCTCGTTTGAGCCAACCCATGTTGTCGGATGTCTTCCTCTCTATCTCTCTCTCTTCTCGTTTCTGCCCCGTGGTTTCTGCGGAGGGGAGGACGCTCTAAAGATGATGATCTCGTTGTTTTCGAAGAAGTTTTCGAGT
>Ga0209505_1002435_pt1 | contig 11569 bp, 19 predicted proteins | sample COGITO_mtgs_1103_2_FD_184794 | JGI IMG/M metagenome (GOLD analysis project Ga0209505, IMG submission 184794) | Pelagic marine microbial communities from North Sea - COGITO_mtgs_110331 (SPAdes) (version 2) | ecosystem: Environmental > Aquatic > Marine > Epipelagic ... | reverse complement strand
TGTTTCCACTCAATCCCGATACATAAACTACTTGTCCCTTTAAAACAGAACTTCCAATCATTTTAGCTGCAAATCTTACTGAACCATTTAAATCACCAATAAAATCGGGTGATGTAACACTAGTCGTAAAATTTGCAGTTGTACCCGTTACCGCAGCATCAAATGTTGTGCTACCAAATGTATTCCCATCAGCAGTACTCAGTATAGCTAGTGTAGCCGTATTACCCGAAGTTAAGACTTCTTCTAAAGTTTGATTATCTGATGACTCAGTAAAATACAAATTACCACTACCATCCGTAGATAACACTTGTCCCGAAGTTCCATCTGCATTTGGAAATGTGTAAGCGTTATGGAATCTAATTGCAGTATTTGAAAGATATAATTGTGAACCATTTCCTCCACCATCAGAAATTCTAATAAAATTAGCCGTAAAAATTCCGCTATCCGTGGTTTTTAACAAACCTAAATAACTATCCTTTATTTTATTTCCTGTTAATGCTGCCATGCTTATTTCTTTTTTCTCATTTCTCTTCTCAAATCCTTAAATAACTGTGCCTGTTTCTTCCATATAGCGGGGAAAAAGAATGGATGAGGCTTTGTTCCGTTTGTCAATACATCCATTATAGCAATTCCAATACCATCTTCACTAAAACCCCTAGATATAAAGTAATCTGTTAATCTTTTTATTACATCCCCTCCTTCTCCCTTCATTCCTCTAAATGTACTAGCGTATGAAGACAAACTAGATGGTGGATTTGCTCTTTTTCTTGTTCCAAACTCAACAAATGCTCCGTGAACAGAATCAACAACCAACTTCCATTCGCCTCCCTTTTTTGGAGTAATCTTCTTTTTTACTCTTAAACTCTGTTTTAAATCTCCTTGATCAACAGATTTATTCCTAACTAAATTTAATTCAGCTTCTTTTTTTGAACCCTCAATAAACTTGTTAAATGCCATTTCAATGTTTTTATTCTTCTTTGCAAACATTGATGAAACATGAGCATTAAATTTATTACTATTACTTCTAAAACTGATACTCATTCTATTACGTTACAAACTAGTTCAATAATTCTTTGATAACTCTCTTGAGCAGAAATAGAAACAACGCTATAATCCTTGTCCCTCCAATTAATAAAATTAGATTTAGTTAACAATGGATCCAATTGAGCGTTTCTTATTCTAAAAACCCAAACTCCTTCTAATACATTTTGATTTCCGGTTAAATCTTGTCTATCTTCTCTCTTTTGATAGATGTCTGCCCAAGTACTTAGTACATCACTTTCAGCATCAAAAGAACGTTGTCCTGTTGTGCTTGTAGTATAAGTCCTAGATTTAATAGTTATTCTCTCCCTCATATTACAATAGGTTTGTACGGAGACATTAATTGAATTGTCTCTGTGGGTGGCGCCGTAGGTACATCCTTATCAAAGAAATTTCTATTATTATCGTACATAACCTTAATGTAAGCGAGTGTAGCTAGTTTTATTTCACTTGGGACGGAGGATCCATCCGAATTATAGTAAATGTTTACTGTTTCATATGATTTCTTGAAATCTAAAACCAAACTTCTTGCTCTACTATTAGTTAATCCATAAGTCCAATAATCAGTAGATTCAGTAAACGTACCACTACCATCTGAATTAAAAGTATTATAAGTTACGTTAGTAATAGTAGTTACAGGAGAAAACAATAAATCAATATATTTCTCTGTAGAATCGTATTGAATTACAATATCTCTGTCTCTTAGTGTTTGCTTGAATTGCCTTTCTATATAAGAAGCAGCAGCTTGAAACATATCACCAATAAGAACATCATCAGTAGAGTTATCTACCTTCAGATAGTTCTTTATTTCAGTTAATGTTAAATAATCAAAACTATCGCTTTGTCCACTCGCATCAGAAATAGTATAATTAATCATTCTCTAATTCTTCAATTAAACGAGATTCTTTCCATCTTTTGTCGGCTTCTTTACCAAATTTATCTAAATATTGTTCTCTTAAAGAATCAATATCATCTACCTCTTCTTCTTTGGTTTCTACCTCAACCTTTAATTCCTTAGTCTGAACAACTTGCTTTTCTTCTTTCTTAACGAAATCATATGTTTCATGAATAGCTTGTCCTGTTTTAATTAAGTGTTGTTGATCAGCTTTAGAGGAAACATCTAAAATATCCCCTACCTTAAATTGTCTACCATCATGTAAGAAATCAACTTTTACTTTCATTTGTGCCATACTACTTTGATTTTAATAAATGTTCTAAAATTTTATTATTTAAATTTTCTATACTACCTAGCCTATGTCCTATTTCATTTCTAAATTGTTGATCAGAAGTACTATTAATTTTTACCTCACTCTCTATCGTAGTAACTTTCTTTTCTAGATTATCTAGTCTATTGTCGTGTTGCTTCAAGGTAGCGTTTTGTTGTTTGTCAATTAGTTTGTGTCCAAGGACGCTTCCTCCGGCTCCTGTTGCTCCAACTCCTAATAATGCCATCAATTCTGCCCAATACTGAGTAAGCCATTCGTTCATTATATTATTTAATAATATCTTGCGCTTCCTCTAAACCTATCTTACCGCTTATGAACATATACATGACACAACCCGCTACGAGCAATCTTATTACTTGCTTGATAAATCTAGGTGTTAGTTTAAATTTACCTTCGCCACCTTCTGTAGACTTAACTTGCTCTACAACTTCTCCCGCTAATGGTATTACAGTTTCAATAATATTAAGTAAACCCTTGATTATCATAATTATTTTTTTAACAAAGATAAATAAAAAAAGCCACCATTTTAAAGGTGACTTTCTAAACTAAAAAAACAAGAAAAAAAATATTAAGTATACTCTTTACTTTGAATAACTGATGTCATCTCCATTGGGATTTTATGCCCTAAAAGTTTATTCATTTTATTGATATCACTAAGGAATATTTTTTCCTTATTTAAATATTTTTCTATAATTTCATTTACCTCTTTTATGTTTCTTCGAACATCAAGAACCTCTTCTCTTAATTTATAGTATTTACTTCTCATCTCTTAGTTGTTTAGCTTTTAATTCGTACCACTTAGCCTTTGATAAATCTCTTTCAATAGGCTCGTTTGGTTTTGTTCCTACTCTCATACGATATTTAAAAGAAGTCATCTCACAATGCTTAATAAACGCTTCTTTGCCCCAAATGTCTATCATCATTTCAAAGGTTTCTTTTCCTCCTGTTTTATAATGATTCGGATTTGTGTAATCGTATTCTTCGTTCATAAAACAAGGTTAATAACAAAAAATATAAAAACAAAGAAAAAGGGATGCAAATTGCACCCCCCTTTCAAACAAACACACATAAGTGGTTTAGGCATTCAAACTTGCAATAGCAGTTGAGAACGTTCCATGAACAAAAGCATTTGGATTGTGAATTGGCAAAGCAATTCTTTCTGTAGCTTTTACAGTAACCAAATCCTTAACAAAGTTGTCAGAATGTTGCTCAGAGAAAGAAATTTCCATATCTTCTCTCATTGCTAAAGTAGCACCCGCAGAGAAATCACCGATAATAAACTTATCAGCAGTTACCGCAGTTGAAGGATATATAGGAGTTCCTAAAATTGTCAATACACCATTAACAAACACAACGTAATTAGCGTTGGCATCCTTATTCAAAAACATTTTATTGTAATCAGTTGGATTAACCATAACCGCAGTAGGAAGATACTCAGCAATTTGTGCTTGGTTCTTCGCAGCGATTAGTACATCAAACTCATTAGTGTATGCAGAAGCATTAGCACCAAAGAACTGATAGAAAGCAGCAGATGAAGCCTCGTTAAAAGCAGCACCACCACCGGCAGTCATCAACCCTTGCAAATTAGCGCCTGTTCCGGCACCAAATAACAACTGATTGTCTTCCACATTCATCACCTTAGCGGGAATCCTTGTAGAAATGTATCCACTTAAAGCGGGAACATCGTTAAACATTTCCTTAGTCATAGTTAACTGAGAACCAATGCTTCTTACAGGAGCATCAACAGGATCCAACTTAAATTCAGATTCTCCGTAAGCAGAAGCCTCAACTCTAGCAGCAGCGCCGTTAGTGTAAGAAGTTTCTTGGATATATCGAATTGTGTTAGAATCAGTTGAGATTGTAGTTAGTAAATCTCTTACCCTAGTAGTTCTAGTTGGATCATAGTAAAATCCGTTTAGTCTATCAGCCGGTACAGTATCACCCGATGCGTTAGCAGCAGTTGTCATAATAGCTTTAAGGTTTAATGTAGCTTTAGACGAATCTCCGCTCATAAACGATTTAAAACTAGCACTATCAGCTAAAGCCGCTTTTAGGTTTGCGCTGAAATTTTTTGGTGGAGCATTCTGAAGTGACTTCTGCTTATCCAATTCCAATGAATCAATTCTTGAGTTTAAATCCTCAACAACTTTTCCATGCTTTGAAATCAATTCGTTTACTTCTCCTTTTAATTGGTTCTTGTAATCAGAACCCATATTTTTTTCTACTGATTGCTCTACTTTAGCATCAATAGTGCCTTCTAACCCCTCCTTGAGGGATGTTAAGCGTTGGTTTAAATCTTCCATTTATAATCTTAATAAAAAGTTATCTAATTCGTCTGCTATCCTTTTGCTTTCGACTGATTCTTTTTGGAGTTCAGATTTTTGAGACTCATTAAGTATAAGTGAAGATTTCTCTCTTAGCATTCGTAATTCAAATTCCATTAGATGAGGATTGTCAAGTTTTCTAGACATTCCTATTAACTTATCAAATTCATCTATTAGATTATCAACTGATTTTGTTCCTTTAAACTCAGTTACTTGAGCCAAAGGATTAGCTGCCAAGGTTACCAATGAAAATTCAAATAATTTAATTTCCTTGATGTAGTTGATATTAGCAGCACCTTGTTCTTCCTTAATTGGAATAAATCCAACAGAAAACTCTTTTAATATTCCTTCGGAAACCATTGTTTTAACATCCTTTCCTAAAGAACTATCTGATATTTTTGCTTCAATAAATAAGCCTTTGTCATCCTCTTTCATGGAGATAGCCTTACCAATTGGTTGATGCATATTATGTTGGTATAAGAATGCTATTCTCTCGGAGTTCTCTTGAAGAGTTTTGGTGTAAGCACCTTTTGTGATGATATCGTTGTCTGAATCAACATTATTGAAAGTTGATGCATATCCTTTGACGACACCTTTTTCGTCATCCATGTCATCAAAATAATTTCCTTTGAACCTTAACATAATAAATTTTACGTCAAAGTTAATAAAAAAAAAGAGCATTCATTTACGAACGCTCTCTACACAATATTTAAACATATATCGTAATCATGTACACCACACACACAATTACAAAACAAACTTACACAACATATCCTAAATAACACCTACAATTCACAATTTCTTTTGCCGGAGCATTAAAATCTCTTGGATGCATCATCATGGATCCGTTAACATTAAAAGATTGATTTAATGGAATAGCGCTACTCCTTGTGTAGAATGATGTTGCCTCAAAATGGCTATCTCTTATCCTGTCATCTAAAACACCAACCCAATATTTAGATACGGGTTTTTCATTTGCTATTCTAAGCATTGCCTGTAATTCAACAGATGACTGAGCAATTCCTAGTTCGGTTGCAGCAATTACTCTTGCCCTTGGGTTATTGTTGTGTTTTTTTATTCCATCTACAATATCATCCAAGGAATCGTTTTCTAGTATTATTCTATTTACAATCTCACTTGTTCTTTTCTTAAATAAATCAACCTTTGAAAATCTATTTAAAAAAATAGAAATAACCAATGCATTAATAAATGGATTAGACTCACCACCGTACTTATTCGAATACCTATCATCAATGTATTCCCCTGTCTCAAGATACCCACTCCTCAGTACTCTTTCTAAGCCGTCTGTGCTATTAACTAATTCCCAAGCAGCGTCTATCCCATTTAGTGCAATAAACAACGCTATGCTACCGTAAACATCGTCTAATTCTTTCTCTACCTTTCCTGTGTAGGAATCAATGAAGATGTTCATTCTTCTTTCGGTATTCAATAAAAAAGGAATATCACCCAATCCTTCTTTTAGGTACATACTCCTTCTTTCTCTAAAATTCTTATTTAGTGTAGGGTAATCTAATTCATGGTTACATCTGTTGATAAATGAATCATAATCCTCATAAAAATTTGGATAACACACTACTTTTTATCGTAATCAGATGTGTCATTGAGTAATTGCTGACTAGTACCTCCGGATTCTTTTGGTGTAACACCATCAGAAATCGGAATATAGTTAGCTAACATATGTATTTCGTCCATTTCTTTTTGTTCAATTGGTTCGTATTGCATAACCGCTCTCTTTTCATTTGGTGTAAGCCACCAAGCTAAAGATAACTGCCTAACAACCTTCTCCATGTCTTCCTGTAGTTCGGGAACACTTAAAAAATCAAAATCAATATAATATTGGCTACCATATGTTGGAGTTAACCACCTATTCAATTCATCTCTTACTGCAATTAATTTTGGAAATACTGCTTGTAAATAAAATGCTTTTTTTGCTTCACGATAGTTATTAAAAGTCGAACTTTGGGTGTCATTCAGAAGTATTGATGGAACCTTGTATGCAGAAGCTAAATCCTTAATTGATAAATTATATTGCTCTATTAAAGCTAAATCAGCCAAAGGCAATCCCATTTCAATCCATTTAAAATCATGATTTGTTACCATAATTTCTCCGGCATTATCTACACCCGAATACATGGATTTATATTTGTCCCTAAGAGCAGAAGCGTGTTCTGCCGTTAACATATTGTCTTGTGAACTTAGTATTCCTCTTGCCCCTTGATTTGTTAAATACTTACTACCGGTTTGTATGGCATTATTATTTATGGATAAATTACGAAATAATGGCTGCAATGGACTTTGTCCGTATAAATGACTACCCGCAGTAGAATAATCGGGATTAAAATTCTTTATGTGGGCAACATCCTGTGAAGGAATTGATTTATTGTAACTCAACCAATTTAATGTATATCCCTTTATTGGATCCATTATATCACCACCAACTATCTCAACCAATTGAGAAGGTAGAACGTGCATTTCTTTTATCCTATTTTGTTGGCTACCACTTTCGGGTTTTAATCCCCAAATAAATCCATCACCCGTTAATGACTCAAATGCAATCAAATCTGCTAAAAATTCTGCTTGTCCTTGCTTTGGATTAGGATTTTCTAAAAATTTAGCTAAATCAGAATTATCTGCCGGTTTATATGCTCTTTTTTTTGCTCTCTCAGCCTTAAACATTGCATTATCATTTAATGCACCACTAATTAAGGTATTATATTCTTTTGCTGCCGAACCATCCACCTTCTCGTAGACTCTCATTTTGATGTTTGAAGCAGATTTAGAAATCAAATCAACAATAGAATAAACAGTTGCATTCTTTTGAAATCCTTCCTTTATGTAGGTTTCTTTTGTTGGCTCTTGTTTGATGAACGGAGAAACTCCGAATCTTCCGAAAATTAATTCATTGTATCTAGGATCCGTACTTTTTTGTTTCTTCTTGTTGAAGATGTTAAAAATTCCCATAATTTATTTTAAAGCAAAAATAACACAAATATAAAAAAGGGTTTCATATTACGAAAAATTTATTCCCAATAAAGAAATGTGAATAATAACCCATCCTTAGAGCATCCATTAGGTGATTGTTCTTATCTTCGGGAAATTGCTCATAAGCATTATCATCATCCGGATCAAATCCCCTTTTTAATTTCCATGAATAAGAAGAGTATTCTTTATGCAAATTCTTACTGTCTTTATGATAAAAAACATTTGCCCTCTTTAAAAAATTAATACCCTCAATAATACTACCACTACCCTTCTTACCTTCCCTAGCATTAAAGCCACTACGTTTTAATTGCTCTATTGTTTGTTTTTGATTATGATCGCAATAGATAGGCTCACCCATATAATGAGCATTACGCAATGTCATAATTATATCCTCATCAACCATCTTAGTTGAATAAGCTAATTCTTTTACATAAATACTTTCATTAGCACTAACAATCTTTAAAATTGCCGTTGGATCCGGAAAGAATCCAAAATCTACAGAATAAAATACTCCACCTTCGGGTAACTCACTAATATCTTCCCATCCCTTATAAATCCTACCCTTATTCGTACTTGCCCTTAAACCCAAACCAAATACCCTATATGCCTCCGGATCGGTAATTTCAAGTTTCTGAATTTCCTTTTTTTGTATCTCACTAAGAAAATTATTATCCTTATAGGTGCTTACAAAAACTGCTGCATCTTCTGCCCTGTTATCCTCCAAGTCATATATCCAATGTTCAGTCATACTAGGATTATAACAAAAATACATTTGGGTTGTTGTTCTGTAATTTATTTGTCTGAACTCTTCTTTACTCAATTCTTGACATTCTATAATATATGCTATGTCCCTCTTCATTGAGCGCAATCGTTCGGGTTGATCTCCTGTAGCCAAAAACTTAAACGTATGCCCATTGAGGGTGTATTTCATATCAGTCTTATTATGAAATTCAGCCGAATAATACCCCCACGAATTTAAAATTTCCATGTAGTCAGAGTAACCCGAGTCTTTCAGAGATGGTAAAAATTTCCTTATTATAGTGAAATTTAACGCTTCTTTTGGATCAGTATTCAAAGCCTTGTAAATAAGATATTGCAAAATGGCATAAGTTTTACCGGAACGTGTTCCACCATTATGAATTACAAATCTTTTATCTGAACTATTTAAGCATTGATAAAATTGCTTATTCGCCTTGATCTGCATCTATTATCTCTGCTTCCTCTATTTGAAAATTATCTGCCGGTATAATTTGGATTAACTCTTTCTTTTGTGTTACCTCCACTTGTCGCTTCTCAACCCATCCCGCTTGGGTTTTTAAGAAGAATATCTGAGATAATGTATCATCCTTTTCAATTGCTTTACGAATTAAGCTATTAGCAACCTTTTCTTTCACTACTGCTCTAATGGCATCTGCTTTTGCCCTAAACTCCTCATCGTTGTTGTAATAATTTCTGTAAGTTGATATTGATACTCCGGATCTATCACATGAATGTTGAATTGCTCCATATTCATCTTGCATAGCCTCTAATATCTTATTCTTGTTAATTTGTGTGGTAACGGCAGCATTTGTGTTGCCCTTCCCCTTATAGTATGTTTCTTCCTTTGGCATAGCGCAAATATAGCTACTATTTGTTTTTACTAATCAAATTGTTTTAATTCATCAAGATTACTTATATTTGCATTGCTCACAATAAAATACCTTTCTTCATATAAGACATTTAAAGAAAACTAGAAATGAGCTAACTAGTCTTTAAAAACCTTAGTCGTTGAAGAGAGGGACTAGGGTTTTTTTTATGTTCTCTTTTTCCTAAAATAAAAGAGGTTACTACTTTACTTACTTCATAGATGTAAGCGGTAGATTTCTGAAAACATAATTCTTTTTGAAAACTAAGAAGATATATTTATTTTAAATAGTTAGTATGGGCTTTATGATTTGATACCGCTAACTAGCCACACTTAATTGATAACTCATTAACTCAGTTGTATTACGGTAATAGCTAACAGATCAATTCTCTTCTAGGGGGTAGGGGGTTGATTTGTTTTTTATTACCATCCTTATCTCTAATCTATTAATCTAGTTGTATTATGATACTCAAATGAATGAATAATGAGTCATTAAAGTATAAAAAAGACATTAATGAGTGCTTTTATCGTAACATATTTAATGTTTTATTTGTTACAAGAAATGGGCAAAATTATTTATTATATAAAAAAATAAAAAGAAATATTTGCTTTTTAATATTCATTTGTTTTCCTTTGAATTAAACAAACAGAAAAAACAATGGAATATTATAACAATAAAGCCTTAGAGGTTATTCTTAAATATGAAAAATCAACAAACAAAAATACTGTTACTTTAAATAACAATCAAAAATACATTAACGAAAACTTAGTTGAGTTTATTAATGTTTTTAAAGGATTTATAGATGAGTTAAAAGAGGAAAATAAATTGATTAGAGAAGATTTAAAAGAAATTAAATCTGTATTTAACCTAGATAAGGAATCTACTAAAGATAAAGAAATATCATCTCCTCCAAAAGAATATCAAGAAATGATTGATTTACTTTCTAAGTCAATTAATTATCTTAATCTTGATAATAGAGCATATAATCGTCTTGAATCTGGTTCAATTAGAAACCTTGCTGATTTAGTTAAACTTAATAAAAAAACATTAATGAGAATTAGAATGTTAGGTAAAAACTCTTTTAATGTAATAATTAATGCTTTAGCTGAACATAAATTAACACTTGAAATGGACATTAGCAAATACGAACCACATTTAGAATTAAACACAAAATAAAATGACATATTACAACACAAACAACGAATCAGCAGAAAACAGAAAAGTTTCCGAAAAGAAAACTATGAAACAAGATGATATCATACTTTCATTTTTCAAAGAGACTAAAACGTTTACTCCGTCAAAAATTTGGCAACAATTCCCAACTAAAGCACCATTAACCTCAGTTAGAAGGAGTATCAACACACTCAAACAAAATGGAAAGATTATTGAGACAGGCAACAAGCCTATGGGAATTTATGGGAAAGTTGAACGTGAATATAAATTAAACCTATAAACACATGAAAAAATATATAATTGAATCAGACACACCTTTATTAGATTTTACTCTAGAATATCCTAGAATATCAATTGATGTAGAATATGCAGCAACATTGTCTAAATTTGCTCTATTATCATATTTGGACGAAGAATTTATGTTTTACCATGAGAGGATAGACAGATGAACCTAGAAACGCTAGAAATACTTAAAAAAGACATCATAAAGCAAATTCAATATGACAACATGAAAATTGTCCGGATGGAGCAAAAGCTAAAGGAAATTGAAGAAAAAATATCAAAACTAAAAAACCAATGAAAAAAATCATATGGCTCCTGTTAATAATCTTTGGATGCACACAGAAATTATGTCCCACCTACACAAAATTAGATTATGATAAAGAAAGAATGGCTATTCATGAGTCAAGAGCCTAAAAAAGAAGACATTATTTGGAGTTGTTCCGTTTGCGGATCCTTCAATGGAATAAATAACATCCAATGCGGCAAATGCCAAAAAATTAAAGAACCAACAGACACAACATACTAAAATGAATATATTAATATATGAAAATTCTTACTCCAAAACAAAAAGCACTAGACATCATCCATAAAATCTGTAAGGTGAATACAGAATGCTCTAACTCATTAGCAATTGTTCTTGTAAATGAAATAATCAAGGAATCAGACAATGCAAACTATTGGGAACGTGTAAAATCAGAAATAATTACCCTAAACCAATAAGAAGACATGACAACCTATTTAACATCACTCACAATAGCCTTTTTTGCTTCAACGGTAATCTTAGCACTAATCAACTATAAACTCGTCAAAAGCCTTAAAAGAGCAGAAGACGAAGCACAATATTGGGTTGAGGTGTGCATAAAAATTAACAAAGCAAATAAAAACGAATCCTCAG
>Ga0209505_1002419_pt1 | contig 11620 bp, 7 predicted proteins | sample COGITO_mtgs_1103_2_FD_184794 | JGI IMG/M metagenome (GOLD analysis project Ga0209505, IMG submission 184794) | Pelagic marine microbial communities from North Sea - COGITO_mtgs_110331 (SPAdes) (version 2) | ecosystem: Environmental > Aquatic > Marine > Epipelagic ... | reverse complement strand
TAACGATCAAGGCGCGGTGTGTTTCCTTCACCCGATGCGCAATGAGGTCAAAGTCGATCGGACTGATCGACCTCAAATCGAGGATTTCGGTGCGTTCCTCCAATCCGTTGGTCGCTTCTTTAGTCCAGTAAACTCCGCGCCCATACGTGATGATGGTACAGGTACTTTCATCGTTGGTTCCTGTGTGCGTCAAGCTGCGAACCATTCGGCCTTGCCCAATCGGAACCCGATAATCGGCATCGGGCTCGATGACTTTGGCCTCTTCCGTGCCGGGGATTTTGGACCAATAGAGTCCTTTGTGCTCCAATACAATGACGGGATTGGGGTCGTAATAAGCAGATTTGAGCAAGCCTTTGAGATCGGCTCCGTTGGATGGGTACACGACTTTGATGCCGCGAATATTGGCCAATATGGATTCGATGCTAGAACTGTGGTACGGACCTCCAGATCCATAAGCCCCGATGGGTACTCGAATTACGCTGTGCACAGGCCATTGCCCGTTGGAGAGAAAGTAACTTCTGCTCAGCTCCGTGAACAATTGATTCAGTCCGGGCCATAAGTAATCGGCGAACTGTACTTCCACAATAGGGCGCAACCCCACAGCTGACATGCCTGCCGTAGAGCCAATGATGAATGCTTCTTGGATGGGCGTGTTGAAGACCCTGGAATCCCCAAATTTTTGTGCGAGTGTCGCCGCCTCTCGAAATACCCCGCCCAAACGTCCTCCTACATCTTGTCCGTACAAAAGGGCCTCTGGATGGGCTTCTAGGATTTCTTGCATCGCGTGCAGAGCGCAATCGACCATCAGGGTCGTTTCATCTCCTGACCCTACGCGCTGCCCCGTCTCTTCTATAATTTCGGTTGGTGCCAAAACATGGGCAGCCAACTTATTCGGATCGGGTTCGTCGTGCTGCTGGGCTCGATCGAATGCGGCTTGCACCTCGTTCGCTGCGTCGCTCTGGATTTGATCCAATTCTTTCTCGTCTATGCCGAGTTGAATCAAGCGGTTGCGCAAGGCGGTCAGGGGGTCACGCTTTTCATGTTCTTCCAGATCGTCGCGGTACCACTCTTTGCGGACTCCACTGGTGTGGTGTCCGAGAAGCGGAACATGCGCGTGCACCAGCACAGGCGCACGCTGTGTTCGAACGTGCTCGAACGCAGCGTTCATCGCAACCATGCTTTCTTCCGTATTGGCACCATCGACCTCGATCAATTTAATCTGGGGAAATGCTTTGGCCAAGGTTGAAGCGTCATGGGAACGAATCTCGGAGGCGTGGGCGGAAATATCCCATTCGTTGTCCTGTACCAACCAAATAATGGGAAGTTTGCGCAAGTCACTCATGTGCAGGGCCTCACTCACTTCCCCCTCCGTCATGGCTGCATCACCGATGGAGCAGACGACCACAGGTGGGGCGCCTTCTCGGTCGTGGGGGATGCCCTGAATTTCTTTGTACTGCAAGCCCAATGCCACTCCAGCTGCGGGAATGGCCTGCATTCCGGTGGCACTGCTTTGGTGGGGAATTCGCGGTAAATCAGGCCGGTTTAAGGAGGGGTGGCTGTAATACGTCCGTCCACCGCTAAAGGGATCATCTCCTTTGGCCAGCAATTGGAGCATCAGATCTTCCGGTTCCATGCCCATCGTCAACAGCAAACAATCATCCCGGTAATAGGCGCTCAGGTAATCCTGGTTTTCGAGAAGCCGGCCTGCGGCCCACTGAATGGCTTCATGGCCTCGAGCACACGCGTGCACGTATTTGGAGGTCAATCGCGCATTGGCTTCGTACAGGTCGCTCATGGCTCGGGCAGTGCTCATGGTGCGAAATGCCTGAATCAATGCTTTGACGCCGGATTTGATGGTGGAAGCTTCCTTCATTTTTCGTCTTCGTCGTAAAGATAGAGCAGTCCGGATGGGCTACCTTCGCCGAGATGCACTTCAATTGCTGGAAATGGGAAGGGACGGGCAATGATTTTGTCCTATTTGACCGACGCGATTGGCCGGAATTGCCTGATGCTGGCGAAATTCATCGGCTTTGCGATCGAGACGGACCGGTGGGAGCGGATGGGGTCATCTTTTTTCGACCGATGGTCGAACTGCGGGCCGAAGGGATGGCAACAGATTGGGAAATGGACTACATCAATGCAGATGGTTCGAGGTCTTTTTGTGGCAATGGAAGCCGTGCGCTCTTCTCTTTCCTGCGAGAAAAAGGATGGATGCCTCAGAAGGGAGGAGTCTTGCATGCCTGCGACGGTGCCCATGCGGTATGCTGGAATGCGGCCCTTGGCGAGCCCGGAGTCGAAATGCGTTCAGTGGCTCCACCTCGTGTGGCTCCAAGTTTTTTGGGGGGCGATCGAGCGCATTTTGTGGATACGGGGTCGCCTCATCACATTGAGTGGGTGGACGAGGTGAGGCAATTGGATGTGATTCAACAGGGTCGAGCGATTCGAAATGCGTCAGAATATGCGCCCGATGGGACCAATGTGGATTTCGTTCGGGTCGCAGGAGACGGCTTGCTGGAGATGCGCACCTTCGAACGCGGAGTCGAAAATGAAACGAAAGCCTGCGGAACTGGCGCAGCTGCAGCTGCCATTGCGGATTACTCGGAGCGGGGAGGAAGCCTCGAACGCCACATGGCCATGCCAGGTGGGAGGCTCACCGTGCAGGTGCAGCCCCCCGATGCAAAGACGGGACAATTTGATGGAGTCTGGTTATTTGGAGCGGCAAGGCAAGAAATGGAAGGAATTTGGGATGCAGCCAAAGGCCGATTGATTGCGGCGATGGTGGCGATGTTGGCTATATCTGCGGTCTCGGCTCCACTGAATACAATAAAAGCGGCGCCTTGGACAGACCAAGTCCGTGTCTCGGTGCTGACCGGCTCGCCGGGTCCTGAACTCTACAGTGCTTGGGGACATACCGCCATTCGGGTGCTTGACATGGGGCAGGTGCCACCTGTTGATTTGACATACAACTATGGAACCTTTGAATTCAGCGAAGGATTCTACCTGCGGTTCTTGAAAGGAGAATTAAATTACCGACTCGCGCGCTCTTCTTTTTCAGCATTCCAGCTCGAATACATGCGGGAAGGACGGGCGGTTTTGGAGCAGCCCCTCGCTTTGGAGCCTGATGATGCCCGGGCGCTTGTGGCTTATTTGGAATGGAACCACTTGCCTGAAAATCGCGTCTATGCATACAAGTTCTTTGAAGACAATTGTTCTTCCCGCGTCCTGTATCTCCTGAATGCTGTTTTTGGTGAACGCTGGGATAGCGGCTGCGCCGGCGATGTCGCATCCGGGGTAACTTACCGCCAAGCGATTCGCCCCTACATCGTTGGAGATGCCTGGACCGAGGCGGGAATTGATTTTATTTTGGGGCCGCACGCCGATGAGGTCATGCCACCCTGTGGTTCCAGTTTTTTGCCGGACGGTTTGATGGTCCAATTGCTCCAAGGAAGCTTGGACGGTCGCACGGTTGCTCAGCAGCCATCTGAACTCTTGCCTCCTGAGCGCTCGTGGTACCGAGGTGTGGCATCGAACCCCATTTCCTCTCCTCGTTTTTGGGCGTGGATGCTGTTGCTGTGGTCCTTCATTTGGTCTATTCGGCGATTGGTGCAGCACAGAGCGGGAGTCGCAGTCCCCCGATGGGAACGAAGGCTTGGGAAGGGAGTTCAACTTCTTGCGGGGACATTGGGTGTGCTGTTGGCGTTGATGTGGATGTTCACGGATCATACGGACACTTGGGCCAATTGGAATTTAATCTGGGCCTCACCTGCATTGATATTGCTCATTCGGAGAGGAGGCAGGTTAAAGCCTTGGCAGGATCGCACCCGATGGGGGCTCTCCGTTGCGATTTTGCTGTTCTTGTTGGCTTTACCGTTTGTTCCGCAATTCGTATCTTTCCTCTGTGCATTGGTCGCCTGGTCTGTTTGGTTGAGTTTGGATCCGTGGGATGTGCCTGGCGGATGGCCGATGCGAACTAAAAAATGAACGACGTGCGTCCATTGACTCGAGGAAAGGTGCTGGTGCTGATTGGATGTGCAATCATGGTGCTTGGCGGTTGCAATCGGCAACCCATCACGTGGGAGACCAACATTGCATTGCCCTTGGTTGACCAGGTTTGGACATGGTCGGAGGTGATTCAAGGTGCTTCGGATGATTCTACGCTTGCGGTTGATGTTGGGTCACCGGGAACGATTGTGTTCAGCGGTCCCGTCGCTGAATGGGGCATCGAATCCCTGACGCAGTTACCAGACACCATTGTGTCGCAAGAATTAACCCCGGATTTTGACGGTGGACCCTTTGCTGTTCCTCCAGGAGCCGTTTTGTTGGACACGGAAGAGGACATCGTTTTTCAAGGAATCGACCAAGCTTTTACAGGGATTGTCTTAGAATCAGGTCGAATCGAATATTTCGTGGAAAGCTCAACGAATGGGTACGTAGAGCTCTTCTATGCATTCCCGAGCGTCACCATTTTTGGACAACCGGTGGAATTGCAGGTGGTCTTGACGCCAAGCGATGGCGTTGCTTTTGAGACCCGCGAAGGCACCATTGACCTCAGTGGAGCGGTGATTGATTTGACCGGCGTTTCAGGGAATGAAATCAATCGAATTGCGAGCCAATTAATCATCGGAACGCCGAGCAACATCAATGACACCGCGCAGGTGTATGGGTCCGATAGCATCCGAGTGCAAATGCATTTTCAGGAATTGCTCGTCCGTGAAGTGTCTGGTTACTTTGGGCAAGAGAGCATAGGTTTTGATGTGGAGCAGCAGGTATTTGATCCCGTTGATTTCCCCGCCGGTTTTGTGGAAATAAATCCATCACGGGCCACCTTGCAATTTCGAAATACCATTGCGGCTGACCTTCGTTTGCAGTTGGATGCCATGTCGGTGGATGGTTTGCAAGTCACGCATCCTTCCTTGGGCCTTCCTCAATTGATTTCGCGGGCCGCCTGGGAAGATGGAGCGCTGGAGCCGGCTATCTGGGAGATGGACTTATTGGAAACAGCACCATCTATTTTTGAATTGTTGAGCTATTTGCCGCAATGGGTTCAGGTCGTTGGAGAGGGTCTTTTGAACCCGCTGGGCGATGTGTCGGGCGGTCATGATTATTTCGATACACGTGTCCCACCTGCCTTGTACTTGGATTTGGAGTGGCCGTTGGTGGGGACAATTGAAGACTTTCAAATAGCGCGTTCGCTGGAACTGTCCCCCACCGATTTGCCGGGTTTTAACGGGGATTTATTGGTTCGATTGACCAATGGATTTCCTGTGGAATGGACCTTCAACGCGGTCTGGCGGTTTCCGGGCACCGGGATCGACCCCGTGTTCATAGAAGGATTGGTGCCCGCCTTCCCAGGAGGTGAAATGCTCGAGTTGCGTATTCCCGTGGATGAACAGCGATTGGCGACCGCTGGGGTGATTGACGTGGTTGCATCCATGCGATCCGAAGGGCCGGTGGAATTTACCGGTCGAGAACGCATGAGATTGGAGTTGGGCGTCGAAGGAATGTATCAAGTCGAAGTCCCATGAATATCCGAATTCTACTGCTCATTGGATGGCTTATGGCGCCAATGTGGGTTGCCGCCCAGTTGGACAGCATTCCATGGACGCTCACAGTTTGGGGGCAACAGCGATCCAATTCGTTGGACCGGGATATGGGACAAAAACTCTTTCGAGGTGGACACATCACTCCCGAAATGGTGGCTTCTTCCAGCGCAGCTCAAGGTCAGGATATGGGAGCACTGGGCTTCACAACGGGGGTGGATTGGCGGTGGACTTCTCTTAAAGCGTGGAAGAATTCGAATGCTCGGATCTGCGGATCTATTCAGGGGAAATGGGTGGGCGATTCGAGGTGGACACCGGAGCTGTTAGATTTGGTTTTTTCAGGCAACGCTGGGCATTTGGGACGATGGGATGTCTTGGACGGTTCCCGCGTTCGGACTGCGGCTTGGATGAATGCTGCCATAGGCCTCGAAGGACAAAATCAAAACCGCATTGAGATTGGGCTGGTGTACCTGCCAGCGTACACCGGAGTGCACATTCGCAACGGATATTTCCATGTGGACGAAGACATCGACTCTTTGCAGGCTTATATGCGAGCTGATGCGGAAGTGAGTCAGCGGGCTGCCTGGGGCAGTGCCATCAATGCCGAATGGCATTTTTTGCGCGAAGAAGCGCCTTTCGCTTTTCATTTGAGGATTCAAAATCTCGGATGGGCGGTTGTGCCAAAAATGACGCAGTGGAAAGTGGACACCTTGATCGAGACCACAGGGTTGACGTTTCAGGGACCGGAATGGTCATTGGAGGCAGTTCAGCAGGAAGGGTGGGGAGCAGGTTTTGCTTCGGTTGATTCGAATAAGACAGTCGTGCGCATGCTTCCTGCCCGGCTCGACGCATCTTTTGAATACCCGCTTGGCCCACGTTCTGGATGGGATGTGCAAGTGCAGTTGGGAGAATGGATGCCCTTGCCTCGAGCGATCACGGGATACCGAAGGGCCATTGGAAAGCAGTGGCAAGCCGGGATCCAAATGATTGCAGGTGGCTGGGGACGGCTGCGTCCAGCGGCTTGGGCCCGCTGGCGTGTACCCGGTGAGCACGCCATCGTTATTTACCTCGAAGATCCATTTGGATGGGGAACTCATTCTGCCTTCGGTAGAGGCATCACCCTTCAATTCCAGAACATGTAATGCGAACGAGTTGCGGAACTTGGTTTTTCATACCCACCTTTGTGGCTGGAATGTGAACGCTGAGGTACAGCATCATGTCAAGATCAAAAATGGAGAATACATCGAATTTGAAGGATGCCGGCTGGACCGCTGGTGACCGGTTGCAGATCATAGCTGGGCCGTGCGCCATTGAAGGCGAAGACATCGCCATGCGTGTCGCCGAAGGAGTGATTGCAACATGCGCCAAATTGGACTTGCCTGTGATTTTCAAAGGATCCTACCGAAAGGCGAACCGGTCTCGGCTCGATAGCTTTACGGGCATTGGAGACGAAAAGGCCCTGGGTATTTTAGCCAAGGTCGGGGAAGCATTTGGAGTGCAGACGACCACAGATGTTCACGCAGCCGAAGAGGCGTCCTTGGCAGCTGCCTACACGGATGTGCTTCAAATCCCCGCATTTTTGTGTCGGCAAACAGATTTATTGGTCGCTGCAGCACAAACAGGCAAGGTGGTCAACGTCAAAAAAGGCCAATTCCTCGCCCCTGAGTCCATGGAGCACGCCGTCCGAAAGATTCACGATTCGGGCAACCCAAAAGCTTGGTTGACTGAACGCGGAACGATGTTGGGATACCAGGACATGGTGGTGGATATGCGCGGCTTTCCTGTGATGCGTCAATACGGTCCTGTCATCGCTGATATTACCCATAGCTTGCAGCAGCCCAACCAACAATCCGGCGTTACCGGGGGGCGTCCAGAACTTATTGCGACGATAGGCCGAGCAGCGGTAGCGGCGGGTGCCAACGGTGTTTTCATCGAAACCCATCCCGAGCCATCGCAGGCGCTTTCTGATGGAGCCAATATGCTGCCGCTGGACCAATTGGAGGGATTGCTTGCGCAGTTAAAACGGGTGCACGAAGCGGTGCAGCATGGATAGAATACGGGCCTTTGCATGCCTTGCGTTGACATGCTTTATGGCATGGGTCAGCGTGACCTCTGCGCAAACGGACACCCTCGAAGTGCGCGTATTGGGTGGACAACAGGATGACCGGGGTCAGCAATTGGTCGAATTGGCCAACGGAGATGTCCTCTCGATCAGCTCCACCAATAGCACAACGGATGACGAACCGCGGGGCTGGTTGCATCGCTTTGATTCGGCTGCGCACGTTATTTGGGAGGCGACAATCGAAGATGCGCCTTTGCTGCAGCCAGTCGATGCTATGGAACACGGCGATGGGCTCCTTACGGTATTCGGAATGCGATTTGGTGGCGTTGGCAATGCGTACGACTGGGGATGGTACACCTTAGATGCGAACGGTGCTTTTTTGACGCAAACTACTTGGGGCACGGACGCATGGGATTTGCCCACACGGATCATGTTCCACAACGATACGATGTGGTCGGTGGGCACCTCTTACATTTCGGGCAACGGCGATGTTTGGGCAACGGGCCACATTTGGATGGACGGTGCTTGGATGCTGGTGCATGAGGGCAATGTGGCTTCGATGCCCGAAGAGGAAGTAGCGGTAGATGCAGCATTTCAGGGTGATACCCTGCTCGTTTTGAGCTCGCTGATCGAGGAAAGTGCTGCACGCTGGCAGGGGGTGAATGCGGCATCGGGTGAGGTGCATTGGTCGCATCAAAGCAGCTGGGTAGATCCAACGGCTGCTGTAGCCATCGATGTGAATAGCACAAATGCAGTAGCGCTGATGAATGTGTCGACGGCGGATGGAATGCGGCTTGCATTTGCAGTGGTAGATTCCGCGGGGAATCTGGTCCTTGAGCAATTGCCTGGTTCCGGTGTGGACATCGCCGGATGCGATGTGCAGTGGTATAGCCCCACGGATTTTGCCACAGTCTCAGTCACCAATGAATTGGGGCTGGGAGGAGAAGAAATCCTGTTCTCACGTTGGTCTGCGGTGAGTGGCGCCTGGCAAGGTGGCCCATCCATCGGTACGCCTTGGGATGAGGTGCCCAGCGCCATGCTGCACGATGAAGATGGACGATTGTGGGTGCTGGGATCGACGAATGGATATTCCAATGGCCGCGATGATGTGTATTTGGTTCAAATTCCGAATGCCTCCATTTCAGATTATACCAACAACGTAGAAACGAACATTTTGGACACCACCTTGTCCATGGAAGAGCCCGTGTTTGAAGCTGGATTTTCTGTCTATCCAAATCCAGCGACGGACTCCTTCACTTTAGAAGGGGTGGACTCGGCTGGGTTTTGGAAGATCTTCAATGGAACAGGCCAACCGGTGAGGTCGGGGAGGGGATCTCAAGGATGGGTTAGCGGCTTACCGCCCGGATCGTATTGGCTCGTTGTGGGCAATGAACGCGGCGGAAGCATGGATGCTGTGCCGCTTTGGATTCGCTAAAGAAGGCGAGGTAAAATCGAATGGTAGCGTTTGGAACGCTTTTTGAAAAGGTTGTAAAATGAATGAACCCATGAAACGACGAAATCTATTGCGCGTCCGTGCAGGGGCCATTGCGGCTTTTGTGGTGACCTTGGTTTGGACAGGTTGCCAACCCACGCTCCACACGATCGGAACGCGCACATGCGAAGAATCCAAGTGGACGCCACAATCCTATTCAATCCAGGACATTCTGCCGGGTGTAGAAAGCAATTTGCAGGCGCAGCGGACCTACGTTGTTTCAAGAAAGGATGGGGCGGACGGGGGTGCTGCCGAGTCGGCATCGTGGTTTCTTGCGACGGATTCGGTGCTCCTTCCAATGCGTTTTCGATTGGACAGCGAAGGAGCTGCTCAATGGTCGGGTACGCGGAATTTTTATGGAGAAGTTCGCCCAGGCGTTCCGACATTGGCAGAAGTGTTCCCGTCTCTTTCGGGAGCTTCTCTGACTGACACGGCTTGGCTAATTCGAGAGTCGCCTGAGGGATGCATGGCGGTCTCCTTGCCACCGGTACAAAAACTGCAGGCGATCGCTGCACCTTGAAGCTAAAGTGACTCTTGGCAATGCAGGTGAAGTTAGGATATTTGCGAAATCTGGAAATTCCTGCATTGAGGGTGGAGGAAATGCCGTGTTTTTGCAGGTGTTCTGTTAATACTGAATGGCCTCGAGAAGTTCCTCAGCCGTAATTGATCTGTCAGCATTTTTTAGAATTGCTGACCAAAGCAACAAGCTTGAATTGATGCTGATCATCTTGACCTTGAGGACATTTTGATTGCTCAGACATGTTGGTTGTATGGTGACAAGGGCTTCTGCTCCAGCAAATTGTCCTGCTTCGATAAAGTCAGAATCGCGGAATAGCCCATCCATATTGAGTTTGTGTTCTTTGAGAATGTGATCTGTTACAGATCGATCTACAACGTCGTAAGACTCCAGAAACCCCAAGGCTAACTCATCTTCAAAATGCATTCCTTGTAAGCCTAAGCAATCCTCTCCTGGTTTCGCAATGGTAAGAATGGTTTGAATATGAGCGATTTCATTGCTGTCGCCTTTGACGTTAAAAGAAACGTCGCTTTTAGCAGCGGTTCTGTTACTCACGACCTTTTCGCGCATGTCTTTTGTTACTCGTCGCACAATTTCATTGGCAATACGCTGGGGGCAATAAGATGAGAGACTAGGTTGGCTGAAGTCAAAGTCTATGATTTGTTCATTGAGATCGCCTGAGATATCTCTTATAGTGCCATGGAGCTCGCTTAGGGTGGTTCCACAACTCAGCGATTCTCTGTAAGTGTAATTAAATGATATGAGGTGTAAAGTGTTGGGCTCAGACCATGTTTCCTGTGGAATCTCTCTACCCTCTACCCATGAATAGAAAGAGGTTGTCTTGTCCCATCGATTACCTTCAATGAGCCGCTCTTCTTCAATAACATGGCCAGAAGCGACAAGCGATTGAAGTGCGCCTCTCCATCCAGCAAAATAACCACGCTCTTTGAGCTGCTTCTTCAGCTGATCTTCATCTAATTCTCCGTTAATCGAGCTCAGATGAGTAGCAATTTGAATCTTATTTTGTTCAGCATTGATTTGTTGTTGAGCCCAGTCAGGGTTGACAACATTGAATCCTGCTCTTTGGAAGGCTGAGAGGAAATTTGAGTACATCCCAGCTTGATCCGCGTTCATTCTTGCAAAGATGAAAAAGTCGGGCTTTGTAAAGCCGTCCTCCCCTTGAGTAGAAAAACGCTGGCAAACTGCATCTCTTGAGAAAAATGCGCAGAAAGCAAGGATAGCGAACCGTTTAAATTTCATGCTAGCTGTTGTTTAGAATCCAAGGATCAAATCTAACTACTTATCCTTAAAAGGTAAATTGGCCCTAAAAAGCTGTTTGTTCAGAGTTGATTGACGTTTAAAAAAAAGAAAGCTCGAGCAAATTTTAATGCCGTATAACTGGAGCTTCTCCTTGTCATTCTCTCGATTACCAGCCGTTCCGTGATTTTTTAGTTGGAGGATCCTCTTTGGTCACTTTTTGTTGACGAGGGTTCCCATTCACCACTGGATAAGTGTAGTGGTAGTTTCTGTAAGTACGGTCCTTATACTCGTCGTAAGTCTCACCGCTCAATGTGTCTCGAACTGCCTGTGTAACACGCGAGGCGCTCAATATTGATCCCGTTGCAACGTCTAATACTTTTAGGTCAATAACAGTCCGCGCCTCTCTAATAACGCGCTCGACGTAACCACCAAATTCTGACTGCTCCTCTTCGATTACAATGCCGCACTCAACAATCCTATAGGACAATGCCTTTTGAGCTGTGTTTAGGGATGTAGAATCCTTGTAGACCCAGTTTTTCTTGTCATAGTATTCACTTCCACCAACGCCTCGACTAGAGCTATATCCGCTTGAATATCCGCCTAGATAAACTGAACTGCCGCTAGACTCTGCGCTCAAAGCGCTTCCTGTGGACCAATTTTTTTCAGGATTTATCTGAATAAACCCGTCGCCTGATTCAGCGAGCATGCGGTAAATCAAATCCTGATCACGTTCTAATCGTTGATACCCC
>Ga0209505_1002406_pt1 | contig 11656 bp, 7 predicted proteins | sample COGITO_mtgs_1103_2_FD_184794 | JGI IMG/M metagenome (GOLD analysis project Ga0209505, IMG submission 184794) | Pelagic marine microbial communities from North Sea - COGITO_mtgs_110331 (SPAdes) (version 2) | ecosystem: Environmental > Aquatic > Marine > Epipelagic ... | reverse complement strand
ATCGGAAAAAAATGTACCGCATGCGTGCGTAACGAACGCGTCCTCCCGTGGTGGTGATCTCTCGCGATCTTTGCTTCTCTCGCACCACCATACCCATCACCCGTTCGAAACAAATCTCCAAACAACGGCGGGAAAAATGCATTTCTTCGGATCAAATCGATTCAAACCCCGAAGAAACTTCGCGACGATAAACGACGATAAACAACGAAGAAGAAGACGACGACGACTAAAATGCGATATTGATGTTGTTGTTGATGATGATGTTGTCGTTTTGGCCGCACCTGTTGTTAATAAAAAAGATTTTCTTTGTCTTCTTCTTTACGTTGTTGTTTGTGCGGGATTTTGTACGAGTTTTTGGAAGAAGAAGAACAAAATACAAAAATAAAGGAGAAGTATGACTACGAGTACACGTACGTGTGCATCTTTTCTCTCTGCCGCTGCTGCTGCTATTACTACTGCTACTACGACTACTACCCATCTCTAATAATACGCGATTCTCTGTTCGTCGACGTCTTCGATGCCTTCAATTTCGTGCAACGAGGCCCAATCCTTCACCGTGGCTAACTTGACGCCTTCGCCGGAAACGGAATAGGAGATGCGTAAATCGCACCCGTCGAGAACCATGGTTGGATAATGGACGTGTTTTCCCGGCTCTAAGGAGTCTTCGATGAACAATACGGCTTCTTTCCAGGTTCTGCCGTCGTCGGAGGAGGTGGAAAGTGCGAGCTTACCTCGCGTGACGCCTATTCTTGGGTGTTTCATGAAGGCGTGCGCATTGTGGCAGACGACGATGACGCCGTTTGGAAGCAACACTGCGGAGACTTTCGAGTTTGGGTTTTGTAACGGGGTCGCGTGTGGAGTGTCCCAACTTTCGCCGTTATCCGCGGAATGCGAGACATATATCGCGCCTCGGCTCGTTCGAAAGAACTGCGCGAGTCGACCGTCTCGTAACGGGCCAACGATGGACCCTTCGATGAGCCAATCCGGTTTGCCGTCTTTCATTTTATTCTTTACGTGTTCGATTTTCGCGTCTGTCTTGTGGAACGAGAGGCCGTCGTCTAAAGAATGCAACACGGAGGCGTAATCCGGTGCTTTCCGAGGTTGACATTTGGCATCCGCTCTCGGATGTTCTCTCCAAAATGGAAGAAGGACGACATTGTTCAATTTTAACGGAGGATTCCCGATAACTTTCGGGATGGTTTCTTCGCTCAGAATCGTCTCTTCCTCGCCAAACGCCCACGGGTCGTCGTTGATATCCCCATCCTCGTCGTCATTTATCCGAATCGAGACTCGCTTGATGTTCCCGCCAGGTCGCCACCACGGCCCTACGCTCGCCGCTTTCTTTGCTTTCGACACGATGCCTTCTTTACTCTCGTCCCAGTACACGGACACGTCTTCTTCTTCGGACCCGCTTTTCCGTTTCCTCACGATATCCTCGCACTCGCCGCTCTCGCAGTGCCAACACTTCTCGCTCTCCGCGTAAAACAAATACGTCGTCTCACCACCACCACTACCACTGCTGCTACTGCCGCTGCTAAAAAACGTCGGCGCCCACCGAACGCCAAACTTTCTACCGGGCACCACCCTCGCTTTCGTCCACGTCGCGCCGCCGTCCGCGCTTTTGCTCACGAATAAACTCTGGTCGTCCGTGCCTTCCACTTTGTGCGCGCCTTGCCACGCGGCGAGGAGTACCTTCTTCCCGTCGTCGTCGTCGTCGTCGTCCTTTCCTCGCGTCTTCGTCGCCACCGGGTGTATCGACGCCATGTGAACGTAGCCTAATCGTTTCGCGTTCGTTTGGAAAATCCACGATTTTTGCACTCTTCTTTCTTGTTCTTGTCCTCCTCGTTGCATCTCCTCGTCGTCCGCGTCTTCCTCGTCGTCTTCTCTTCCTCCTCGTCTGAATCGTCTTTGCCTCGAACACTTTCTCAGCAAAGTCATCGTTCCGTCGTTTCCTCTTTCACGAGCGCTCGGAAAGCCATTTCTGGGAAAACGTGCATACTCGTCCTCTGCCTCCTCGTCGTCGTTTCGAGTGTTCACATCGTCATTTTCGTCCTCGGAAGCGCTAGTGCTTTTACCGATGAGTGCTAAAGAAGAAGGCGGCGAAGATGAAATTCGCGCGAAAACGGCCACCACGGAGAGGAAACAGATGAAGAGCAAGGCGAGAAGAATCGGTCGTTTTTCTTCTCTCGTATGTCTTTTTACCGAGCCAACACTATGCATCGTCGTCGAAATCCGTCGCGGTGCGTTACGCTCGCTCCTCCTTTCCCTCTCGTCGTCTCGCGTTCGTCTTTAAAAAACGTCCTCGACGCCTCGCAGAGCGCGCGAAAGAGATGAGATTTGTGACGACTGTTTTCTCCACAAAAGGTGTTCGACTACGCGGAGAAGAACAACCTAATAATACAAATGTTAGATGGAAACCCAATCGCGCGGGCCATCCTTCGACAACAAACGAAAGTTGCAGCTTTTGTTAATGCAAAAGCGACAAAAACGAAGGGAGGAGGGACGACACCCGACGACGTCATCGTAAAGAAGAAGACGAGGTTTGGATTGGATGCGATTTCAAATGTCGACGACGGAACAACCAACCAAACGGAGTTTGATGCGTTCGATGATGACGACGATGGTTTTGCAACGAAAACAACGGAAGCGAGACAGAAGGAAACCCCTTTGAAGTCGGCGGTGTCATTCACGAGGAGGAAACGGAAAGGAGGGTGTTTTATACAACCAACAGAAGCAGTGAAGGTTGGTGATGAGAAAAAGGCAGACGAGGAGGAGGAGAAGAGGTGCAAGGTTCGCTGTACGCCGCGCGCATCGGACGATGAACCCTTTTCGAAGAAGAAGACAAAAACGACGAAACATAAACAGATGTACTTGGATCTGGGGCAAAAATCGTTCGCGCACGCGACGTGTTCGATATGCGGGTTGATGTTTGCGAAAGGCGAACCGTCGGACGAGGAGTTACATCGAAAGCACCACGCGAAGTTTCTCGAGGAAAGAGATAACGCGTTCGTGACGGTGAACGTAAACAAGGCGAACTCGTTCTGGGTCGATGAAAGGAAACAGAATTGGCAGGAAGTAGAGATTGTAAGAAAAGATGCGCCGTCGTCGTCGTCGGAAAAGTCGGAAAAGTGTCGCGTGTATCGCGTGACGAAAGGAGGGTGCGATCGACACGCGTGGGCGAAAGTGAAACGGGTTGCGAAGATAGTTGAAACAGAAATCGGGGCCGTAGAAGAATGGGTACTAGGAGGAGAAGAAGAGAATAAGGATTTGCACGTCGTTGCGTTCGTGTGCGTGTCTTTCACGGGTGGGAAAGCGAACGAAGGAAAAATCATCGGCGCGGCGTTTTGCGAGGATGTCGCGGCGAATCAAAGAGAGGTGTTTGCGTCGACGAGGGCGGGAGGAAAGGCGGATGAGAAGGCACCGAGTGGAAACGATTCGTCCGCGGCGGTGACGACGACGACGACAACGAGTGCGAATGATAACGTTCGTGGCGGAGGGGTGTTGAAGAAAGGTGCTCGGATACAGCTTTCATCCCAAACGAGAGATTCAGTTGGAATTCGAGCGCTTTGGGTACACAAAAAGTTTCGTCGCGCGGGTGTTTCTTACAACCTGTTGGAAAATTGTCGACGACGATTTTACGGCGACGCCTCCATGATTGGCTCTTCGACAATAGTGGAGAAAGATAGAGTGGCTTTTTCTCAGCCAACTTACCAAGGGGAGTTATTTATTGCCAAATACGCCGGCAACGGAGGCTTTCTCGTGTACGAATAATAGGCAAAGTAATAGCTAGGGAAACAAATAAACCACGTAGTCAAATGTAAATTGTAGATAGGATAGATAGATTTAGATGTTCAGTTAAACTGTGTTTTTTACAATATATATACGCTTTGTAGTGGGTATACAATCATGTTATGTTATTATCGCGTTCGGTTCAAGACGGCTTCTTGAACGGCGTCCTTGGTCGCTTGCGATCGACCGTCCATCTCTGTCAACTGTTCCGGGTCAATCGTCATCAACTGTTGCTCGTCGTTTTCTTCTAACACGTAACCGGCACCAAAAACCACCGGAGACTCGTCTTCCATCTTTTGCGGTCTCTTCCACCCTTGCCCGGAGAAAGTACTCGCTTCCGCCATGATGTCGTCGTTGATCTTCTTCAACCCAGCCGTCTTCATGCCCTTCGCCTTGGCCGAAACTACTTCCGCGGCTAACTTTCCACCCAACACGGCACCTTCCATAGATCCGAGGAACTTCTGACTCGTCCAATCACCGGCTAACGTGAAGTTCTTGATCGGAGTTTCTTGCGACGGTCGGTACTTATTTCTACCCGGAACGGCGGCGTACACCGATCGCGGCGTTTTCACGACGGCGTGTTTCAACAACTTCGCGCCGACGCCATCCGGCGCTTTCTTCCCAATTTCCAACGGAAACAAACGCTCGAGTTCTTTCATGGTGGCGTCGACGATTTCTTGGTTCGATTTTGCGATCCAGTTCGTTTTACCGCCGGCAATCGGCGAGCACGGCGCAAAGACTAATTCGATCATAGATTTTTCTTCGTCGTAATATTCTTTGCACGTGGTAGACATGTCCGCGTAGACTGACAATAACGGCGATCGAGAAAAGCACAAGTGGTCGACGTTTTGCAACTTGCGATCAAACCACAAGTGAATGTTAATAACTGGGATACCTTCGAGTTGTTTCATTTGTTGGAAAAATGGCATCTTCGTCCACGGTTCCGGGCACATTCTCTTCATGACGTCCACCGGTACGGCCGAGATGAACTCGTCCGCTTCGATGACTTCACCGTTCGCCATCAAGATGTGTTTCACCGAATCGTCCTCGTTCAAAACCCACTCTTTCACGCGTTGCTTCATCAACACTTTACCACCGTTTTTCTCTATGCTTTGTTTCATCGGCTCGCACAAACGATCCGGTTGATTACCGTCCAAAAATGCCATCTGCAAACCGTCCGTCTCGTTTAAGAAACGGTTCATCGCGGTCAACACGACCGTCATGGACAACTTGTCCGGGTCGATGAAGTCCAAAGCTTTAGCCATTGAAATGAACACCTCTTCGTTGATTCTTTCCGGCATGCCATACTTTCTCATAAAGTCCGTCACCGATAACTCGTCTTGCTTATCGATAAAATCTTGACCTTCAATCAACATCGGCAACAACGGCGGCGCGGTTTGTAATTTTTCCGGCAACGTCAACATCTTCTGGTTCAACAAAATTGCCAACCCAAAGTTCAACGGCGCCGGGATACCTTTGATGAAATCAAACGTCGTAAACTCCCCCGGCAACTCCTGCATGGCGAAAATCATCTTGTGCACCTTCCATTGCAATCGATCTTCGATGTCCAACTCGCTGAACAAGTTCATCATGTTCGGATACGCGCCAAAGAAAATGTGCAACCCGGTTTCAATCCAATCCCCATCTTTGTCTTTCCACGCGGAAACTTTACCACCCAACACGTCTCTCGCTTCCAAAACGATCGGTTCGTGACCGGCTTCGGCGAGGTACTTGCCGCACGCCAAGCCGGACAATCCGCCGCCGACGATGACAACTTTTTTCTTTTGTTCCGGCGACGCTTTCAAATCCGTCTGTTGTTGTTGAGAAGAAGATAGAGAAGAGAGCGTTAGTAATGTTTCGCCAAATAAAGGTTCGTCGTTTGCCCGCGCAGAGTAGAAGGAGTCAGTCGCAGTTGTCGCATCATCGAGCTCGCTCGTAAAATTTTCCTCTGTTTTCCTCCATTTTGGAGGAAAAAATCTCATCAAAAATCCTCTCAAGTTTGGATAAAATGGACTAAAAACTGCTGACGTCTTAACACGCTCTGAGGAATAAAAGGGACACCATAACTGCGTTTACGCGTGGTTGTCGGCGGAGAAACGAAAGAAAAGAGAAAGAACGACAAACAGAGAGAATTATTCTCTCACTCATTGAAAATGGTCGACGTACCGCGAATCGTTTACTCAAATCTCCCGCGATGCGATAGTTTTCCGTCTTGTCGATTTGCTCCGGTTTCGGGAAATCTTTCGCGTACACTCTCAGATTGTGTTTGTTCTGACGACGCGTTGTGTTTTGTCCTCTCTTAGAAAAGGATGTGCTGAAACGAGGAGGAGAGAGGCAGGTGGAGGAGAGCATGGATTTCTGCATCGTGGTTGTGTGTGTGTCTATTCTCTCGGCGCGCGCGCGTATAAAAGTGACGCAAGAAGTTTCTTTAGGTGGCGTCACACGTGTGTTTAGGGTACATGTAGCGGAGTACGCACTGTATCGCATCTTTACAAAGCCTGCCAGATGATTTCGAGAGGTTCGTCTGTATCCTCGTTTGAGGATACTTTGTCTTCCTTTTCTTCTGGTTCGTCTTGTTCTTTTCCTCCTCTCTGCGGGGCTTCTTCTTCTTCTTCCTCAAAAGTCTGGTCGGAGGAATAACTTTGGTCGTCGTCGTCGTCGTCGAAGCGTTCTTCTTCCTCTTTCGCTTTTACGCGCGCCGCTTCGGCTTCGGCTTCGGCTTTAGCTTTGGCTTCGGCTTCGGCTTTAGCTTTGGCTTCAGCTTTCAACTCAGCTCTCAATTCAGCTTTTAACTCAGCTTTCAATTCAGCTTTCAATTCAGCTTCGGCTTTCGCTTTTAAGTCAGCTTCGATTCTCGCTTTTTCCTCTTCTTCTTCCGCTCTTTCCTTCTCGTCCGAACTTTGCGGGTCGACGTCCGCGCCGCCGGCTCGTGGTGGTATCTCGTCGTTATCGTTCGTGTTCGAATCATCATCCGCGTTATTCGCAGTATACACCGGCGTCGAAACTTGTTCGCCTTCGATCAAGCTCACCTCTTCAAAGACGAACCCGCTTTTGGTTGTTTCCGCTCTTCGCTCCGTTTCCACCGTTCTCGTTCCTGGAACGAACTGTCCTTCCTCGGCGTAGCCGATTCCGTTTGGATTCACCGCGAACGTCCCTCCGCACTCGGTAAACCTTTCGTTCGGTGCGAGTAAAGGGTTAATCACGTCGCACATAAAATCATCGAACAGTACACCCACGCTCGCGCTCCACCCGAAAATGCCGTCTGAAGTCATACCCGTCTCCACCTCGACCACTGCTTCTACAAAAGTCGTCTGCAAAAAAGAACCGCCGAAGCAAAGAAAGAACGCGAGTCTCGCGACAAAGAACGCATCACGTAATCGTCGTCGTTGTTTCATCGTCGTTGGCATTTTTTATTCTTGCGCGTATTTTGTTGTTTTTTTCTTCTTTTTCTTCTCGTTCGTACAAACTCCAGCACATTTTTTTGTTTAGGGTCTCATATTGAATTAGGGTTCAGCAACTAAGCGCCGACACACCGAGGCACCTCAATCTGATGATGAATCTTCATCATATATCTGCGCTGTTAAGAAGAAGACTAATCATATAATAATGACGAAACAACGAGCGTTCGTGTTCATCAAACCGCACGCGTGCGTGCCAAAAAACGATAACAATTTACTCTACAAACAAAAACTCGTGGAGACGTTTACAGAGAACGGATGTGAAGTCATCAAAGAAGGGAAAATATCTTCGTCCGTCATCGAAAAGAGGAAACTCATCGACGCGCATTACTACGCGATCGCGTCGAAAGCGACTTTACTGAAACCATCCGAGTTGAACGTTCCCGAAGACGTGTTCCAGAAAACGTTTGGAATCTCGTGGAAAGAAGCTTTGGAGAAGAACGTATGTTTTAACGCCTTGGATGCGTGCAAAGAGTTGAACGTGGACGCTTTAGGCTTGGAGAAGCGTTCGAGATTCGCGAAACGATCGGTGAAGTTTGGCGGCGGATTTTATTGCGCGGAAATGCTGAAAGAAGATGGAACGTCCATTTACGTGTTTAACGCGTTTTTTATGTCCATGCGATCTCAGTTTGTTGAGAAAGGGAAACAGATTAAATGGTTCGTCGTGGAATTCGACGACGAGACGTTGAAGTGGGAGGACTTCAGAGCGAAAGTTTTGGGCCCTACGGATCCGAAGAAAGCGCCAGAGACGAGTTTGAGAGGCATATTGTTTAAGAACTGGAAGAAGTACGGTCTGATGAGAAAACCGACGACTGGGGAGAACGGGGTACACGCGTCCGCGTCGCCATTCGAGGCGTTGGCGGAGATTGCGAATTGGACCGGGGAACCCGTCGACGAACAAGCGTACGGCAAACTCTTGATTCAACACGGCATCACGAAAGAAACTTTGGAGATGTGGGGTAAGGATCCACAGGTGAACATCAGAAGCGATGGGTTGAAAGGGTCTTTGTTCGACCAGGTGGAAGATATGGACAGCAAAGAGTGCATGAAAAACTTGATGCAAATTAACAAGTTGAACGAACCGGCGCCGCCGCCACAACCGGTTGTTACGAAGAGCAGCTCTTCGAAGAAGAAGCAGAACAGCGATGCTCCGCCGACGCCGAAGAAGGCAACGACGGGGACGGATAACGGCGACGCGAAAGCGTTGATCGGTGTGCTCGTCGTCGTTGGTTTGACGTTGCTCGCTGGTGGGAATAAGAAGGCGGCGAAGAAGGAGGATAAAAATGCGAAAGCGACGAACAACAAAAAGAACGGAAAGAAGTAAAAACAAACGCGAAAGCGAATGCGAAGAAGCGATATTATCAACGCAAACACGCCAATAATACTACAGACACTAATACATGCTAATAATATAATAATGCATGCCTTTATTAATAATACATTTTATTCCCTTACCTAAAACAAGTACATTATGCGCGTATCGTCAACTCTTCCTCTTGGAAGAGCTTCGCGTGCTCGCGCGTCTTTGCTGACCGCCGCCTTTCGCTTGGTTGTTCACCTCGGCTGAAAGCGTGCTCGACGGCGGAACTTTTGCTCGCAATAACGCATTTGTTGTTGGACTAGAGGAACGTCTGTTTGGACTCGGTGAACGCGCTTTGACGAATCCACCTCCAAAGCTACCGCGCAAAGGCGAAAAGCTTTGATACCCCGCAACCACGTCTCCCCTGGAAGGCGAAGGGCTCTTGGACAAAGGCATCGGCATTCGAAAGCCTTTTTGCGTCGCGAGCACAGCAGTAGGAAGACCAGCACCGTTCGTATTCTTCGGACTGAAACCCCTCGAACGATTTTGTTGTTTCTTTGGACGCGCGTTCAGCGACGTTCCAAACTTTGCCGAATTAAACGACCGTCCTAAACTTCTCGCGCGAACTCTGTTCAAATGGCCAGAGCTCAACGAACTCTTCGATTGGGGTCGACCGACAAACTCGCCGCTCCCGTCCATGGACGCGCTGTTCTCTTCCTCCTCGCTCGAATCGGCCTCGGAATCTGATAACGCCAACTCTGATTCTGAGTTATCGTCCGAATCCTCCTCGGAATCGTCCTCGGAATCCGAATCGTTCCCTCGCCAAACGACGTACGACTCTTCCAAGTTTAACTTTGGAGCGGATTTACGCAACACGTACGGATCGAACGGGAAAAACATTTTCAGCGGACGTCGTCGCGATCGCTCTTGGTGGTATAACACGCTCTTGTCCACGGCATCGTTGTTGGTGTTGTTCGTCTTCTCCACGGCAGCAGCCATTGCTTTCGCGGCGAACGAAACGTCGTGCCGAACGTACGCCTTATCGCGCAACTCGTCTTGAATCTTCTTCCGCTCTTCGGTTTGTTTCGAGAACGTGTCGATCATATCTTCGGTGAACCCCAAAATATTTGCCGCCGAGGCATTCTTAAGAAACTCGTGCACCACCGAAGGCAAGCACGATTGTAAAGGCTCCAACGTTGGCGCGTATAAAATTTCGCGCAAGGGCAAGGCTTGTAAGCGTTTCTTGCTTTTTTCGTCGTTATTCGCAATTTCGTCGCATCGATAACAGAGAATATACATGACTGCTTGACAGCAACTATCGAACGCGTTCAGTTCGACTTCTGACATTGCTTTCACGTTATTCTCGTGCACTTTGCGCATGAGCCATCCGCATACGGTTTCCAACGTTTCTACGACGAACTCTGCGCTGAGAAATTTTGCGCGCGCGACGAACGAGGCTAAATACGCCGCAGCAGCCAATCGCAACGAGTTTGCCTCGTTCGAATTGAGCATTTTAGCGACTAATCCATCTCGTAAAAGTTCGCACGAAGATTTATTCGCGTCGGCACTGTTTTGTTGATCACCATCGTTGAAATCCATGGAACAGAGATAAAATACGATGTATTGCGCAAACTTGGATTTTGGCGCGGGTAACAAGGTTGTGAAAAACGCCCTCGACACGAGCGCTTCTCGCAACCGTTCTATCGATTTCTTCGCGTTGCGATAGTTTTCATCTCCAGTTGCTGCTGCTCCTATGATTTGATTCGCACTCTCGATTCGTTTTTGCAAATATTCGAGGACGAGAAACATCATCTCGTCTAAAGCGTGCGCGGCTTCATCCGTTTCCATATTGTTGATGTTGTTGTCGTTGCTATTCCTACCGTGGTTATGATTCTGTTTCTTCTTACTCCTATTCCTGTTATTGTTTTCCCACGACGCTTTCCCGTTGTTTATGTTCGCGTCGTCAATCGCGGCGTTGAATTCGTCCAATTCAAAGATATCCTCTTCGTCGTTTTCGCGCGAATCCGTATCGCGATCGTCTCCGTTTTCCTCCCCGAACATTTCTGAATCTTCTTCTTCATCCTCCTCCTCCTCGGAAGTCTCGTCGTCGTCGAATCCTTGCTGTAAGTCTTCCCACTTGATCTCCACGTCAATCTCCAACGCTTTCGAAACGCACAAACACAAAAAGTCATCCGCCAACTCCGTATCTCGGCACTCAGCGGATTCCGCGCATCGGAACGCGCAATCTAAATACGCCGCTAATACCATCGCCGAACACGTTTTGTGCGGGAACATGTCGAATAAAACGTGCGAAAAGACTTTCGCGCTCAAAGGAACCAACTTCAATATCTGCACCACCGAATGTACCGCTCTCTCTCTTCTTCTGTTCTCCACGTTCTCTCGCTCGCGATGCTTCGCCGCCTCGTTCGCTCCAGACACGCTGTTGTTGTTATTAAATCTACTCATGCGATAATGTCTGTCGTTTCCACCGCGCGACTCTAACAGCAACATCTCCTCTTTCTTCGCCTCCTTTTCGTCGCCAAAAAATGCCTTCACGAACGTCTTCATCGCGAATTGCACGCACGACCCTCCTTTCACCGTCGCCAAGTTGATTAAAAACTGACTCGCGCTCGCGTAATAGGCGTCATCACACGTCCTCAACGATACCGTCGAACACTTTTCTAAAGTCACGCGCTCCAATAAATGTTCGTGCGCTCTATATTCTACGTACGTCGCGTGCTCGGCTAACGCGTCCACCAACGCCACTACGCTCTCGTCTATTTTCTTCGCTACTGCTTCCTCGCCGGTATTCTCGTTGTTCTCGTTAATCGACGAAAACGCGTCCAATAACTCGTAATACCCGCCTCGTTCGTTCCGTTCTTTGCTATCCACCAAGGATTCTTTCACCCACGAGCGTAACGCTTTCATGGCTTCTTCGTTCACCTCTTTTTTTCTCCCTCCTTTCTCCTCTTGGCGGCTGCCAAATTTTGCGGACTTTTGGGAGGTGTTGTTCTCGTTCGATGTCCCTCCCGGAGGAGAGGATTGGGAGAGCGCTGATGTGGAGTTTTCACCAACTGCTCTCATTTTCTTTCGTTTCTTTTAGTTCTTT
>Ga0209505_1002394_pt1 | contig 11725 bp, 5 predicted proteins | sample COGITO_mtgs_1103_2_FD_184794 | JGI IMG/M metagenome (GOLD analysis project Ga0209505, IMG submission 184794) | Pelagic marine microbial communities from North Sea - COGITO_mtgs_110331 (SPAdes) (version 2) | ecosystem: Environmental > Aquatic > Marine > Epipelagic ... | reverse complement strand
GAAGGCGAGAGAGGATCGGTCGCAGATGTGAGGGTTTTACTGAAACTCGCTTTTGTCTTCTTCTTCTTCTTTGATGAAAACTTTAATGATGATGATGATGAGAACGAATGTGTTTGCTTTTGTGACGTACTTTACTCTCGTATAAATTCATCAAAAGAACTAAAAAACATCTCTCTCTCTCTCTCTCTCTCTCACTCTCTCTCTCTCTAAGTACCGCGGCAAAAAAAGACTTTATTATTTTTATCCCTGCGCGGCTCTGGCCGCCTCTTCCGCGGCCTGCGCTCGTCGCTTCTTCGCCTCCTCCGCGGCTGCTTTTTCGTCTTCAATTTTCTTAATCACCGCGTCGACGACGGTTTCGTCCAACGTGTCCGCGCCGTCCAGGCCTTTCCTCACGACGGCAATTTCTACGTGTTTTGATCCCGGTTCGCACACCTCCAGAAGCGCTTTGACGCATAACTCGACGCACTCGTCGCCACTTTTCTCCTCGTAGTTCTTTTCCAACCACTCTCTTACTGGTTTGCTCGATCGACCGATGGCGTTCGCTTTCCACGCCGTGTACGTGCCGCTCGGATCGGTGTGCCACAATTCCGCGTTCCCTTCCGGAGAGAAACCGCAAATCAACGTCGACAAACCAAACGGCCGAACGCCACCACTTTGCGTGTACTTTTGCTGCACCCCACCGATATATCTCGCCATGTGCTCCACGCTCGCCGAGTCTTCCAAAGTTAACCTGTGCGACTGCGCTTCCACTCGCGCTCGGTTGATGAGCACCCTCGCGTCCGCGGTTAACCCGGCGAACGCCACCGCGACGTGATCATCAATCATTTGAATCTTCCGCATCGTTCGTGGATCTTGTAACTTCGCGACCATTTTCTTCTCCACGCCGATGACGACCACGTCCGTGCCTCGAACGGCGACTGCCAAAGTGCCTTTCCGGACCGCCTCCATGGCGTACTCCACTTGGAACAAATGGCCGTCCGGGGAGAACACCGTGATGGCACTGTCGTAAGCCATTCGTATTTCTTTCTTCTGTTTTGTCTAAATGTATTCTCTTTAACTCTCTCTCTTAGAGCAGCGCACGTTGTGTAGCTCTCTTTGCGCGCGAAGCTTTCTCGTCAAAAAGCGCGGTTTGAGTATGTATTCTTCTTCTTCTTCTTCTTCTTCTTCTTCTCTTATTCGATGATGATGAGATCGCGAGGAGAGTGTTTTCCGTCTAACGAACGATGACGAGATCTCTCTTTTAGTATCCGTATAAATATATCTCTGAAAGCGAATAATCAGTTAAAACGAATTCTCCCTCTCTCTCTCGCTGCAAAAGTCGCGCGTTAACGTGTGAACGACTGTACTACTATTACTACTCTGCGACTCTCTGTGTAAAGGTACAGACCAAAGTGAAGAAATCTGCCAAGTTTGTGCTCAAAAAATGTTTCGCGTGTGGCTTTTCTCGTCCGCCAGACGATGGTCATCAGAAAGAGAACGCGGAGAGGACGGACGGAGGATTTTCGCCACGTTTGCTGCTACTGATGATGATGATGGTGTGCTAATTATTATTCTAAATCGCGGCGTTTAATTACATTTCGAAGCATCTCTATTTATCGTATATCTAGCGTATCACGCTCGGCGCTGAATACCGCCCATCCCGGGCGGCGCGATGACCAAGTCTTTTCCTTTGTTGTTGTTGTTATTGCTGTGGACGTTGTTATTGTAATTACTGTTGGCACTCTTCGCGGTCGAAACGCGTCCCAAACTCGCGTCGCCGACGACGACGTCTAACGTTTCCAAAGTGAACGTATCCACTCTCCAAACGACGATGGATAAAACTTTCCCTGGGTCAGCTTCGAGAACAATTCTTCGGACTTGGTTCGCGTCGACGATGGCTTCGCCGTTACAATCAATGATAACATCACCGATGCGAACGCCCGCGAGGTGAGCTGGGGAGGCATCGGAGACCTTGACGATGAGCGCGCCTTCGCGAGGCGGGTTTTTCGTTGTATTATCGGTGGCATTGGCGTTGTTGTCTCCTGATGACGCCTGCATGGATGACGCCGGGGATGAGGATGTTCCGCCCTCCAATAACGTGGCCATTTCTATTCCCAGGTACGGCCGCGCGATTATCTCGCCTCTCGAGAGCGCCTCTGCGACTCGACGAACGGTGTTGATTGGAATCGCGAATCCAATACCATCGGCATCTTGTCGTATAGCCGCGTTGATGGCGATAACCTCGGAAAACTCGTTCACTAACGGGCCACCGCTATTACCTGGGTTTATCGCACAATCTGTTTGGAAGAATTCCACGCTTCGTCGTTCGGGTATGCCCAACTCCGTGGACGTTCTCGCTAAGTTTGATATTATTCCTAAAGCAACCGAATTGTCCAGACCAAAAGGATTGCCTACGGCGACCGCCCAATCCCCGACGTCAACTTCGTCTGAATTCCCAATATCGCAACTCGGCAACACGTGCGAAGCTCTCAAATTCAACTTCAAAAGCGCGATATCAGCAGTTTGATCTACGCCTTTCACGTCCGCGATGTACGTTCGACCATCAGTGAACGTCACTCTGACTTTCTGCGCGTCTCCGACGACGTGCGCGTTGGTCACCACTCGCCCTAAAGTCGCGTCCAAAACTAAACCACAACCCCCGCCCGCATGCCACTCGTCGTAACGAGTATCGTTGCCGTTCTCGTTTCTGTTATTCTTCTTCCGTTTCGGGGCTTCGTCCTCGTCCTCGTTCTTCTTCTTCGGCGACGGACCTTCATCTTCCCGCTGTTGTTGTTGTTCTTTTTGTTGTTGTTGTTGTTCCTTCTGCGATGAAGAAGGCGAAGGCATCAACGCGTCCACCCGTACCACGCACGGTCCGACCGATTCCGCCGCTTGTCGCACGAAACTGTTCCGCTTTGCTCTCGATTTTTTATTCGTCGTCCCTTTCAAAATCCGAAACGTAGTGGACGAGTTGTTGTTGTTCTTGCTAGTATTGGTGGTCGCGTTGGCACGCGCGGGCAACAGCGCGCTTTGAAGAAAAAACAACAACAACTGCCACGATAAAAAACTCGTCGTCGCGATCGCCAACGTCGTTCTTAGCGCGAGATGTGATTGTTCTTCTTCTTCTTCTTCTTCTTCTTCTTTTCCTAATTCCCGATTCGATTCAATTCGGCGACGAGATGAATGCCAACAACGGTTTCCAATTACGTTGTTTACTCTCGTCCTCTTTTCCTCCTCAAAATCTATTCTGTCTTCATTCGTTCTGTCGCCGTTGTCGTTGAACGAAAACAAAGACCAAAACCCTTTCGTCCTCCTCCTCCTCCTCCTCCTCCTCCTCTCGTTGTTGTTGTTCTTGTTGTTGTTCGTTATCCGATGACGATGATTCTTCTTAACAGACGACGACGATAACGAAAGGTGTTGTTGGTGTTGAAAAGCGACAGAAAAACGAATAACACGCATGACTCTTCTTTACCGGTCGTCCGTCTCTCTTCTCCGTTCGTACGACGCTTCGTGTTATTTCTATCGACCAAAAGCGTGCGCACTAATGAGGAAATGATAAAATTCTCTTTAAAATATAAATATTACAAGTTGTGTGTTGTTTAAGTCTTTAATTGTCCATTTAATAGTCGCTGTCCCAAACTTCAGGCTTCCCGCTGGCTTTGTTGTTATGCTTTTTGGAGGAGGACTTTTTGGCTTTCGTTTCGGCGTCTTCGGCTACTTTGGTCGTGGATGTGGATTTATCTTGACCTTCTCGTTCTTCTTCAGTCGCCGCGTCTTCGACCGGCACGTCTTCGATCGGCGCGTCGTTCTCCTTCGTGGCCATTTTCTTCGCTTGCGCTTCAATTTTCTTTTGTTGTTGTTTCTTCGTGTTGGCGGCGTTCTTCTCGTCGTCCTCTTTGTGGTTTACGAGTTGATCCTTGCGTTGTAACTCCTCGCGGATGCGTTCTTTGAGGACCAAAGCTTCCACGGAATCTTTCAAGATTTCCTCCTTCTCAGTCGTGGACTTGTTCAACTTTTCGACGGAGTCGCCATCGACTCTGCCCCAGCCGTTTTTGCAGCAACCGACGCCCGGGATCGGGACGCCTGGCGTGCACTTCGGGTCCGGGTTGCACGTTTCCTTGGAAGAAGAAGCGAGCGATTTCGCCAAAGCCGAGTCTTTTTGCGCGTCCACGTTTTGCGCTTGCGGCTGACGCTGGAAGCAGCAAGGGATACCCGCGAGCGGCACACCAGCGACGCAGGTTTCCTTCGGTTCTGGGTTGCAAATATCCGGCGCATTGCAGCACGGAATGCCTGGGATAGGGACACCGGCGACGCACCCTTCGGTTTGCTGGTTGCAAAACAACGGCTTGGATGCCGCTTCCGGAGCGTCTTCCTTCTCTTCAACTACGACGGTACCTTCGTCGCCGATCAACTCTTGGAACTCCTTGGTTACTTCAGCTTTCGCGTTCGCGTCTTGCTCATCTTGACCCTCGGCCGCGTCTTCCGGGGCCGCTTCCTCCTCGGTAGTTTTACCTTGGATGAAATCGGCGATGACTTTGTCTTCCGGCGCTTCCACGTTCGCGCTAGACAAGTCGATGTCGTCTTTACCGACGATGGATTCGTACGAAACCTTCGGCTTTTCGACGCCCGGGATATCCAAAGACTTTGTCGCCATCATAAATTGTAAATCTTGCTGAGTGACTTCCTTGTACTCGATTTTCTTGAATCGATTTTCCTTGTCGTCCCATCGATAGGTGCTCTTGTCCGAGCAGCACCCAAAGCCAGGCATCGGGGTACCAGCTTGGCAATTCGGAGATGGATCCGGATTGCACGAATCTGGCGTGCAGCATCCGACGCCTGGCCAGCGTTGACCGGGGGAGCAATTTTCGCTGTTGTCACAAAACATCGGTGGGTCGTACTTGCCGTCCTTCATGAAGTTGTTGCCTTTGGCAGCTTGGTTGTTGTTGGCAGCCCCGCCCGCGGCTCCGGATTTCCAGGTCGCCTCTACCGCGGTTTCGACTTTGGACATGTCAAACATGTCTGCGGACTTGGTTTTCGCGTCCGCCTTGTCGTCACCGGCTTTTTCGGTGTGGTGGTGGTGCTTACCCAACGCCGCCATGAGCTCTTCCTCCGTCGGCGCCGCCATGCCAAGCTGCGCGTGCTTGGAAGAGTGATGTTTCTTCGTCTTCACCGCCTCCTCTTCGAGTTCGAAGAGCATCTTTTGCTCCTTTGGATTTTTCAACTTCTTCACGACAATCTTCGTCTTCGCTGCCGGTACGATGGTGTCGTCACCATCTTCGCCGCCTTCGATATCGCTGCCGCCCTCAACGCCGTCAACCGGCGACGGGTTGGTCATTTGTAAAACTCTCGCGTTGACGTAATCGTCCAACTCGGAGACCATGATGGACTTCGGAGTGCCGTCTTCCAAGATGACGTTGACCAAAGCTGTCGGGTTGGATCGATCAATTCGACTCGCTCCCCACTCCGGGCGCCAATCCTCGGCGTCTTTGCAACAGCCAATACCCGGAATCGGCACGCCTGGCATGCACGAATCCGCCGGGTTGCACGACGTTCGGTCGCAACACCCTTGGCCTGGGCACGGGATGCCGCCGACGCACTGCAACGCCGGGTTGCAAAAGAGATCTTTAAAAGACTCCGTGCACGTGGACTGATCGCCGACCAAATCAGCGTTCGGGTCGACAACAGGAGTCGCAATTACTCCATCTTCAAAACCAGTCGAAGCCGCCTCTTCGCCGGCTTCGATGACTTCTGGTTGCGGCGTTTCGTTGAACGCCACGGCGTCTTCGACAATTTCTTCAGATTGGTGTTGTTCTTTTTGTTGCAACAACAACGTCTTCGCCGCGGCTTCTTGCGCGGCCTCGATCGCCGACTTAGCGGCAAGTTGTTGCGCGGAAATCATAGCCTCGTTTTCAGCTTCTTGCTTCGCGATGGCCGCTTGAGCCTCTTCTTCCTCTTTACGCAAAGCCAACTTTTGTTGGTCGACGACCGTTTTCACTTGCACGCCGTAATCGCCCATCTTGGCTTCTTCGCGCATCAAGCCGTGCTCCGAACCGAATGAATGCCCTTCCCACATTTGTCTTTGATTGGACAAAGACGTGGAAAAGTAATTCGTCCTCGACGCGTTGTCGTTTTCGGCGTCCTCGGGTAAAGCGTACACCGTCGTCGACGCGCAAAAGTGTCTCGTCAACGTCGTGTACGCGAGAAATCCAGACGACCACAACTTGTTCTCGGCGCCAGATAACGGCTTGAACAACTCTGTCGCTTCGTTGGAGATGACTTCCGGCGTGACCACCCACCCCGGGTTGGCGTCCAAAAATCGATACACGTCCTCCGGCTTGGCCGATCCCGGATCTTGGTACGGAATTTCCGCGCTGACGGTCGACGAACCCAGTGCAGTCTTTTTCTCCTCCAACGCTCTCAAAACCAAAATCTTATGTTTCACGTTCTTATCGATCATCGAGTGATCGCCTCTGTTCAACTCGTCCAAGGTGTGCGGAACGACGTTGGCGAACACGAAATCAGTCTTGCTCCCGAAATCTTCGCGAAACTTCGCGTTCTTCTCGTCCGCGGCATCCAAGTAGTGCGTGTTGATTCTCGCGACGCAATCGTGCGAATCAATTTCTTTGCCAAACGACTGACCGTTCATATCCGGCGACGGAAGTACGAGCGCGCACGATTGACATTCCATCGGGACCCCGAGATCCGCCGTTTTCGCCGGTCTCTTTTCCTCTCCTTGCGCCTCCGCCAATTGCGCTTCATCCTTCGAAAAGGAGTCCTCTGGTTCGTCACCAATCGTCTCCGTTAAAGTTTCTTCTTCTTCTCTGCGGTGTTCTTCTGCGAATCGCTCTCGCATTCTCGCAAAACCGGCGTTCACTTTCGGCAGCGAAGATGATGATGATGTCACCATCGAGGACGCGGCCCCCCGGGAAAACCCGCGCGAGCTAACCGGCTTCTTCGCGCGTCTCACGCCTCCCCCTAACTCCGCCTCGTTCGCGATGGGAAGAGCAAAAGAAGGGTGGTCGATGTTGGCGACACTTCCACCTCTCGTTTTCGAGGACGCGACGACGGCGAGCGTCACCGCTGCCGCGCTGAACGCCAACATTGCGATTTTCTTCCCTGTGCTCGAAGTGTCACTCGACGATAAAATCATCGATCGATTCTGCGATTCCAAGTCAACGTTGTTCTTCGCGAAATCATCCGCGTCTTCCTCGTTTTCGGAGACGGTCCCGTAGGAAGACGCGGAACTCTTCTTACGCGTTGTCGTCGTCGTCATTTGTGTTCTATATCTCGAGTCGTTTGTGCGCGACAACACACGTCTCGAGAGCGTTTCTTTCTCACGAGTTTTCTCTCGAATTTCTTTCGTCGGTCTTTTTTCACGAACGGCAGCCCCGCGGTCTTTTCTCGAATATCTCTTAAGGGAAAAAAGAACGAAACTTTGAGCGCGATTGCTTCACACTTCATCACGCGCGCGAGTGTCGTTCACGAAAGAGTATACGCGCGAAACACAGCAGCACAACACAGGGTATTTAGTAAGAGCGAGAGTGAGAGAGCGAGAGATGACTTTAAAACATCACGACGAGCGAGAACGATTGCTCGTGAAAGTTCACCACGCGGCTGATGCGGATGATGCGCGCGAAGACGACGACGCTTTGTTGAAGACGACGAAAACGACTTTTACGAGATCTTCCTGGATGAAATCTTCAACAACGCTCGCAACAATTGCATCGCTGTTGATCTGTTGCGCGTTCGTTGCGATGACGGCGTCGTCGTCGGAGTCGTCGTCGCTCGGTGTCTCGAAGTTCAGAAACAAAGGAGGCCTTTTGAACGTGTACGGCTCGAAAGAAGCGGGCGCGAGCACGGCGTCGAGAGCGAAATTCTCCGCGACGACGACCAACACGGAAGAAGAAAGTGTGACTCAACTCGCACAACTGGGCTACGCGGACGTGGATTTAGATACCGCCGCGTTGGGTGCGAAGGAAAGGAACATGATCCAAGCGTCGCTGGCGATTGAGGACGTGCAGCGAAAGATCAAGCGCTTGGAAAAGGCGAAGCGGCAACGCGCTTTGAACGTACAAGACGAGGACGAGTACTTGGAAGACGAAGTTACCGCCGACGAGAATGTCGGAGAGGGCGAAGAAGAGGCGGTGGCGACGGCCACGACGGGGGCGGAAGAAGAAGGAGAAGAAGAAGTGAAAGAAGTGAAAGAAGAAGAAGAAGTGAAAGAAAAAGAGCGAGAAGCGGAGGACGAACGAAACGCGGCGGTGCGAATGTTAACCGGAGAAGACCCGGTCGTTGAAGAAAATGAAGAGAAAGAAGGAGATGAAAGTAACAACGATGAAGCAGAGAAGGCGTTACCGCAAGCGTCTTCTACGATCGTGAACCAAAAGTTGGAGGAAGAGTTGAAAGAAGAAGAGAAGAACAACGCCTCCGCCGAGTCAGAGGAGAGCGTCGAGGAAAAGAAAAGCTCTTTGGAGGAGATGGCTTTGGCGTTCGAAAAAGAGATGGAACGCGCGGCATTAGAGGATGAATTTACCGCGACACCGGAAGAAGAAGTGAAAGAAGGGGAACAAGAACCAGAAGCGACGGCGACAGCAGAAGTAGATCCATCTGAAACGGCCAACGAGAAGACGTCCGAAGAAGAAGAAGAAGAACAACAACAACAACAAGGAGAACAAGGAGAAATAATTACTCCGTTGGAATCGCTTACGACGACGACGACGACAATAACACCGCGTCAAACTTCGTTGCTCCGAGGTTCGACCAAACGCGACTTATCGGACACCGAGTTTTCCAAGCTTCAAAAGCTACTCGAATACAACGCCAAGAAACGCGGCGTCGACTTGAAATCATCGTCGTCCGCGGACACGACGCCAGAACAGCCTCCGAAAGCAGAACTGTGCCCGTCCTCTGCTATTTACGCCGGTAAATGCGAATGCTCAACGTGCGCGTTGGTTTTACCGATGCCAGATATGGTTGGAACATCGCTCGGCAAAGAAATTGACTCGCACGAATGTGTCGCCAGAATGAACGCGCAATACATCGAAGTCCAGAATCCATCCGATTCGAACAAATTAGCCAACCCGAGAGATTACGGTTCGAAAACCGATTTCGTCTTTTCCAACGTCGTCGATCACACGTTAAAAGATTTAAGGAAAAACTTGAACACGACGGAAGGTAAAAAGTTGAACCAAAAAGTCAAACACAAGTTTCTGCACGTGCCGTTTTGGAGACCGGCTTCGGAAGTGTTTGATTTCTTGGAAGCTCACAACGATTGGAAGACGATCCCACATGCGGTCACGAAGGAAACGACCGATTTGTTCTCGCAGATGAAAGGTGCGGAAGGCAAACAGTGGAGTTCAGGATTCCTGGCGTACGTCATGTTGTCGAGACACTATTGCGCCAAGACGACGGTGTATTCCTATTGGAGAGCGGAGGAGGACCCGGCGAGTCAAGTGTACGTGACCAACTCGAAAGGTGGAGCGCGGAAGATGTGGAGCGGACACTCGTTCGGTGGCGAACACGAATTTATTAAAAATGCGGCGGAAAGCCACGATTTTGGAACTAGAGTACGATATTTAGACGCGCTTAAAGAAGGCGCAAATAAAGGTGAAGAAGTCGGGGGTATTACGCCTTGATTTCTACATTATCTATCATCACGAGTTGCTGTATAAACAAACTATTACTACTACCACAACAACAACAACATCATCATATTATTATTATTAACGCGAGCGCTTCCGGCCCGCTTTTCTTTTCACTTTCGCGCCTACTTCTTCTCGAGTCTTTTTCTGCTTTCCTCCTTCTCTCTTATCTTTGCGTCGGCGTTTCTTCTTCTGTCCAAACTCGGCGACGTCCACGTCTAACCGCATGGCAGCCCATTTTGCCTCGTCCCCGTCTTCCGTTTCGACCGCATTGATTGCGTTCTTTTTCCTCTTCTTTTTACTCGCGTTGCGAAGATACGCAGGAAGATGACTCAAGTGCTTGTTTGCGTCGTCTCTTTTCGAAATGGAGCTATCGTGTCGCAAGAGATTTAAGTCGTCCGGATTTTCTTCAAAGTGGGACGCGAGACGCTCGGAGTTTAAGAGTTCCACGCGAAGTTCACGCAAACGCGCGTCTTTAACCGCGCTTTTACTAATCGAGCGTAAAGTATCTTCCGCTCTGTATCGTAACGCTTCCGTAGCTTCTTTCGGAAGGCGCTCGAACGGTTTCAAAAAGTCGTCGACATCCTCTTCCTCTCGTTCATCTTCTTCCTCGTCATCGTCCTCTTCCTTCGCTTCCGCCGCTTTCGCCACTGCGGCCGCATCGGCGTATCCCTTCAATAAGACGTGATACGCTTCCTCGTCCGATGGACCGAAAAAAGTAATCGCCACGCCCGTCGCGCCGGCTCTACCCGTTCGCCCGACTCTGTGTTGATACGCCTCGAACGTCTTCGGAACCTCAAAATTAATCACCGTGTGTACCTTCTTAAAGTCAACGCCGCGAGAAACGCCAAATTCAGAATCTTTCTTCGCCGCCTGGTTCCTTTTTTCTTTCTCCTTCTTCCTTTCTTTTTTAGATTTTCGCGTTGGTTGTTCTTCTTCCTCCTCTTCTTCCTCTTTTGCGTTTTCTTTTTCGTTCGCGTTACTCCCATCGTTACTACTATTACTGCTGCTATCGTCCTCCGCGGCGGCGACCAACACGTCGTGCACGCCGCGATTAAACTCCTCTAATATGTGCGCCCTCGAATTTGCCGGTAACTCCGAGTGCAAAGCCACGCACAAAACGCCAAACTTATGTAAAAACAGTCTCGCTCTCACGGCTTCGTCCGCATCCTTCACGAAGATCAAAATCTTCTTCTTACACAAACCTAGACGTAACAGCGCCATTAAATACAACAACTTGTCGTTCTTCCCTTTTTTAATCTCCAAACCAAAGTGGGTGATTAGCGGTTTCTTTTTCTTCTTCAGCTCCTTCCTCATCTCCCGTTCTTCTCTTTCTTTCTGCTCCATCTCTTCCACGTCGTCGCAATCCACCTCGGCTGGTTTCGATAACAACAACGACTTCAAATTCCCAACCTCTTCGCTCGTCGTCGTCGCGCTCACCATCACCGTCTGCACGCCTTCTCGACACCTCTCGAATATGTACTTGATATCTTTCTCGTGGCCAAACGATAACAACAAATCGCACTCGTCTAAAACCATCATCTCTAACCCGTCGCCGTTTACGCTCTTCGGCGGGAAGAGTTTATCCTTCAGACATTGCGCCACGCGCGCCGGCGTAGACACCAACACGTCCGGACAGTTCCTCGCCGCTTCTCGAACCGCCGCGGAGGCGCTCGAACCTTGCGGTAACTCCCCGACGCGGTATTTCTTTTCATCGTCGTCGCCGCAGTGTTTCAAAATCTCTTGACACTCTTTCCTCACCTGCGTCGCCAACTCCCTCGTCGGCACCAAAACAATCACTCTCGGATTTGTCGTCTTCTCCCTGCTCGTCTTCTTCTTCTTCTCTTGCAAGAAAACCTTGTGCAAACTCGGCAATAAATACGCCAAGGTTTTCCCGCTCCCGGTGTGCGCTCTGCACGACACGTCCAAACCTTTCAACGTCAGCGGTATCGACCGGATCTGCGCGTGCGTCGGCCGAAGCAAATTCCGGGACACGCACGAACGAATCAGCCGCTCGTCCAGTCCCAATTGCTCCCACGTCGTCGTCGTCGTCGTCGTAGTGGTAGTATCGCGCTCCTCTTTCATCGTCGTCGTCGTCGTCCAAC
>Ga0209505_1002390_pt1 | contig 11738 bp, 17 predicted proteins | sample COGITO_mtgs_1103_2_FD_184794 | JGI IMG/M metagenome (GOLD analysis project Ga0209505, IMG submission 184794) | Pelagic marine microbial communities from North Sea - COGITO_mtgs_110331 (SPAdes) (version 2) | ecosystem: Environmental > Aquatic > Marine > Epipelagic ... | reverse complement strand
AAATTAGAAGAGTTAGAAAAACAATTTAACTTTGCACCAGTTGATCTTGACACATTAGACAAGATTCATATGTTAGAAAATAAAGTTAAAAATTTAAGAAAAATAATACAGAAATATGAAAAAGTTAGTTAGTTCAGTAAGGAAGTCATTAAGGAATTTATTCACAGAAGATGATCCCACTAAAATATGGGTTCAGATACCTAGAAATTTCAAAACAAAGAAAGATCAGAATTACATGATTCGAAGAACAAAGGATTTTATAATTGAAAACACAGAGGTGGGATAATGGAAAACTTTGATAAGGATTATGAGGATGGAAACAATATTGAAAAATTAGTATTAAATTTAATATTAAAAAAATATCCAAAAGCCTATATCAAAGAAGGTTATTTTAAAGGGTGGGACATACACATCCCCGAAATAGATAAAACAGTAGAAGTTAAATTTGATCGTGTTGCTGAAACAGGTAAAAACATCTTAATAGAAATTGAATCAAATAATGAACCATCGGGAATGTCAACAACAAAGGCTGACTTTTGGGTAATATATGATAACATTAAATTCTACTGGTTTAAAACAGAACAAATAAGAAAGTGTATCTATGAGAACAAATTACATTTTAGGGAATACAAAGCCAAGCAAGACAAGAAAACAAAAAAGGCTTATATGATAAATAAAGAATTACTTTTAAAATACCAATATGTACAAAACTGAAGATATAAAAAAACAATCGTTAGATGCGATTAAAAAAAACAATTTGATTTTTGTAGGTGATATTTTTGCTTATACTCCATTTGTTAAAAAGACTTTCTATGAACACAAACTACACGAAAGTGACGACATAAAAAGCGCACTTGATAAAAACCGAGTTAGTATGAAGGTGTCAATGAGAGACAAATGGTATCACTCAGATAATGCAACACTTCAGATAGGTTTGATGAAGCTAATAAGTGAGGATAACGAAGCACACAGGCTAAATGGAACTAAGCAAGAAATTAAGCATGAGCAAAAAGATAATGAGTTTACTATTAAGATAGTAAAGTGAATCTTGATGTTAATGTTGTCTTTGAACATCTTATAGACTCAAAGGCTAAAATAGTATGTGAGCAAGGGGGTACGAGATCGGGTAAAACCTACAACATATTGATGTGGATTATATTTTATTATTGTCCCAAAAACACAGATAAGATAATAACCATTTGCAGAAAATCTTACCCGGCACTTAGGGCATCTGTGATGAGGGATTTTTTTTCTATATTAAATGCTCATCAAAAATATGATGAATCAAAACACAACAAATCAAATTCTGAGTATCACCTATTTGGAAACCTTGTTGAATTTATTAGTTTAGATCAACCCCAAAAGGTAAGAGGTAGAAAACGTGATTTACTTTTTATCAATGAGGCAAACGATTTAATATGGGAAGATTGGCAACAATTAATTTTCAGAACACAAGAACGTATAATAATAGACTTTAACCCATCAGATGAATATCATTGGATATATGATAAAGTTATTCCTCGTAATGATTGTGATTTCTTTAAAACTACTTTTAATGATAATCCTTTTCTTGAAGATTCTATTAAGGAAGAAATTCTTCGATTAAAATCTACTGATGAACAGTATTGGCAAATATACGGATTGGGTGAACGATCAACCAGTATATCCACTATCTTTAAATATGTAGAAACAGATCAGATACCAACAACTGCAAACCTTATTTCTTATGGAATGGATTTTGGCTACTCAAACGATCCAACTACTTTAGTAAGTGTTTATATCGAAGATTTTAATTTGTACGTTAGAGAGCATTTATATAGGACTCAGATGACAACCAATGACATTCATCAATTCCTACTAGATCAGCACCTAGAAAATAAACCGATTTACGCAGATTCAGCAGAACCAAGATTAATTGATGAACTTAAAAGAATGGGGCATACAATATTTCCATCTATAAAAGGCAAGGATTCAATTAATGCAGGTATTGATTTACTTAAGCGTTATAAGATAAACATATTAAGCACATCCACAAATGCCATTCAAGAATTTAGAAACTACAAATGGCAAGAAGATAGAACTGGCAGATTAATTAATTCACCCGTAGACAAGAATAATCACATTATTGATCCTTGTAGGTATGCGACTTATTCTATTCTATCTAAACCCAACTTTGGAAAATATGCAGTTAGTTAAAACTATTTAATAAAGTTTTTGTTTTATAAGTTTATTAGTGTATCTTGCATATAAGATTAACAATTAAACAAAAACAAAATGGAAAATTTTATTCAAAAAATAGCAGTTAGTATTTCTGAAATTAAAAAAGGAGGAACAGATGCTGATACAGAAAAACAACTCTCAAATTTATGGGAAAATGTGTGTAGATATAAACGAGCATCAGAAGCCATTAGGGTTGGATATAGCCATACTGAAGAAACAGTAAAAAAATCTAAGACTGAAATTAGTAGGTTGTCAGATGCTAGTTATGATAAAATGATTAACTCAATAATAATACAATAAATTTACAGGGGGGTAATTCCCCCTTTTTTTTTAAATTTAATTTTATATATTTAACCACAGATAAAATGGAAACAATGAAGCCTTTATTTACAGACATAGAACTAAAAGAAATTATTCATGATATAGATATAGCTTATATTGACATGATGGATTCAGAGGTACACAGACAAGAAGTAAATTGGTTTGTGCATGATCTTGAGATATTTGCTAGTGTGTTGTGTGTTCGCGAAACACTTAGCGAACCATATGAGACTTATGATCATCAAGAGCCGGGAACATACAGATATTTTTTTGAAATTGATGATTGCTGCGCTTACTTTAATGATGAAGATTGTATTACAAATCATCAACTTGAGAATATAATAGTACCAGTTTTAGAAGTTAAAATTCACCCACATGGATAAGATACAAAATACACACGATGCAGAATATTGGAACAATGCACATCTTTGTTCTAGTATTCTTCGAGGATGGCATAAGATCAAACCCGGCAACGAAGAAATAAGATCAGTAATGACTGCTCTTCAAGAGATGTCTTTTTATGTAGCACGTTTAAAACACGATGCACAAGCAAAGGATAAGATAGTAGAAGAGTACAAATTAGAACGCAACAAGTGGTGCATGAGGGCGCAACAAGCAGAGCGAAGATTTGACAACGCAGAGAAGTTGATAGATATTTAAAACTTTTGTTTAGTTGGTTAATTGGGGTAGTCAGAAATGGCTGCCCTTTTTTTGTGTTTAAAAATCCCTTCTGTTTTGCGTTATATATTTATGAAAGCAAGTGTAACAGTTCCGAGTCTATCTGAAATCACACTAGAACAGTATCAAAGATTTTTGAAAGTTCAAGAGATTAACAAAGAAGATGAATATGTTCTTCAGCTAAAGATGATTGAAATCTTTTGTAATGTTGATTATAAAGATTGCAGAAACATCAAATTTTCAGATGTTGAAAAGATCATCGAAGTACTCACAAAAACCTTTCAAGAAAAACCCGAACTTGTAACTACTTTTAAAATGGGTGGTGTTGAATATGGATTTATTCCAAATCTACAAGAAATTTCTTTTGGTGAATACATTGATTTAGATTCTTTTTTACCATCAGAACAAGATTTACATAGGGCAATGAATGTGTTGTATCGTCCCATTGTAAACAAGGCAGCAGGTAAATATTCTATTGCAGAATATGACATTGACACAAAAGAGATAATGAAGCAGATAAAATTAGATGCAGTTCTTGGTTCTCTTTTTTTTTTTCAAAGTTTAGGCTTGGAGTTACTGAACGTTACGAGCAATTATTTACAGGAGGAAATGGAGAAACAACCACAATTTCAGCAGGATTTGGAAAAAAGTGGGGATGGTATTCAAGCATCTATGCACTCTCTCAAGGAGATATTGAAAGATTTGAAAGTATCACTTCCCTTGAACTAGATAAGTGTTTAACGATGTTAACATTTATGAAAGAAAAGAACGAAGCAGAAGCACAACAAATAAAAAATAAGCAAAGAAGATGAGCCAAGGAATAAGAGGTTTTTATCAAGTAACCAAAACACTAGAAGATCAATTGCTTTTAGATGAGAATTGTAAAACAGTTACCACTGGTGACATATCAAAAATCAATCTCGAAAAACAGGATATCTTCCCCTTGTCACATATCTTAATTAACAGTGTGACACAAAGCGACAACAACGGAAGTGCAACATATACCTTCAATGTTTCTATTCTTTCAATGGATATTGTTGATCAAAGTAAAGAACCAACCACAGACTTGTTCAGAGGCAACGATAACACACAAGACATTCTAAACACACAAATGTCTGTAAGTAACAAGTTGATTCAGATAATGCGAGGAGGGACTTTATTTCAAGATATGTATCAAGTACAAGGTGATGCTACGTTTGAATTTTTTACAGAAAGGTTTGAAAACGAATTAGCCGGTGTTACTGCTACTTTTAATATCACAATTTACAATGACATTTTTATTTGCTGATGGATTATTTAGAACTAAGTAAAGCATTAAATGCATTTGGCAAATATGTCATTCAGCAATCAAGATCAAACCTAACTAAAAAAGGTAAAAATTCTACAAGTGATTTGTACAATTCTTTGAAGTACGAACCGAGACAAGAAGAGGGTGCTTTTCTGATTGATTTTATAATGGAAGATTATGGTGCTTTTGTAGATGAAGGTGTAAGGGGTGCAGGTAGCAGTTCAAATAATAGAACATCACCATTTAAGTTTGGAAGTGGAACTGGTAAAAAAGGAGGTTTAACTAAAGGAATTAGTAAATGGATTAAACAAAAACCCATTAAACAATGGAAGGATAAAAAGACAGGCAAATTCCTATCCTACAAATCAATGACATTTTTGATTGCTCGGAGTATTTACAACAAAGGAACTAAGCCAAGTCTATTTTTCACAAAGCCTTTCTATTCGGCTTTCAAACGCTTACCAGTTGAGATAGTAAAGGCATTTAAATTAGACATTGAAAAGGCAATTGTGTTAGGCACTAAAAGATAATTATGGCAAATATATTAGTTAGATCACCAAGGTTTGAAACCTTTACAATGTCGGCATCAGCCAATAGTATTAAATTAGAATTGTACATAGGTGGAGTTTTAAGATATACTATTATTAAAAATTCTGCACCAAGCAGTGTTGTTACTTTTGAAATAGCGGAATTGATTAGGGATTATATTACGCAAACATTTGATGGAAATTATACAACATCAACTGTATCAACTGCATCTTCAAATGTAAAGCAATACACAGGACAAGATGGCACAGGCAATCAAGGCAGTCCAACTGCTATTGATCACATTGCTTTTAATGGATACGGAACTTTTATGGAAGGTTCTAATCCAACAATAACACCTCCTTTGTGGATGGTTTCAAAAGACGTAATTAAAAATGGTTACTATGTTTATTATCCTTTAAACACAAGTGGTAAAATTCCAATCATAACAAATGCAGGAAGTATTAGTTACAAGACATTCGCAACAGATGCAACAAGCGCAACACTTACAGGTGCTGACACAATAAACATTGTTAGAGTTGATTGCACAAAATACGGAAATGGGAATAAAATAACATTTGTTAATAAGTTTGGAGGCTTACAAGATTTGTGGTTCTTTCTTAAAAGTGTTAAAGCAACCACATCAACAAAAGAAACCTACAACGCAAACACAATAAGCACAAGCACAGGTTCAGCGACTTACTCAGTAAACGCACCAACCAAAACTGTATTTAATAAAACGGCAAACCAAAAGATTAGATTAAGTAGTGGATATTATCCCGAAGGTGCTAATCCTTTCTTTGAAGAATTGTTACTATCTGATCAAGTATGGTTGACGCAACCCGATCCGTATGATCCATCAACTGAGCAAGTAGTTCCAGTGATTATTTCCACATCTTCATTTACATATAAAACTAGTTTAAATGACAAGCTGATTGAATACACAATGGATTTTGATATGGCATTTGATTACATAAACAATGTACGTTAATGCAGAAGGTTCAGATATATGTAGGAAGTGAAAGGCTAGAACTTTTTAAGGATGAAACGGTTTCAATTACCCAATCAATCCAAAACATAAAAGACATTTCTAAAATCTTTACAGAATTTACACAGAGTTTCACCATTCCGGCATCACCTACAAATTCAAAAATATTTACTCACTATTACAATTATAATATTGTAGGAGGTTTTGATGCAAGAATTAAAGCAGCATCAAGTATTGAGTTAAACTACCTGCCTTGGAAGAATGGCTTTATGGCTTTAAATGGAGTAGATTTAAAGAACAATAAACCCTATGCATATAGGATTACATTCTTTGGTGAAACAATCAATTTAAAAGACATTCTAGGGGAAGACTTGCTTTCTGATATATCAACCTTGTCTTCTGAGAATTTAATCTATGATGCTGACACAGTAAAAACAAAATTACAAGCTGATCCCACAACAACAGATATAATTGCTCCATTAATCACGCACACTAAAAGGTTATATTATGATAATTTTTCTAGTGCAGCAGGAGATGGCAATTTAGAATACGATGTAGCAAAGCCTTTGCAAGGTGTTGAATGGAGTGATTTGAAATTTGCTTTAAGAGTACATAAGATTATTGAATCTATTGAATCCCACTATACAATAGCAAATGGGTTTCCTTCAAATATTGTTTTTTCAGATGATTTTTTTAGTTCATCAAATGAAAATTACTACAATCTCTTTATGTGGTTGCACAGAAAGAAGGGAAGTGTTCAACCTGCTACACAAGTAAATGAATTTTTCTCACAAGTAGATGGGTTTTCACTTACATCGGGAACACCAAACACAGGAATGAATGTAGATGGTAATACACTGTCTATTTACACACAGAACATTGTTCCCCCAAATGCTATAAATACCAATTATCTTTATTTATTAAGCACAACAACAGAAGAATATCAAGTTATAATTTACAGAAATGGATCATTATTTTATTCTTCAGCAATAATAGCAGGTGGAGGTGTAACTTTAGGACAAGCTGAAATAGGCACATTACAACCCGGTGCATATACAGTTGCTATAAGACAAACACACGAAAACAACATAACCTTTAGCAGTGTTAGATGGGAGATAAACGGAATAGCATCAAGTGTTAATTGGCAAGATATTTACACTTCAACAAACTTTGCAACAGAGACGGCTGATTATGAGTTTAACATAACCGAACAAATCCCCGAAATGAAGGTAATTGATCTTCTTACAGGTTTGTTTAAAATGTTTAACCTAACTGCCTATGTTGAAAATGGAATAATTGTAGTCAAAACATTAGATGAATACTATCAATTAGAAAGCACTTGGAACACAACCAATACATTGTGGCAAAATGATGACAGACTTTGGAACGAAGCAGGGACATCGGGTGCTAGTATTTATTCTTTAGATGAATTTGTTGATGTTAATTCTACCCAAGTAAATGTAGCACTTCCTTTCAAGCAAGTGAATTTTGAATACGAAGGATTAGGAACATTTTTAGCAGAACAATACAACCAATTAAACAATATTGGATGGGGAACAGAAAGATACACTTTAGATTCTGAAACATACGATGCACCAAATGAGGTTTACAAAGTTCAAGTTCCTTTTGAACACCTTCAAATGGAAAGGCTAGTAAATGTAAATGGTGGAGGAGAAACACCTATCCAATATGGATATTTTGTAGATCAAAATCAACAAGCATATTTTGGAAAACCGTTATTATTTTATCCAATACTTCAAACAACAACCGCAGGTTTGGAAAAAAGCATTTCTTTTAGAGACACATCTTCAACACATTTAGAATTAACAAGTTATATTATTCCTTCAAATAGTGTTGCTCTTTCTTCGGGTACTGATACGTCAAATATTAATTTTAGTTTAGAGATTAACGAATATCAATTAGACGGAAGTTTTACTGGTACTTTGTTTGCGACATATTACGAAAATTATATTGCTGAAATATTCAACACAAAAAGAAGAATGTTTAAAGTGACTGCTTATTTGCCTTTGAATTTGATTTATAATTTAAAGTTGTATGACACAATAGAAATTAACTATGAGAATTACAGAATCAATTCAATGACAACGGATTTAACAAACGGCAAAAGCAGTATAGAACTAATTAATTTAGTATGATAAAGATGATTTTAAAAATGCTAGAAATAGCAAATGGAGAAACAGAAAATATAAGAATTGCACAAGGGAAATACTTATTCCCAAAAACCTTTGGGGGTGCGTTTAAAGGCTTTAAAAATGAAATGAAATGGCAGAGCAAGTACAAGTAGAATTAGAAGTAGAAACCAAACAAGCGGAAAAAAACGTTGATGATTTAACTGGTGGAATTAAAAATTTAACCAAGGCAGTTGAAGAAGGTAACGAACAAACCGCAGCAGGTTTAAAAAGCATTGAAGAAACTTCTAAATCAACAGGTGAGGGTGTTAAGGGAATAGGCAATGCTATTAAAGCAGCAGGTGTAGGATTGTTTTTGATTGCTTTGGAAAGCATGAAAGAATTGTTCATGCAAAATCAGCAAGTAGCAGATGCAGTAAGTGGTGCGTTTGAAGGATTGGCTTTGGTTTTCAATGATGTATTTGGTTTTGTTACAGGAGGTGTTGAAAGTGTTCAAAAATTAGGAGATGCCTTTGATAAATATTTTGGCAAACCAATACAAACTGCCACACAAGCCTTTGAAAAATTTGGTGATGCATTTAGCAAGATATTTGGTGGTGATTTTAGTGGGGCATTGGAATCTGCTAAAGAAGGATTTAGTGGTTTAGGTGATGCAATTTCTGAAACTGGTGATGGCTTTGTAGAGGCAGCCACAGATGTAGCTGAATATGTTGTTGACATAAAAGATGCAGCCGTTGCAAATGTTCAACTTGCAAAAGCAGCAGAAAAAGCTGAAGTAATAAATGCAGGTTTACTTGAAAAGTACGATAGACAAGCAGAGCAACAAAGACAAATAAGAGATGAGGAAAGAAATTCTATTACTGAAAGAATTGCAGCAAATGAAAAACTAGGTAAGTTACTAGAAGAACAAAACAAGGTAATGCTTGAAAATGCTAATATTGTTTTAAAAGCTGCTGAAGTTGCATTTGCTAGAAATGGAAGCCTTGAAAATGAAATAGCATTAATCACTGCTAAGAATGAAGTGATGGCAGTAGAAGCGACTGTAGAAGGTTTTAGATCAGAACAAAAAGCAAATGATCTAGCACTTGACAGAGAACGAATTGAACTAATAAACACAGAAAAAGAATCTGTTTCTACTTTAGGTTTTGAGAAAAGAAAATTTGATGCAGAGCAAGAAGAAAGTGATATACTTAGAATTGAGAAACTAAGAAAAATAAATGAAGAAGAAAAAATAGCACAAGAAACAAGGCTACAAGGAATTATAGATGAGGCTAATATTGGAACACAAGCAAGAGTAGATGCAGAGATTGCTTTAAATGAATTTCTAGAAGGTAACTATCAAGAAAGAATTGGATTAGAGACAGAACTAGAAGATGCAGTAGTTGCATCAAATGACGCCAAACTAGCATCTCAATTAGAATTTCTAAGTGCAGTAAGTTCTGTTACAAGTTCTTTAGATGGATTATTTAAAGAAGGATCAAGAGCAGCAAAAACAGCAGCATTAACAACCATAGCAATAAACACTGCAACAGGTTTAATACAAGGATTAGATATTGCTCAAAAATCAGCAAAATTAGCCGGGCCGGGTGCAGCACTTGCATTTCCTATTTTTTACGCATCACAAATTGCAGCAGTATTGGGTGCAGCATCACAAGCCAAAGGAATACTTTCAAGTTCATCAAGCGGATCATCTGTAAGTGGAATATCAACATCAACATTAACATCCCCAAGTGCAACACAATTTGAATCACAAGCACCGGAGTTTAATATAGTAGGTACAAGCGGAGTAAATCAGATTGCTGATGTAGTTTCATCACAAGCACCAGTAAAGGCTTATGTGGTTGCTAATGATGTTACAACGGCACAAGCATTAGATAGGAACATTGTAGAATCAGCGACATTATAAACACAAAAATTAAAATTTAAAACGTTATATAGTTATGAAAATCGTAGAGTTAGTTTTAGATGACAATGAAGAAAGCGGAATTGAAGCTATCTCTATTGTTGAATCACCTGCTATTGAATCTGATTTTGTGGCTTTAAAATCTGAAGAAGTAAAACTTGCAGAAGTTGACACAGAAAAAAAGATTTTAATGGGTGCTTTATTAATCCCAAATAAGCCTATATACAGAAAGACAGAAGGAGATGAGTATTATATATATTTCTCAAAAGATACTGTATTAAAAGCCTCACAAAGATACCTCACCAATGGCTATCAAAACAATTCAACCCTAGAACATTCTGACAATTTAGAAGGATTGACATTGGTTGAAAGTTGGATAGTAGAAGATGAGGTTCAAGACAAATCAAGAAAGTACGGCTTAAATGTACCAGTTGGAACTTGGATGGGAACTGTTAAAGTAAACAATGAAAAAATTTGGAATGAATTTGTGAAGGAGGGTAAAGTAAAAGGATTTAGCATAGAAGGCTTTTTTGCCGATAAAATTAAAGCATCAAAAATGAATAAAGAACAAGAAGCAGATTTATTGCTTAGTAAAATCACAAGCATTGTCAAAGGTGAAAGGGTAGAATTGGGTTTAGTAGATGATTTAAAAAATCTACAAAAACAATCAAGTAGTGCTTATACTGATTATATTAATGACATGGATGCATCTAAGGGTTTTATGTCTAAAGCAATAGATAAATCAGCAAAAGCAGCCAAAATGTTAAAAGAAGAAATTAAACTTTATAACAATATAGAAAGCACATATAAGGAACTAGGTATTGATATGCCAAGTGAATTAAAAAAAGTAACACCAATTCCTGCTCTGCAAATAACAGAAAAAGATTTATCTATGATGCAGTCATTATATAAGCAATTTAAGGTTAAATAAAACACAAATAAAATGAATAAAAGAGAATTAAGTAAAGTATTCAGCAAGTTGTCAAGGGAAGAGGTTAATCTAGAATCTCATAAGGTTGAATTAACTTTATTAAATGATTTAAAAAAACTATATGATGTAGTTGATAAATTAACTGATGAAACTGATAGTTGGAGAAAACCCACACAAGAAATAATTAATAAAATAAAAAATTTAAAAGAAGATGTAAGAAACGAACTTTCCTTTGCTGAAAATAAACTAGATGCATTGGAATCCTTCATTCCTAAACTTCAATCTATGAAAGATAAAATATCTCAACAGGCAAAAGATTTAGGAATTAAACCTAAGGATATTAAAGGATTTGATAAAATTGATATTCGGATAGCATATATAAAAGGTAAAAAATCTCTTTTTAAAAGTGCCTCAAAAGAAGCAAGAAAAGAAAGCAAACAATAATGCAAGGCATTAAAAGAAAGAATTACATTCCTAATCCTACATCTCCTAGAGGAGGTAGAAGAGCGTGTTTGTGTCAAGATAATACCTATTCAATAGAATGTTGTGATGGTGATAATTGGGCGCAAGGCATTGGTGTTATTACAGGAGTAGAAGGTAATTTTTTAACTAAAGAAGATGATGATTTAATTCTGCAAGAGGATAATTCTAAAATTATATTATAATGGCAAATTCAAAAATATCTGCTTTACCAATAGCAACTGCATTGCAAGGAGATGAATCTTTTGCATTAG
>Ga0209505_1002384_pt1 | contig 11770 bp, 15 predicted proteins | sample COGITO_mtgs_1103_2_FD_184794 | JGI IMG/M metagenome (GOLD analysis project Ga0209505, IMG submission 184794) | Pelagic marine microbial communities from North Sea - COGITO_mtgs_110331 (SPAdes) (version 2) | ecosystem: Environmental > Aquatic > Marine > Epipelagic ... | reverse complement strand
CTTTTCTATATCTACTTGTTCTGATTCAAGTTTCGTAAGTTCATTTGAAATATTTTTCATTTCTATTAAAATTGTAGATGGATCATCACCTGCTTTCTTTTTTTCTGATATTGCTATGCCCACTTGATTTTTCTTTTTTCTTAATTCATCTGTTTTAATTATGAATTCTCGTCTTTTTTGGTCTGATTCAATTAATCCCTCTAGATCAAATTCTACTGCTCTGGATTTGAGCATATTTCTAATAATTTCTGGCTTTTCTTTGATTAATTTGGGATCTAACATTATTCAATCACCTTTAATGCAACTTGGATATGTTCTAACACTTCATCTATAGTGCCTACTAATTGTTTCATGTTTTCTTTACTTTCAAAATTAAAAATTAGTTTATTATCAATATTTTCAACATAAAGACTCAATCCTTTTGGAAAATTTACATTATCTGGCTCCAATGCTTTTTTGACAGTTTCTGCCTTTTTTTTGGATATGTTATTCAGAATTACTTTCACTTGACACGTTAACGACATTTACTTCTAAATATTTCAAAAATTCGTCCAATTTGTCTTTAGTTATTTTTGCACCTGCTGCTCCATTATGCCCTCCACCAATACCATCAAATTTTTCAGCACCGTTTCTCATTAATTCACTTAGATTAATGTCTGATTTACAACCAAAGGATTTTCTTGATGAGAATTTGATGGTATTTTCTTCTCCTCTAGTTCTTAAAATTACAATTTTTCCTGTATTTTTTGGTGATCCTGCAATTAATGATGATATTGTTCCTGTCATTGTTTCTGGAACTATGTCTTCACCATTAACCATTACACAATTTTCATTTTCCGAAATTCTCCATCTTTCATTTGATAAAATATTCATGTATTCCTTAATCATTTTTCTATAATCTGTTAAGATGTTCTCACCTTCTGTTAGAATTTTATTTCTATCACCCATACATATTGCCATTCCAACTCCTGAACGACTAATTCTTCCACATGAATTTAACATAGTTGAATATTCTCTACCATCTCTTAGAAAACTTCTTTTGTCTTCTTTTGGAAATGTGTACGTATACCCAATCAACTCTGACATTATTTCTGAAGTATTCTTATCTGATGAGAATTTAGTGATAGATTCTATGACTGCTTTTTTTTCATCTTCATTTAGTTCTGCTGGAACTCTCCATCTACCTTCTTCTTTAAGTTGAATTCCTGCTGAATTTAGGACTGATAAACATGTTTCTTTATTCCACGTTAATCCTTCAATAAATGGTTGTGATGTAAAAGCAAGGGCTTCTGCTAAAGGTCTGGTTTCTCTCCCAACTAATAATAAATCTAAATCAATGTCTACTAAACCTAATTCTTTTGCTGTATTGGCAATTTCAAAATTCTTACCTGTAAATGATTTGTTGTCTCCTTGATCCTGTCTATCTCCTAATGCTGAAACTATTGCTATTTCTGATAAATCTGAATTTTTTTCATTTAGTGCTGTTGCTGCAAAATATGCCATTCCACCTGCACTGATTTCTGTACCTCCATCAATTTCATATTTCCATGCATTTATGATATTTTGATTATCTTTTTCTTCTTCTGATATTTGATGATGATCTAAAATTATCCAATTATCTCCTAATGTCTGATTTAGATCTTTTCCAAAACCTCCTCCCAAATCTGTTATTATGTGAAAGTCTCTAGAATCTGTTTTGAATGATTCTACTACATTTTTACTAAATTCTTTTGATGTTCTTAGTGTATACTTGGCACCTTCTCTGATTAACGCTTTAGCAATAATACTTCCAGACGTTAATCCATCACAATCAATATGTGTTGTAATTGAAATTGATTTTTTAGATTTAATACAATCTGAAATTTTATCTTTGAATAGTGATAGTGATTCTTCAAACGCTTTTGTCATTACTCTAATTGAGCAACCACTGATTTATACTTCCATGTTTTAGGAATTCTCTCAATTCTTTTGTAATATACAGACAATCTGTGAACTTTAGCTTCAATTAATTCTAAAGATCTAACATTTCTGTTATCTCCCTTATTTTCTTTAAGGTGTTTTTGTAGACCTACTGCTTTGTTTACAATATTTTCTAAGTCTTCAGGCATTTCTGGTTTCAAATCATTCTCTTCAAGAATTTGACCAATACTTTTTTTTGTAATTGGTTTGATTAATGGGATTGAGTGTTGATCTCTTAATTTAATTCCAATTTGACTTGGAGTTAAACCATCTTTGGCGTATTTTACTACTAATGCCTCAATTTCTGTAGGCGTTAATGTTATCCATGATGGTGCACGCAATGTGGCTGGTCTAATTGAATGTGATTTACCATGTCTGTGAGTGTGCATTCGTCCCATGTTTTGGCTGAATTGAAAGTAGAATTAAACGTTACTTTTGCTGATCTCGCAAATTATTCCTATTGTTACCATTTAGAATAAAAGTTAAATAAGTCTCTGGCTGGAAAACGACAGGTAAAAGGTATGAATACAAAAATACTATTAGCAGCATCCTTAATCGCTGTCTTCACTATCGGACTCTCTGCACAAAGTTCTGTTGCATTTGCACAGTACATGGGCAATGTCGGTAGTGCAGGAGAAACCGGATCATATACTTTAGAAGAGGCACTCGAGATTCAAACTCGAAGAGTTGCTTCTGCTGAAGCAAATCCAGCAGCTGGATCAGGAACACCATACATTAGTGCAGACGGTGTTGTTGGAGCAGCAATTATTGCAGGAGCAGTATTCGGTGGTATTGCAGGAGCTTTCTTCTTGAAAGGAAGATCTGGTAAATACGCAGCAATGGGCAGAGGATAAAACAAACCTCACTTTCATCTTTTCATTTTATTATATTCTCTTAGTGATACTGATCTCGTACTTTATGAAAATAAAAGAAATGTATATATCGCAGAAATAGTGCAAAAATGTTATGATTCCTATCGTAGGTACTTTCCTAAGTATCCTGTCAACACTAACAGGACAATTAGGACCAAACTATGATCCATTATTCTATGATGTAATGATTTACATCTTCGGAACCATCATGTTCACAATATTCCTTCTTGGAGTAATCTCATTTTGGTTACGTGTACACGGCTGGGCTTACAAAGACAACCGTGAGAGATGGGTTGACGAATTAGACAGACACTTTGAAAGAGAAGGTATCGGTCTTATTCCAGACAACGGTAAATATTGGTAAAATTACCACCTTTCATCTTTTCATTATTTTTAATTTTTTCAAATTAATTCCACCACGAATTTTATATTTTTAAAATACTTCACTCTAAATAATTTTAAATTAATTTTGTTATTTTACTAAGTCTTAATTTCTTCATGTTTTAATTTAGTTTTCTGGAAGTGGTGGCAAGTAATCTTTGTCTTTAGATGTGTCATAATTCTTTGTAGTGAATACTGCCTTGTAGTGATACTTGTCTTGTAATGGTGTTTTTAGACCATTTTCTGCTAATCTATCATTTACATAAATTTCAGTTTTTGATTCTTCCATATCTCTAATTTTAAATTTGGAAATGTACAAGAAATGTCCTAATTCAAAATTGGGGTTTTCTGTCCATTCTGCATAAACTGTACCATCATTAGAAAGTGTGTAAATTGCCCTTTGACATTCTTCTGTAATTCCTATGTTTGGTTGAACTTCAGCTTTTTGACCATCCATAATCATTTCAAATGTAAATGATATTTTCCAATCAGTATCCATTTCATCTATACATGCATTATGTGCCTGCTTAGCTATCATTGGATTTACTCCTACAGTTGTAAGTAATACTGCTATACCTCCTATGGCGGCACTAATCAATAGAAATTTTATGGCTTTTTTTCTTTTGTATGGATCTCCTGTACCTGGCCAAATCATTGTCAATATTTCACTTGGTTTCCTTAAAGTCCTTTCTTTTAGTCGTACATTATTTCAATTGTATCTAATTGGTCTTGATGATCTGCAAGATAAAATGCAATTTGATTTGAGTCTATTTCTAACCATTCTGATTCCCCTTTGTATGGAAGATAATCTTCTACAAACAAATCTCCTTGAGGCCCTGAAACTCTTACAATGATTTTTTCACTTTTTGATTCAATCTCAAATGGTAATCTGAGAACTTTACCTCTTCTTTCATTTTGAATATTTACTTTGTATTCATCTGAACGAAATTCAACTTTTCCAAAAAAATAACTTTGATTGATATCGAGTTTTGTAATTTTAAAATTTAACATTACTTTTGTTGGTTAATTGTAAATAAAAGGATCTTGATGACTTAACGCAAAGCGTAAGGAGTATCTATAAAATGAAAAAGTGGGTTATTTTAGATAACTTGCCAAGGTCTAGTTGCAAACGTAATAACATATCCGACACCAATTATGATTGATTGGTATGCGATGTTGGTATATGGAATTGGTTTGATAATTGGGTCACCTTCTACGACAACAGTTTGACCTGGACCGAGTCCTGGACCAACTTTTGCTACATTGAGTTGGGTGTGTACGTGGTATACACCTGCTTCAAGTGCTTTTGCAGACAATGAGTATTCGATAACTGAGTTACCTGGAATGTCAAAGACGTTTCCTGGTGGATCTCTTGCTAACATTTCCCATCTGTTACCTGCGTTGGTTGACTCTGAGAAAATGGATAACCATCCTCTAAGGTCTCTTTCTACGAGACTGACTAATGTTCCTTGAAGTGTCAAGGTTTCGCCAGTTTGTAGGGATTGTCTATTGAAGGTTTCATCTTCTATTCTGATGAAACGACTTTGGAGTTGTGCTTGGACACCGTGTGCATCTGCAGTTGGCATTACATATTCAACCCAGTTGAATCCTAATGTTCCTAGTGCAAGTACTGCGGCTAGTCCGAATACGATAATCTTTTGTTCGACCATATTATATCCCTATTAATGAGGAGGTAGATTTCATCGTTATATGTTTTACCTTGTTGACGAGGATCGACATTTTTTTAATGTTTATCATTAATGTTAATCAATGAAATTGATAAAAAAATGATATAATTCTTACTAATTAATTATTAATTAAATAAAATAATTTCAACTTATTGAGTTAATCTTATAAGAAAACTATTAAAAATACTATTTTTACAATCTCTTGCTTTATATGCCGAATTTACCCATATATACACATGGCACAGATGCCCGCATTAATTCCAAAAGAAGTTGAGATCCAGAGACTAAAGAAAATCTGGCTCATCGTCATAGCTATGGGATCCACTGCAGCATCAGTCGAAGTTGATAACTTCGTTGATGGTTCTTTGCATCAAACCTCTATCAGAGATAGTGCTTTCACACCAGCACACTGGTGGCTATACTCCCACTTCATCACATTACCACTTGGATGGGGAGCAGCAGCAATCTATGATAGAAAAATACCTGTTCTTAGAGGTCCTAACAATTCAATGAACACTGGTTTAAAGATGACCATTCTTGGTTACCTTGCAACAATGTTTACAATTGGGGTCAATGAGATGTGGCATTTCTGGTTTGTAGAGGAGATCTTTGCAGTTCCAAATCACTGGATGTTTAACATGGGAGTCGTAGTGGCTTTCATGGGTGCACTAGCATACGTAGTTAGAGTATATGCTCGACTTGTAGAACTAGGTGCAGAAACTCCTGGTGAGAATCCATATGTTGCAGAAATGTACAAGATGGCCTTAGAAGGTAAATTGTACAGTAGAAGCATTCCATAGACACACGTGCAAACGCACACTTTTTTCTATTTTTATTATTTATCTAAGTCTACTTGATCGTGATGAAATCAGTACTTTAAGAAAGATTTAAAAGGATTCTGAATCCCATTTATTGCATAATGACTCTTCCTAAAGGATTCGGTTCTGGCGGCGCTGGTGGATCATCAAGTGCCGACGTTGAACGAATGATTGGACGACGCGTTGAAAACATGACTGGTATGATTACTATTTCATTCATTGCAGCATGGCTAGCAACATTTGGTGGAACTGCAGCAGGATACTTCTATTATCCATGGGCATATCCAACTCCAAGTGGTCACTTTGCATTCATCGTACTCACAATCATTGAGGCAATAGGTTACATCTTCTGTGTTAAAGTAATGGAAGAAGGTTCTAACAAAAACAGCAACGGTATCGTTGCTGGTGTCATAGGTGCTGTTACAATAGGTACAATTATGATAGCATTATTCGTTGGAAAATAGATAGAATAACCTCAAATTACTTCTTTTTAATTTTAATTTAGTTCAAATGTGCCGATCTTCATCACACTCTAAAATTTTATATACAGACCTTTTCCTCAACCTCTTATGGTCTGGTTAAGACGATGTACACACTACTTATTCATAGTAGTTGTTGCAGTTAACTCAACTCTGTTAACAATTAATGCAGGAGACTACATCTTCTACACTGACTGGGCTTGGACATCGTATACGGTATTTTCAATATCGCAAACTTTGATGCTTATTGTAGGAGCTACATATTATCTTACATTTACTGGCGTTCCAGGCACAGCAACGTACTACGCTCTAATTATGACAGTATACACATGGATAGCAAAAGGTGCATGGTTTGCACTCGGATATCCATATGACTTCATTGTAACTCCAGTTTGGTTACCATCAGCAATGCTTTTGGATTTAGTCTACTGGGCAACAAAGAAGAACAAGCACTCCTTGATACTGTTTGGCGGCGTACTGGTAGGAATGTCTTTACCATTATTCAACATGGTAAACCTGATAACAGTAGCAGACCCGCTTGAAACGGCATTCAAATATCCAAGACCAACATTGCCACCATATATGACACCAATAGAACCGCAAGTAGGTAAGTTCTATAACAGTCCAGTTGCACTGGGCGCAGGTGCAGGTGCAGTTTTGGCATGTACATTTGCAGCACTAGGTTGTAAATTGAACACTTGGACATACAGATGGATGGCCGCATGGTCAAAGTGGGACTAAAACCCAACCTTTTTCATTTTATTATTTTCTTTTAGGGGACTCCCTAAACAAATTTGATTAAAAAATACTGCACAGCTTGTGATCTTTTATTGTCTATTTTGACAATATGTAATTTTGTGATTATATTATGTGAAGCAACAATATGATCAGATACTCGCAACACCAAAACCATTTGTAAAATGGGCTGGTGGTAAACGTCAATTAATTTCAGTATTAAATGAAAATTTACCTGAATCTTTTGGTTCCTATTTTGAACCATTTCTTGGAGGTGGTGCATTGTTATTCAATATGCTAACTCAAAATAAGAAACAAAAATGCATTATTTCAGATCTTAATTCTGATCTTGTTTTAGCATATGCCACAATTCGTGATAGAGTTGATGATTTAATATCTTCATTAAAACAACATGAAAAATATTATCAAAAAGATTCCAAGTCTTATTATTATTCTATTAGAGAAAGTAATCCTAAAAATGAAATTGAAAAAACATCTAGATTACTATTTTTGAATAGGACCTGTTTCAATGGATTGTATCGTGTAAATAGTAAAGGTAAATTCAATGTACCTCTGGGAAAATATACTAATCCAAATATTGTAAATGAAGATAATTTACGCTCAGTTAGTCATATTTTGGAATCCAGTAAAGTCAAGATACAATGTCGTGATTTTGAAGCTGTTTTAAGAGATGCAAAAAAAGGTGATTTAGTATATTTTGATCCCCCATATCAGCCAGTCACTGAAACTGCTAATTTTACTAGTTATACAAACAAGAATTTTACATATGATGATTTGAATCGATTGGCATTACTTTGTAAAAAATTGGACTCAAAAGGATGTAATGTTCTTTTATCAAATTCTAATTCAAAAGAAGTTGCTGACATGTTTTCAGATAAATCTTGGAAAATCAATAAGATCAAGGCAAATCGTTCAATTAACTCCAATTCAACTAAACGAACTGGTCATTTTGAATTATTGATTAAAAATTATTAAAAGCTTCCAACGGGATCTGAACCCGTGACCTTTACATTACCAATGTAACGCTCTACCAGACTGAGCTATGGAAGCACAAAAACTGTCTGTAGAAAATCCTTATAATTCTTGATTCTGGGCAATATTTTTCTAAACTGTTAAATTTCATAGATATTTGTAATCTTTTGGAGGAGTAATCAAGCCTGGCCAACGATGTAGGACTTAAGATCCTATCTTTCAGGAGTTCGTGGGTTCGAATCCCACCTCCTCCATTATCTATTTTGGATTTTTGATGCCTCTGGCGTTTAATACTTCGTAAACATCTGGTAATGAAAATACATATCCGACATGGACACAGTCTTTTTCATCACAAAGCTGACAAAATAATTCTCCTTTTTGAACTGCAACTTCTGCAATTCTATTTTTCATGTTATCTTTTAGAATAACTCTGTCATCATCTATGGAAATTTTTTCTATCTTTGGAGCATATCTTGCAAATGTTTTGTCCTTTTGCATCATCTCCTCTAACATGTAAGTAACATAACCTGCAAAACTGTTGACTCCCTTCATTGTAAGGTCGTCTTTACTCTTTTGATAAACATCGTGGAATTTATCGTAGACTGTTTCTGAAACTGTGATTGATTTGAATCCTGCTTTTGGCAATTTACTTTTCCTTACCGTACATTAAAGTACTCAAGTATATAATGTTTTATTTTTAAAATTCTTTTAATTTTCTTGAAAATCAGTCTTTATACGATACCATGATTGAAGATGAATATGGTTAGAGGATATCTTGTTGAAGAAATTCGAGAAAAATTAATTTCTATTTTGAAAGATTCTGATAGTGGATTATCTGGAGTTGAAATTTCTAAAAAAATTAATGTTAGTAGAATTACTATGATAAAATATCTCAAAGTTTTTGCAGCAGAAGGATTACTTCGTCAAAAAAATATCGGAAATGTTACATTGTGGTTTTTAGAACCTGGTCAAGAATCGTTTATTTTTCCTGATGATTATTACAAAATCACTTCCAAATATCTTGAATTATTAGTTAAAGGTAATGAGGATCAAGTTTATTCCCTTATTCGAAATTGTCTTCATTCCGGTGCATCAATTAACAAATTAATTTTAGAGGTAATTTATCCTACTATTGAATATGTTAACAATCTATTTGATTCTGGAAAGATTGGAGCTGCTGAACAAAATCTTTTAGGAACTACTATTTCAAAATCTCTAAATATTTTTAATCAAATTTCAATAGCAGCAGATCCTAAAAAAAATGTTGTTGTAATTGCTGCTGATCCTGACAGTATTTTGATTTCTGAATCTGCTTCAGCATCATATCATTCTGATGGTTGGAATGTTTCTCATTTGGGTGATATGTCTTCAGCAATCAATGTCTTATTTGACTTAGATTTTCAAAAATTAGTTGGAAAAATTTGGAAACAAAAACCTGGTGTACTATTAATTGTAATTTTCTCTCAAACTTCTGAGGGATTAACTTTTTTTGCTGATTCTATTAATCCGAATAAAAAAAAATCTGACAAATTTATGAAATTAGCATTATGTGGTAAAATCTCTAAAAAAACTAAAATTAATTCTGATTTATTATCTGATAAAATAGGTGATATTTTACAGTGGTCTAACACCATTTCTGAAAACCTAAAATAATTAAAAATGGGCCCGATGTGATTCGAACACATGACCTTTCGATTATCAGTCGAACGCTCCAGCCAAGCTGAGCTACGAGCCCACACTTGGATTCTGTGAAATTCATCAATATTAGTCATTCCTGTTTGAGATCATCTGGGGTGAAACGCTCTCATTTGTTGTCTATTCACATTTACAATTTTTGAAATATTTCGTCCCAGTATGTGTGATAATTCAGTTTAGTCTTCTTTCCACTTGATAGAACAGCCAATTGATGGGTCAAAATCTTTATCAATTTTTTCTCCAGAAATCAATTTTTTCATATTTACAATCATTGTCTTTTCTGTGACTGTATCATCAGGTTTCATAGCATTGTCTATTTTACCATGAAAAACTAATTCTTTTTGATTGTTAAACAAGAATGGATCTGGAGTACACATTGCTCCATATTTTTTTGCAATTTCTTGAGTTTCATCAACTAAATAATCAAATTGGAAATTTTTCTCTTGTACTGTTTGCTTCATTGCATCAAAACTATCTTCTGGAACGTTTGTAGGATCATTACTGTTAATTCCTATAATTGCTATATCTTTACCACATTCTTCAAATAATTCGTTTAATGCATCCACTTTTGCTTTCACATATGGACAATGATTGCACATGAAAATGACTAAAATTCCTTTGTAACTTTCATAATCTTTGAGTGCATGTTTTTTATCATCTGTTCCTAATAATTCAAAATCTGGAGCAATATCTCCTTTTTTTAATTTAATTTGTGATTCTAAAAGTACCATGGAGCGACAATTCCTTCTTCAAATAAAATCCTATCCTAGAGGACAACAATTAAAATCCACACCGTAGGTCTTCTTCTTGTGGGCCGGTAGTATAGCCTGGTAGTATACCCGCCTTGCACGCGGGGGGTCACGGATTCAAATTCCGTCCGGTCCACTTTTACTCTCCGATCAATTATGAATTTCAGACCGCTGGGTGGATTTAAATAGGATAAGTTTGACTTTTCATTCATGACAAGCGCAGTAGACGGATGGCCTGTATGGATTCCTCTTATTGTTGGTTTAGCACCAGGCTTAGTATACTGGTTAGCAATTACCGCAAAGAGAAAATAAAATTAAATCCATTTTTAATTTCTTTTTATTCTTTATAGTTACAGTGTAAACTAGGTTTAACGTTGTTGCCTTTTTTGTTGACTATGTCAGCTACCGTATTTGATTAATGCTTTTTTCAAACTATATTTCATGAAGAAATTTATTTTTGGTATGATTTTCCTTTTCCTTTTATTTCCAATATCTCAATCATACCCTCAAGAATATACTGACACTAATCCCTCATTGACAGTATCTATGAACTCTGATAATAATTTCGTATATCGTGATTCAGAAGGATATACAGTAGTAATTGGATTAATTGAAAATAATGATCCCATGTCTTTTGTAACTAACGTTGTAATTCAGGCAAACTTCTATGATGATTTTAATTCAAATCCATTGGAAGTAAAAGAAGGGACTACAACACTCAAAGCAATTCCTCCTAATAGTACATCACCATTTATGATACGTTCCGATAATCCTGATATCGATATAACTCAAGTATCTACAAAATTTTTAACTTTTGATACTTCTGAATCAATGAAAAATTCACTACAAATTTCCATCAATGATATTTCAACAGAAACTGTAACGAGTTCTGATTCTGTTCATACTCTATCTTTTTCAGGAATTTTGAGAAATGGAGATTCTTTTGTTTCTGATACTGCAGTTCATTTTGCTTTTTATGATGTTTTTAATCGAATCATTCAAATTTCTACAATTGACATAGGCGACATCGATATGAATGGATCATCTTCACTAGAATTAATTGAAGAAATCAGTTCATCTTCTGTTGGATTCCTTCTATTTTCAGAATCTGATAAATTTTATTCTGATTTTAAAAATGTAAAAATCCCGACACCTCAATTACGCACAAATTTAGCTACTACTTGTGGTTCAAGTGAAGTAAACATTGGAGGTAATTGTACTTCTTATGATATTTCAGGTGGACATGTCACAAGTGCAACAGTAAACACAAATGATAATTCAGTTATCATCAACATCGATGCAGATGATGATGGTACATTGACAATCAGTCCTTCAACATCAACACAAAAAGGTATCTTTATGGTATTAGTTGATGGCGAGGAATCAGACGATGCAGAAATT
>Ga0209505_1002376_pt1 | contig 11797 bp, 8 predicted proteins | sample COGITO_mtgs_1103_2_FD_184794 | JGI IMG/M metagenome (GOLD analysis project Ga0209505, IMG submission 184794) | Pelagic marine microbial communities from North Sea - COGITO_mtgs_110331 (SPAdes) (version 2) | ecosystem: Environmental > Aquatic > Marine > Epipelagic ... | reverse complement strand
CTGCATGAATTCAGGCTCATTTTGGTTTTTTTGATTTACTTCTGACAAAAATTGTTTTATGATTTTTTCCATTTCAATCACTTGTATTTAACAAAGGTAGCACAAAAAAAGAAAGCCCTCCAAAAATTAGAGTTATAATCGCTTGACAAGACCAAGCCATCCAACCATATGTTAATCCAATTTCAGTGTTTATTCCAAAATTGACCAAAAACAAAGAAATAGCTAGCGGATATACACCAAGCCCATGGTTTGATAAAGAGATACTAAAGACACCAACAACAAATGCTGGAAAAATTAAGCTGTTATCTATTAGGTTTAGTTCAGCAACCGAAAACTTAATAACAAAGAAGGCTAAAATATAACAGGTCCATATTAAAGTTGAAAATAGTATGAAAGGAAATAGCTTTTTTTTGAGCTTAGTTAGAGACAGAAACCCCTCAAGAATACCTTTAAAAAATTTTCTAATTTTATTAATTCGCGAAAGAATAAAAACTATTATTGCTGTAATAATAATTACTAGGGAAACAATAACTTCTATATTATCATTCATAGAATTAAGAAAGTCATCTTCAAAGAAAGAGTCTAAAATGACATTATATTGAAGTAGCCATACTGAGACAAGAATTAAAATAGAAATAGATACATCAACAACCCTTTCTGCTGCTATTGTGCCAAGAGTTTTGCTAATGGGTATTTTATTATACTCACTTAATACAGTTGCTCTTACCACTTCCCCTGATCTAGGGATAGCCATATTAGATGTATAACACATAAAAACGCTAGCAATGCTTATAATACTACTAGATTTATGACCAATAGCTTTTGATAAAAACTGCCACCTAAGCCCACGAATTATATCTGCACAAGCGCCCAACCCCATTGCGGCTAGAACATATTCTATTTTAGCTGATTTAATATAGCCCCAGATTAAATCTCTTTCTGCTTCTGATGTAATTTGGAAGGTTAGGTATATAAAAAACATGCCTAATGCAATCGGTATTAATATTTTTAATTGTTTTTTCAGCTTCATTAAAGTTTTATGTTATCTATCAGTCTAATATTTCCAATTCTGCATGCTATAAAGGCTCTTATTTCATTATTTTTTTTTGAAATACTAGAAAATTCTTCAAGATTCATTATTTCAAAATACTCAAGCTTAAAACTATCAATTAATTTGGATCTATTTTTTATTTCATCTCTGATTTGAACAAAATCAAACTTAGAATACACTTCTTTAGCCCATAAAAGAAGCTTAATGATTTCCTTAGCGCTTTTCCTCTCTTTGTAACTCATAAGCTTATTTCTTGAACTCATAGCTAATCCGTCAGGCTCTCTAATTGTTTCACATCCAACCACATTTGTATTTATATCAAGCTGCTCAGTTAGTATTTTTATTAAAAGTAGTTGTTGAAAATCTTTTTCTCCAAAATATGCATTATCTGGATTAAAAATTTTGAATAGTTTTTCAATGATTGTTGCTACTCCATCAAAGTGACCAGGTCTATGTTTTCCCTCCATTAGATTTGTGAAGCTTCCAAAATCATATTGTTTTGAACTTTCGTTTTTTTGGTATAGGTCATTATTTTCAGGTGTATAGACTATGACATTCTCAAACCTATTAAGCTTCTTTAAATCCTCCTTAATATTTCTTGGATATTTCTTTAAATCCTCTTTGTCATTAAATTGAGTTGGATTAACATAAATTGAAACTATAACCTCATCATTTTCACTGTAAGCTTTTTCTATGAGCGATAGGTGCCCCTCGTGAAGAGAGCCCATAGTTGGAACCAGCCCAACAGACAGCTTGTGCTTTACTGACTTTAAAAGTTCTTTATGGGAAGAGTAAACTCTCAATTATGAGAAATAAATTATCTTAAAGATAATGTTTTTATATTCTTACTCATAATTTTCGTAATTTTGCCAGACTATAGCCAATATATAGATTTTGAAATTATTGAAAGACAAAAAAATATTAGTTATCTCTTCTGAGGTAGTGCCTTATCTTCCTCAAACTGAAAAGGCTGTAAATTCATTTTCAGTATCAAAAAAAATTAATCAAAACGGTGGTATGACCAGAATTTTTATGCCTAAATACGGCATGATAAATGAAAGGAGACATCAGCTGCACGAAGTTATTAGGCTTTCAGGTATGAATATGATAATTAATGATTTATACTTGCCGTTGATAATTAAGGTTGCCTCTATACCTAAAGAAAGAATGCAGGTTTATTTTATTGATAACGAAGAATATTTTAAAAGAAAAGACTTGCTTTTTGACAAAGAAGAAAAGCTTCTAAAAGATAATGATGAAAGAATGATTTTTTTTACTAAAGGGGTTATAGAAACTGTAAAAAAACTTAATTGGGTCCCAGACATAATTCATCTTCATGGGTGGTTTGCATCACTATTTCCACTTTACTTGAAAAAGTTATACTCTGATGATCCCATCTTCGATAAAAGTAAAATAGTTTCCTCTCTTTATGGAAAGTCATTTGATGGCAGTTTATCAAAAAAATTAAGTGAAAAAATTGAATTTGATGGAGTTGAAGGAGATCTTGATTTGATCTCGGAGCCAAACTTTGAGTCTCTTACAGATTTAATGATAAAGTTTTCAGACTCAGTAATTCTGTCTTCTGAAAATATTGACAAATCAACAACTTCCTCAATAAAAAATTATTCTAAAGATGTCCTTGATTTTAAAGATTCGTCAGACGATGAAAAGTTAATGGAATTTTTATTAAAAAATATTGATTAATGAGCAATAAGAGATTTTCAGGAATACTTTTAACAATGTTTTCTTTAGCTCTGATAACTTCGTGTAATAAAGATTATTATACAGTAGGTATTGAGTTGTTAAACGAACAATTTCAGAATTTAAAATCTGAAACATTTCCAGTATTTTCTTATCAAGAATCCCTAGAAAGAGTTCAGACAAATAACCTCTCAAATGTTCATCTAGGCGTTTTTAATGATGATGTTTTTGGGAACACAAACTCAAGTTTTATATCACAGCTAGATGTTTTCTCACTTCAAACTTTTGGAGAGTACAATCAAGCTCAGGAAATTGAAGGGAGTCTAACAGATGTAAGAGCAATAAATGAAGAAGAAGAGTTGACAGCTGTATATCTTGATTTACCTTTCTTCAACAACATAAATGATTCAGATGGTGATGGTGTAATAGACATTTATGACTCAGATCCGCAGAATATTGAAAGTGATTCAGATAATGATGGTCTCTCTGATATAATCGAGTTTCAAGCTGGAACAAATCCTCTCAGTAATGATTCAGATAATGACGGTATTTTAGATCCAGATGATACGGATAGCTCGTCTTACAATGCTGAGCAACAGGTTTATGAAATAGATTCAGTTTATGGAAATAGAAATGCAGAATTTGATTTAAAGGTATATGAATTAACTTATTATTTAAGCTCTCTAGATCCTGCAAATAATTTTGAGTCTTCCAAAGAGTATTTTTCTGATGATGATTTTTATGAACAAGGTTATTACGGTAAAACTTTACATGATGATAGGGTTAGTCTGAATTTTGAGGAAATACCTGTATTGTATACTGTGGATGACCCTACTACTGACCCTGATGAATTAACTCAAGTAAATTATTTTGAAACACCACGATTAAGAATCCCTCTTGACATAAAGTTTTTTCAAAGAACTGTAATGAATTTAGAGGGCTCTGAGACGCTAGTTAATCAGGCAAATTTCAACAATTTCTTTAAGGGGCTTATTGTTAGGGCTGAAAATTTCTCAGATGATCTTTATATGATGCTTGACATTTTAAATGCTAGGATTGTTTTAGAGTATGACTATAACTCTTACAACACCAATGGAACTATTGACGATTTTTCAGACGATACTATTGATAGGAAGAAGGCGTCTAATGTTATTCCTCTAGGTGGAGTTACTATAAATATCTATGATCATGAAAATTTTGATCAAAAAATATTAGCTGAAGTAAATTCTTCTGCTGATAATATTCCATCTGGAAAAATATATCTAAATGGATCAAAATTCATTTCTAAATTAAAGTTGTTCTCTAACGATAATTCTATATCAGATGAGTTAAGATCTTTCATGTCTAAAGATGTATTAATAAACGAAGCCAATATTGTTCTTCATTTAGACGAAGATATGAACACCTCAAGTTCCAGTGTTTTGCCAGAAAGACTATATATGTATTCTTATGATAATGGAAATCCAATTGAGGACTACAATAAAGATTTTTCAATAGACTTTTCACCAACAGCTGTCAATTCGAACAAGTTCCGTTTTGGAGGTCTTCTTCAGTATGACTCGAACAATAAGCCTACTAGCTATAAGTTTAATATAACTAACCATGTATCTAATATTGTTCGATATGATTCCTTGAACATTGATTTAGGGTTAACTACGATGTCCAACATTGATGATGTCTTTACTTTGAAGAATGGCTATCTTCCTAACCAGAAAAAGATTTCCCTGCCTAGCTCTTCACTTTCATTTCCTTTTCCAGTAACTCTATATGGCTCTTCTCCAAGTCAGGCCAACCTCTCTAAGAGGTTGAAATTAGAGGTTTTATACACTGAGTATTAGAATATCTAATCATGAATTAATTTCTTATAGAAAATTCTTATATGTTTTAAATGCAAACAGATAAAATTATAAGAAAATGTTCTTACAGCCCTTGTGTATAACAAAAAACTATTGATTTATTAATCTATATAAGAGAAAATTATTATCTAGCCTTAAGTTTCTCAATTAATGCAGGGACTACCTCAAAGGCATCTCCAACCACACCATAATCAGCTGCTTTGAAGAAAGGAGCTTCAGGATCATTATTAATTACAACTTTTACTTTAGAAGAATTTATTCCAGCAAGATGTTGAATCGCACCTGATATTCCTATTGCTATATAGAGATTAGAAGAAACTGGCTTACCGGTTTGTCCTACATGTTCGCTATGTGGTCTCCAACCCATATCGGAAACAGGTTTAGAGCAGGCCGTTGCAGCACCAAGAGTATCAGCTAATGTTTCAATCATTTCCCAGTTTTCAGGTCCCTTAAGACCTCTTCCGGCTGAAACTACAACATCAGCATCAGCAATAGTAACACTCCCTGTTTCTTTCTCTATTTTTAAAATTCTTTGATTTGATTCAACCTTTTCTACATTAAATGTTTCTACTGATGCATCATTCATATTTTCAATCAATCCAAAAGAATTTGAGGAAACTCCAATAATTCTTAGATCACTAATCATTTCTGTTGAAGAAAAAGCTTTGTTTGTAAAACATGTTCTTTTAACAACAAATGGATTTATACTTTCTGGAAGATCAATTACATTAGATACAAAAGACGTATCCATAATACCAGAGAGGTGAGCTCCTATAAATTTTGAGTTCGCAGATGAAGACAGAATCACGTCTGAAGAGTTTTCAGATTTTATTACTTGTGAAAGTGCATGAGAATATTTCTTTGAAGAGAATTCTTCAAAATCAGTATCGTTTATTGTTATTATTTTATCTGCACCATATTTCTTTAAACTATCTGAATCAGTACAATTAAAAACTAAACCAGACACTTTAACATTCATTTTATCTGCAAGTGCTTTACCATATGAAAGTGCCTCATATGCTGTCTTTTTAAATTTATTGTCTTCGGATTCTAAATATACAAGTACTGCCATATTAAATTACTTTTGCTTCGTTTTCTAGGTAATCGATAAGTTTATCAAGTTCATCAGGCTTAACAAGTTTAACTTCACTTTTAACTTCAGGCTTGTGAAACTTTTTATCTATGATTTTAGCTTTAATATTCTTTGCTTGAATAACTTCAAGAGGCTTTTGTCTTGCCATCATAATCCCTCTCATATTTGGAATAATTAGATCGCTTTCTTCAACTAATCCTTTTTGAGATCCAATTACTAAAGGAATCTCACATTCACTAATCTCAGTACCACCTGAAATTTCTCTTGCACATGTTGCCTTTGTATTATTTATTTCAAGATTTACGCAATTAGTTATAAAATTATAATCTAAAAATCCTGCCAAAAGTCCAGGAACTAAACCACCATTGTAATCAATTGATTCTCTTCCACAGATTATTACATCGTAGCTAGTTACTTGACAATGAGCTTCAATCTCTTTGGCTACGGAGTATGCATCACTAGCCTCACAGTCTATTCTAATTGCTTTATCTGCACCAATTGCTAAACATTTTCTTAAAATAGCTTCAGCAGATAGATTTCCAACTGTGAGAACTGTAACATTGGCTCCGTTGGATTCTTTCATCCAAACAGCCTTAGTTAAACCAAATTCATCATTAGGGTTGATAATATATTGAACACCATTTGAGTCAAATTTAGAGTCATTTTCAACAAAATTGATCTTAGATGTTGTGTCAGGGACATTACTTATACAGACTAAAATATTCATTTATAATTCAATATTTAAGATAATTTCTGAGACCTTCTGTAAACTCACCATCAGAAATTTTATTTAGCTTTATAACACCGTCATTATTATTTATGTTAGATGTTATCTTTCTGTTATGAAGCTTTTCGTAGACATCAATACTTATTTTTTTTCTTTTGTTTAAACTATCGAATAGATTGATAGTATTTGTTTTTTCAATCCAATTTTTTTGAACAGTCCCTTCAAATATTTTTGCTTTGGAGCCACTACCATAACTAATGAATCCAATTTTTTTGTCTTCAAACTTTTTGTCATTCTTAGCAGCATCAACAAGAGAACTTATTAAGGACATAAATATAGAAGCAGTATACATATTTCCAATTTCTGAAGATGCCATCTCACCTGGAGCTATCTTGTCTTCCACAAAATTTTTATATACATTAGATTTAGATACTTTTTTTATCCAATCTTTGTCTTGATTAGATTCTGGTTTTCCAATCTCTGAATAAATCTCCTCAGTCATATCATTTTCATTCATCCAATCTAACCATTTACTTATTATCATTCTTCTACCATGAAATGCATATGGTAGATGAAAAATTATATTTTCCCAATCATTTAATATGTTTCTTTCATTCTGCTCATTAAAGTTTTCAATCGCCTCATATACTCTTTCTTGGTAGCTTTCATTAGAAAATTGACCTTCAAATATTGGCTCTTCTTTATAAACTTCAACTATTTCATTTGAATCTGACCAAAATTTAGAATCAGAATTTGCAAGTAATGTTTCAGCTTCATTTGAAGAAATCTCTTTATTAAGAAGTTTTGCAGCTTCAATAAGAATATTAGATCGCTTAAAAGTTCTTCTAGGTTTAAAAAAGTCACCAATACCTTTTGTTGAAACACCCCACGACCCATTGAAAGAAATAATTGAAGGATTTTCACAAATCAACATAGATACTGATCCAGCTCCTTGGGTATACTCTCCAGTGGAGTTTAATTCATATTTTGCTATATCTGAAGCTATAACAATTGCTTTTCTATTTTCACCATTTCTAACCCAGTCACAACAGTTTTGAAGCGCATCTACAGCTCCTGCACAAGCAAAAGTAAGATCAACTATATCACAGTTCTTAAAACATCTTTCCCCGTATTGTTCTGAAAACACATCTTCCAAAATTTCAACAACATATGATGAAGTAGGTTTAGAAGAATCAACACCACTTTCTGTTCCTAAGTATACTCTTCCAACTTCTCTTGGATCAATATTGTTTTCTTTGATTAAACGATACAAGGAGTTCGCTGCAATTGAAGCAGAATCTTCGTCATAATCAGGAGTTGCCATTTTTTTTAACCCCAAACCTTTTACTAATTTTTCAGCTGAAATATCCCTTTTAGCAGCCAACTCCTCAATATCTACATAAAGAGAAGGAACATAATACGCAAGAGAATCAATACCTACTTTTTTCATTTTAACGGGCAAAAATCAAATATAGTTACATAAAAGTTTATGCAAAAAAAAAGAGCAACCAAAGTTGCTCTTTTTATGATAAAATTGTGAATATCTAGAAGTTAAGAGTTAGTTTACCTAAGACTCTTCTTCTAATAGTTGGTAAATTTGGATATGTCTTGTAAGGATTATCCGTAAGGTTTGTGGCAGATACATCAAATCTCATACCTGGACTAAATCTATATCCTATACTCATATCAATTAAGTTTTTAGCTTCTACCATACCATTCCAGAAACCTTGAACTGATCTAAATTTATCATCATGTTGGAATGAAACTGAGAAGTTAATACCACTTAGAGGAGTATAGTCCATACCCATTCTATATTTCCACATAGGAGCATTTAGATATGATGTATTAAGTAAATCATCATCATTATCTTCTCCAGGAATCCACTCGTTTTGACTTAACCATGAAGCATTTGCCCAAAGTCTTAAGTCAGAATTAGCAAAGTAATCCATGCTTAAATCTCCACCAAAGTGAGACCTTTTAGCATCTCCTTGAGTAATATATCCTGTTGTTATGTGAGTAATTCCATCTCCTTGAGGAACTCTATCAGATTCAACAGCACCTATAGCACCAAATAATGGACCTAATTGACCAACAAATCCAGCACCACCAGCATTAAATGCAGCGTTAATTCCACCTAAAGTTTGAGCTACACCGCCTGCAATTGAAGTTTGAAGAGCAGGGACACCAGCACCTGCAAGAGCACCAGAGGCAACAACACTATAAGGTAAACCTAACTGTGCAGCAAGACCTTGATAAGTCTGAGTTGTAACAGCAGTAATTGCTCCTGTAACATACGCAGTAGCATCAGCAGCAACAGCTGCTCCTAAATCTCCTGGAATATCTGATCCAACTAATGCATATGTATCTCCAATTGCACTAAAGTTTGTAAATCCAGTGTTTACATAAGAATATATATCAGCACTAATTTTTAACTTTTTACCAATAACACTACTAAATCCTAATTCAAAGTTTTCTACAGAGCTGAATCTTCCAGTTCTTGTATTTCTGTTACCAGTAGTTTGAGTAGGTTCGAATAAATCATAAGGAGCTAAAATCCCTGAGCCACCAGACGGTCCCATATAACTTGCAAAAAATGGTGTTAATAAAGGTTGAAGCGTAGGAGCCTGTGCATATAAACCTGCAAGAGAAGCACCAGCAACAGCACCATATGGTATTGCCAGTGGTAATCCACCACCTGCAGCTGAAACAGGAATATCAACAGGAAGCCCTGCTAAATCAATTACTTGATTTGCTGGATCAGCAAAACGCTGTGCAGTACTTTGTCCACTTAACCATGCATCTAAAACTCCAGGTGCCGGAACATTTACTGGGAAGTCAATATACATTTGAAGCGCACTAGGTCCAGTTAAAGCTTTGTTATATGAAAGTCTCCAAGTCGTTTTCTCAGAAGGCTTATATACAAGAGCTGCTCTAGGAGCAAATTCTCCTGCGCTAATAAAACTAGCTTGATCATATCTACCAGCAACTACAAGGTCTACTTTTTCAGACATTGTTAGAGTTCCTTGACCATAAATACCGTTGGTTATATAGTCATCACTATCTTCATTTCTTCCCCATAGAGTATATTCAGAGTCAGAATCAGTATTTCTATAATCATATCCTACAGTCCATTCTGAATCAAACAGCCAAGGCATATCAAAGTTGTACTGAATTTGAGCTTCCATTGTTGTTCTTTTGGTTACCTGACGTAAACCTGTACCATACAAGAATGTTGGATTATCTGTTCCACCACCATCATTATGGTCTATAAAAGCTTGAGCATACCAGTTACCCATTGTAGCCTGAACTTGACCCCAATATGTACTACCATCAGCATACCCAATACCTAAGTCTTGAAAGAATAAACCACCACCATTAGTCATACCTGCACTAACTTGATAATTTGTATCATCACTTGGTCTCCACTCTAAATTTGTGTCAACAGCAATATTGCTGTAGGTATCTATAATAGCGTTTCCTCCTGTAAAGTCATAAAGTACAGGTCCATTTGCAGATAAAAGAGGGTCAACTGCCATGTTTGTAATAACAGGTTGTCTAATTATACTATTAATTCCACCGACGCTAGCAGCTAATTTAGCTTCATCATCATAAGTAAAATCATCACCAGAATTTAGTCTAGCATTAATTTTCCACCCAAAAGTCTTATCATCATTTGCTCTCGCAATTCTAAACTCTGAACCAAAAGTATTTAGATCTCCACCCCACATTGAAACTGCATTACCAGTATAATCAATAGGACTTTTTGATCTAAAGTGAACTACACCTGACGTTACACCAGGCCCATATAATACACCTGCAGCACCTCTTACTATTTCAACAGAGGCTAAATCTAAGTTAGAAAGACCTTGCTGGAAACTAAAGAAAGTTCCTGCAGCAGGAGTTATTAATCCTCTATTATCTCTCATTATATAAGTAGATGTTCCGAAAACTCCGGATCCAGCTCTCATTTCAATGTTCATTGAGTTTGCTGTTTGTTGTTGTATTTGAACACCAGGCACAGATACAAGAATTCTTGAAGGCTCAGCAACTTGAGCTGAATTTTCAATCTGCCTAGAAGAAATTACACTAACGGATGCAGGAGCATCAGTAACTTTTTGAGCATTTCTTGATGCAGAAATAATAACCTCTTCAAGGTTTTGTCCTGCGCTAAGCATTACATTTATATTTTGACTTGCAGATGTCACATCAACTCTTTCTGCACTATATCCCATATAGCTTACAATAAGAGTTAAGGGAGCACCTTGACTTGTATTAATGACAAAATTTCCATCGAAATCTGTAACAGTTCCAATGTTTGTGCCATCAATGATAACGTTTACTCCAGGAATTGCTTCCATGCTATCCGAATCCATCACTGAACCAGATATTTGAGTTTGTGAATAAACACTACCAAATAGAATTACAGCCATAAAGGCCAAATAATACTTGTTTAAAATATTTTTCATATTAATTAGGTTTTGTTACGTCAAAGATAATTCTTTTCTATAACTAGTTTATATAATTTAATGCAAGTATGGTGGAAAGGCCAGTAAAAACAGGCTAGAGACCCATAATACTTGATCTGATTTGAATCCAAGTTAATATAATTTTTTTCACCTACCAAATGCAGGTGATATCATTAACTATGATTGGAATTAGTCTTATGAGTATGAATCAAATCTTTGGGACTGATTTGACGATGATTCAAAGATTAATTTTTCATTTGATTCATGCCATTTAAGGTAGCTTCCAGAGTAAAGATCTTCAATAGCACCTCTTTTAAGTTTTTGAGTTGGTCCAACAATACCGTTTTCTTGATTCCACTCGTCTTTTACAACTATCAATGTTGATATTTTTTTATAGTTAACAAGCTCGTTATTAGCTTTATTAAGTGTTTCTGTTAGCATTTTTGACAGAGCCTCTTTTGAAGCTTTTTTACCAATTTCGGACAACTGAATTAGACAAAGGGGCTGAGCAATTCCAAGACCAACAACACAAACTTCTTCTATTTCATTAATATTAACAAAATATTGTTCCAAAGTAAGTGGCTCGATGTACTCTCCTTTTGAAGTTTTAAAACTATCAGCTACTCTTCCAGTTATATGTAAATATCCATCATCATCTAAGAAACCTTTATCTCCTGTGTGAAGCCATCCTCCTCTTAATGTTTGATTTGATAACTCCTCATTTTTATAATAACCAACCATTACGAATGGTCCTCGCATAAGTATTTCACCTGTTTCCTCATCAATTTTAAGTTCAACCCCTTTTTGAGGCTTCCCAACAGTATTTAACTTTCCAAAGTCTTTTCCATCAACAGAGCTACATATTGCACAGTTCTCAGTCATTCCATATCCATTGGTTATATA
>Ga0209505_1002372_pt1 | contig 11827 bp, 14 predicted proteins | sample COGITO_mtgs_1103_2_FD_184794 | JGI IMG/M metagenome (GOLD analysis project Ga0209505, IMG submission 184794) | Pelagic marine microbial communities from North Sea - COGITO_mtgs_110331 (SPAdes) (version 2) | ecosystem: Environmental > Aquatic > Marine > Epipelagic ... | reverse complement strand
AAGCAAAATAAAGCATTTAACGATCCACAACTTCAATTTTTTTTTCATTCACAAATTTTAAAATTTGTGAATTACAATTATCAATTTTTGATTGATCTTCAGATCTGATTACTATTGAAACACCTAATTTTCCTGCTTGAAAAAAAGGATAACTTCCAATTTCAACATCTAAATTATTATTTTGGACTTTTGTTAAAGAGTTTGCAATTTCACTCTCAACTGTTTGTAAACTAATTGTATGACTCAAGATAGGGTCACCCCCTACTATTCTATTTTTTAAACCACCAAGCATTGATTTTAATATTGAAGGAACACCTGGTAAGCAGAAAACATTTTCCACATTAAATCCAGGGGCACCACTTGTAGGATTTAAAATTAAATTTGCATTTTCTGGCATCCAAACCATTTTCTGTCTACCTTCATTAAATTCTCCAGGTTTGTAATAAGCTTCCAGTATCTTATAAGCTTCTTTATGAATTTCGTATTTTATTCCAAATGCTTTTGAGATTGATTGGGCTGTAATATCATCATGTGTGGGTCCAATACCGCCAGTTGTAAATACATAATCACTAACTTTTCTTAAATGATTAACAGTCTCAATAATTGTATTTTCAATGTCAGGTATTACTCTTACCTCTTGAACTTTAACACCGATAGAATTCAACCATAGAGCTATAGTTGTTGTATTAGTGTCCTGTGTTCTTCCAGAAAGAATTTCATTGCCAATAATCAGTATTGCGGCATTAACTTTTTTGTTTTTAGTCATTTTTAAATATATAAATTAATTATGAAATTTACCAAGTCTTTAATAAAAGGCAAATTAGTAAAACGATATAAAAGATTTTTTGCTGATATTAAACTAAATGAAGAAACTATAATAGCTCATTGTCCTAATACTGGCTCAATGATGGGTTTATTAGATGAGGAAAATGAAGTTTTTGTCTCCAAAAATGATGATCCGAAAAGAAAATTAAAATATACCTTGGAAATTATCAAAGTTAAAAAAAACTTAGTAGGTGTTAATACGCATTTTGCAAATAAAATTGCTTTTCATGGGTTATCAAATAATCTTGTTAAAGAAGTTAAGAATACCAATAATATAAAACCTGAAGTTTTTTTTGATAAAGAAACAAGGTTTGATTTTTTAGTTGAAAAAGATAATCAAAAAACTTTTGTAGAAGTTAAAAATGTAACTCTTTCTAGAAAAGATAAGCTTGCTGAATTTCCTGATGCTGTAACCTCTAGGGGATCAAAACATCTAAAAACTCTTATTGAGGCCACAAAAAAAGGCTATAAAACATATCTGTTATTCTTGGTTCAAATTCAAGGTGTTACAGACTTTAAAATAGCTAAAGATATTGATAAAGAATATTATGAAAATTATAAACTTGCTAAAAAAGCTGGTGTTAAATTTTTAGCTTATAGATGTAAAATAAGTTCAAAAGAGATTAAAATTGAAAAAAAAATAAAAATTATCAATGACTGATTATTCTGAAAAATTTGAAAAAATGAGAATTGCTGGAAAGTTAGCAGCAGAAACACTTGATATGTTAACTGAAAATATTAAGCCTGGTGTCACTACAGAATTTATTGATAAACTAGGTTATGAATTTATAAGAGATAATGGTGGATATTCTGCTCCACTTTATTATCGTGGATTTAAAAAATCTTTATGTACATCTTTAAATCATGTTGTTTGTCATGGTATACCCTCTGACAGAGTTTTAAATGAAGGTGATGCTATCAATGTGGATGTCACAGCAATTGTTAATGATCATTATGGTGATACAAGTAGAATGTTTTGTGTTGGTAAAACTCCAGTAAAAGTTAATAACTTAATTGAAACAACTTACGAGTCTATGATGTTAGCAATCAAATCTCTAAAACCAGGATTAAAACTTGGGGATATTGGACACACGATACAATCCTTCGTAGAAAAAAAAGGTTTTTCAGTGGTGAGAGATTTTTGTGGTCATGGTATAAGTACAACATTTCATGAACCACCAAATGTCTTACATTATGGGAGAAAAAATACAGGATTGGAATTAAGACCAGGAATGACTTTTACTATTGAACCTATGATAAATGCTGGAGAGTGGGATGTAAAAATGCTTAAAGATGGCTGGACAGCTGTTACAAAAGATAAATCTTTTTCAGCACAATTTGAGCATACTCTAGGAATTACTGAAAATGGTTATGAAATCTTTACAGAATCTGCTAAAGGTTATTCTAAGCCCCCTTACTTATAATTAATGATTGAAAGATATTCTAGAAAACAACTTACTGACATATGGTCAGAAGAAAACAAATACAAGATTTGGCTTGATGTAGAAGTTGCAGCTGCTGAAGCCATGGAAAAACTTGGTCAAATTCCAAAGGGTGTTGCTTCTGTAGTTAAAAAAAAAGCAAAAATTAATGTAAAAAGAATTCATCAAATTGAAGGACAGGTTAAACATGATGTCATTGCATTCTTGACTTCTGTAACTGAAAAAGCTGGAATTAAGGCACGATACCTTCATCAAGGAATGACTTCTTCCGATGTATTGGATACAAGTTTTAATATTCAATTAGTTCAATCTGGAAACATAATTCTTAAAGATTTAGATCAAATTTTAAAAGTATTAAAAAAACAAGCTAAGAAATATAAATTTACCCCATGTATGGGTAGAAGCCATGGAATACATGCAGAACCAATTACATTCGGTTTAAAATTAGCATCCTTCTATGAGGAATTTAAAAGAAATAGAAAAAGACTAGTTGATGCTATTGATGAAGTGTCTACTTGTGCAATCTCTGGTGCTGTAGGGACTTTTGCTAACATAAATCCAAATGTTGAAAAGCATGTTGCCAAAAAACTTTCTCTAAAAGTTGAGCCTATTTCTACTCAAGTAATTCCAAGAGATCGTCATGCTTTCTACTTTTCAGTTTTGGGTATTATTGCTGGATCGATTGAAAGAGTGGCTACTGAAATTAGACATTTACAAAGAACTGAAGTTTATGAGCTGCAAGAATTTTTTTCAAAAAACCAAAAAGGATCTTCAGCAATGCCACATAAGAAAAATCCAATTTTAAGTGAAAATCTTACTGGCCTTGCAAGAATGGTTAGGAGTGCAGTTATACCTGCCCTAGAAAATATTGCATTATGGCATGAAAGAGATATTTCTCATTCAAGTGTAGAAAGAAATATAGGTCCAGATGCAAATATTACTTTAGATTTTGCATTGGCAAGATTAACAAATATTTTAGACAACATGATTGTTTATCCAAAAAAAATGTTAGAAAACTTAAATATTACTAAAGGATTAATTTTCTCACAGGAGTTAATGCTTGAAATTACAAAAACAGGTTTAAGTAGAGAAAAGTCATATAAAATGGTCCAAAGTTATGCAAAAAAATGTTTTGCCGAAAATTTAGATTTGTTTAATGTAATTCAATCTGACAAGTTTATCATGAGTAAAATCACACCAAAAAAATTAAAATCTATATTTAGTTATTCTAAGCATTTTAAAAATGTAAATTTAATTTTTAGAAGAGTGTTTAAATAATGAAAAAAGGTAAAAAACTTTATGAAGGAAAAGCTAAAATAATTTATGCTACTAATGATAAAGATCTAGTTATCCAATATTTTAAAGATGATGCCACAGCTTTTAATAATCAAAAAAAAACTACTATCGAAGGAAAAGGAGTTTTAAATAATAGAATTTCAGAGCATATACTTTCTAATTTAGGTCAAATTGGCATTAAAAATCATTTGGTTAAAAGGTTAAACATGCGTGAACAAATAATTAAATTGGTAGAAATAATACCAATTGAATTTATTGTTAGAAATGTTGCCTCAGGTTCAATTACTAAAAGACTTGGAATTGAAGATGGAACAGTTCTTAAAGAGCCACTGGTAGAGTACTGCCTTAAAGATGATAAGCTTGGCGATCCTTTGATTGCAGAGGAACATATTTATGCTTTTGATTGGGCAACAAAAAAAGAAATAGAAAAAGTAAAAAAAATGATCTTAAGAATTAATGATTTTATGATTGGAATGTTTAGAGGTGTTGGAATTAAATTAATTGATTTCAAGCTTGAGTTTGGAAGATTTAAATCAAATGGTAAAACTGAAATAATATTAGCAGATGAAATTAGTCCTGATACCTGCAGATTATGGGACTCGGTTACAGATAAAAAACTTGATAAAGATAGATTTAGAAAAGATTTAGGAGACTTAATCCCTGCTTATACAGAAGTTGCTAAAAGATTAGGTATACTTCATGAGCAATCAAATGTTAGTGCTGTAAATGTTACAAAATTAAGCTCAATTAAAAAAAGAAAATAATATGAAGGTATCTGTAATTATAACTCTTAAAAAAGACGTTTTAGATCCTCAAGGTAAAGTTATTCATCAAACATTAGATGGTATGGGCTTTAACGGTATCAATGAAGTAAGACAAGGGAAATATTTTGTAATTGACACAAAAGAAAATGATAAGAAGGTCGCTGAAGATAAAGTTGAAGAAATGTGTAAAAAACTATTAGCAAACTTAGTAATTGAAGATTTTAAAATTATTGGATCTCAATAATAAATAATGAACTCCTCTGTAATAACTTTCCCTGGCTCTAATTGTGATAGGGACATGGATGTTGCTTTAAAAAAATTTGGTTTTAAAAATAAAATGGTATGGCATGATGATACTGAGTTACCAAAAAGCGACTTAGTTGTTTTACCAGGTGGTTTTTCCTATGGTGATTATTTAAGATGTGGAAGTATGGCTTCTAAATCAAAGATTATGCACTCAGTAATTAATTTTGCTAAAGGTGGTGGTAAAGTAATAGGAATTTGTAATGGATTTCAAATCTTAGTTGAGTCTGGTTTATTACCTGGAGTCTTACTTAGAAATAAATATTTAGAATTTATTTGTAAAAATGTTCATGTAACAATTAATAATAAAGAAAATTCATTTTTTAAAGATTTTGATAAAGATACTGTTGAGTTTCATATCGCTCATAATGAGGGTAATTACTTTTGTTCTAATGAACAACTTAAAGAAATACAAAATAATAATCAGATAGCATTATTTTACTCAGATGCTGATGGAAACATTGATGAAAAAAATAACCCAAATGGTTCTATTAAAAATATTGCTGGTATATTCAATAAGGAAATGAATGTCTTAGGAATGATGCCACATCCTGAACGAATGATTGATCCTGCTCTATCTGGTGAAGATGGTTCAATATTTTTTAAAAATCTAATTAATAATTTAAAATAAAATGATAGTTAATGAACAAGTTGCAATAGATCATGGATTAAAGAAAGATGAATATGAAAAAATCTGTGAATTATTAAAACGAACACCCAATATAACTGAACTTGGAATTTTTTCAGCTATGTGGAACGAACATTGTTCTTATAAATCATCAAGATTTCATCTTAAAAATTTACCTACTAAAGGGAAAAATGTTATTCAAGGACCAGGTGAAAATGCTGGTGTAATAGATATTGGTGACAATGATGCAATTGTTTTTAAAATTGAAAGTCACAATCACCCATCTTTTATAGAACCATACCAAGGTGCTGCGACGGGAGTTGGTGGAATTATGAGAGATGTTTTTACAATGGGTGCAAGACCTATCGCAAATCTAAACTCAATACATTTTGGTTCTCCACAACATAAAAAAACGAAAAATTTATTAAGGGGTGTTGTGCATGGAATTGGTGGTTATGGAAATTGTATGGGTGTACCAACTATAGCAGGTCAAACAAGTTTTGATGAATCTTACAATGGTAACATTTTAGTAAATGCCATGACGCTAGGATTGGTAAAAAAAGACAAAATATTTTACTCTAAGGCTGCAGGTATTGGAAAGCCTGTTATTTATGTTGGCTCTAAAACAGGTAGAGATGGAATTCATGGAGCTAGTATGGCCTCAGCTAGTTTTGATGACAAAATCGAAGAAAAAAAACCTACGGTTCAAGTTGGAGATCCTTTTACAGAAAAACTTTTATTGGAAGCTTGTTTAGAATTAATGAGTGGTGACTCTATTATTGCCATTCAAGATATGGGGGCTGCAGGATTAACTTCTTCAAGTATAGAGATGGCCTCTAAAGGAAATCTTGGTATTGAAATTAACTTAAACAAAGTACCATGTAGAGAGTCAAAAATGACTCCTTATGAAATTATGCTTTCTGAAAGTCAAGAAAGAATGCTTATTGTATTAGAAAATGGAAAAGAAGAACAGGCTAAAAAAATATTTGATAAATGGAATTTAGATTTTGCTGTAATTGGCAAAACAACAAAAAGTAAAAAAATTGAACTTTTTTTTAATGAAGAAAAAGTTGCAGATATACCAGTTGATACATTGGTTGAAAATTCTCCAATGTATGATCGTAAATGGAAAAAAGCCAAACTTCCAAAAAAAATTAAAGTAAAAAAAGAGCAATTCAAAGATTTGAAAGTTATTAATGTCTTAAATAAGATTTTATCAAATCCAAATGTTTGTAGTAAAGAATGGATTTGGCAACAGTATGATCATACAGTAATGGGCGATACTATTCAAAAACCTGGTGGAGACGCAGGTGTAGTTAGAGTGCATGGAACTGAAAAGGCTGTTGCTGCATCTGTTGACTCTTCTGCTGTATACTGTTGGGCACATCCATTAAGCGGTGGTAAACAAATAGTTTGTGAAAGTTGGAGGAATTTAATTTCTGTTGGGGCAAAACCAATAGCAATAACAAACTGTTTGAATTTTGGTAGTCCTGAAAATGAAGATAACATGGGTGAATTTGTAGAGTGTGTTCAAGGTTTAGGAGAAGCAAGTGCTTATTTAAATTTTCCTGTTGTTTCAGGAAATGTTTCTTTTTACAACCAAACAAAAGAAGTTGGGATTAAACCAACTCCAGCCATTGGTGGTGTTGGACTAATTCAAAATTATAAAAATATGATTACAATGGATCTTAAACAAAGTGATAATATTCTTTTAGTGATTGGAAAAACTGAGGGTCATTTAGAACAGAGTTTGTTTTTAAGAGAAATTTTAAATGAAAAAAATGGCCCACCACCAGAAATAAATTTGTTTAATGAAAAAAATAATGGTGAAACCATTTTAAAGCTTATTGATAAAAATTTTATAAAATCTGCCCATGATGTTTCTTTGGGTGGCATACTTACTGCTTTATCCAAAATGTGTATTAAAGGAAAAAAAGGAGTAACATTAAAAAAACCTAATTACTTAATTAGCAAATTTGAATATCTATTTGGTGAGGATCAAGGCAGATATATTGTTGAAATTGAACAATCTGATTATAAAGAAGTTGCTAAAATTCTTGAAAAAAATTCAGTTCATTATGATGAGATTGGAACCGTTAATGATAGTGAGCTTATTATTGATGATAAGTCAAAAGTATCAATTGACGATTTAATCAAATCACATACTATTTGGCTAACGAATTATATGAGTAAGTAATGGCAATGGATTTAAATGAAATAGAGGCTCTTATTAAAGAAGCGCTACCCGATGCAGTAGTTGAAATACAAGATTTAGCAGGTGATGGAAATCATTATTCTGCAACTGTTACTTCAAGTCAATTTTCAGGCAAAAGTAAAATAGAACAACATAAAATGGTGTATAACTCTCTTAAGGGCAAAATGGGTAATGAGTTACATGCACTTGCAATCAAAACAAAGGAGTAAAATGAACGACCAAGTTAAAGATTTAATTAATAAAGAAATTACTGAAAACGAGATATGTTTATTTATGAAAGGAACACCTGATGCTCCACAATGTGGTTTTTCAATGGCTGTTTCGAATATGTTAAAAATTTTAGAAGTAAAATATAAGGGAGTTAATGTGCTTGAAGATCAATCTTTAAGAGAGGGTATTAAGGAGTTCAGTGATTGGCCAACTATTCCACAACTTTATATAAAAAAAGAATTTGTTGGAGGCTGTGATATTGTAAAAGAAATGTATGAAAATGGTGAATTAAAAAAAATTTTAGAAGATAAAAATATTAATCATAAAAAATAATTAATGAAACAGTATATTTATAAAACAATAATATTTATAATAGCTGTTGTATTAATTTATGAATTCACAATTGGGAAACAAATTAGCAATTATTCAGATAAGCTTAATGCAATAAGTTCAAAAGAAGGTCGTAAAGACACTGTTGAAAAAGTAAGAGAAGAAATTAAAAAAGGTATTAAAAAAGATAGGTACCTTTCTAAAGAAGATGCACAATTAATTAATAAATTTATTAAAAAAATACGTAAAGAGCTTTCTGAAGCAAATAATTAATGGCTCTTCATTTTAGTAAAGAGGAATTTCATAAAAGAAAATTAAATACATTAAGGTGCATGAAGGAGAAAAATTTAGATGCTCTTTTAATGTTTAGACAAGAGTCAATGTATTGGTTAACTGGCTATGATACTTTTGGTTATGTTTTTTTTCAAACTTTAATACTGGACCAAAAAGGAAATGTAATCCTTTTAACAAGGGCTCCAGATTTACGACAAGCTCAAAATACATCCAACATAGAAGATATAAGAATTTGGGTTGATAAAGACGGTGTTAATCCTACTGATGATCTCAAAATAATTTTAGATGAACTTAATTTGAAAGGAAAAAAGATTGGTGTTGAGTATGAAGCATACGGGATGACAGGACGTAATGCATTGAAGTTAAATAAATCATTGGATGGATATTGTAATGTTGAAGACCAATCAGAATTAATTACAAAACTTAGGGTAATTAAGTCTAATGAGGAAATAACATATGTAAAAAAAGCTGCAGAGCTTGCAGACAGTGCATTAGATGAAGCATGGAAATATACAAAGGCTGGTGCGAGTGAGTCAAAAATTTTAGCAGAAATGCAAAGAGTAATTTTTGAAGGTGGTGGTGATTACCCTGCTAATGAGTTTATAATTGGATCTGGTCACAATGCTTTACTATGTAGATATCAATCTGAAAAAAGAAATTTATCACCAACAGATCAATTAAGTTTAGAATGGGCTGGAACTTATAAACATTATCATTCTGCAATGTTTAGAACAATTCCAATAGGTAAAGTTAATCCAAAACATATTAAAATGCACGAAGCCTGTGCTGAAGCTTTAACGAATTGTTCAAATAATTTAGTGCCTGGAAAAACTGCAGGGGATATTTTTGATATACATGCAAAAACATTTGACGATCTAGGCTTTAATAAAGCTAGGATGAATGCTTGTGGATACTCTTTAGGTTCAACTTTTTCTCCTAATTGGATGGATTGGCCTATGCTTTACACTGGTAATCCATATGTCATTGAACCAGGCAACATTTTCTTCATGCATATGATTTTAATGGACTCAGAAAATCAATTAGCTATGAATTTAGGAGAAACGTATCTTGTTACAGAGAATGGTAATGAAAGATTAGGTAAACAAAAATTGGATTTAGTAGTTCTTTAAGTTCATTATTTTTTTTTTATAAATGCAATATAAGAATAATCTTTAATGCCTTTATGGATTGTAATATTTGATATATTTTCAAAACAATAATTTTGAAAATCATGATCTAGATCTTCAGATTTAAAGTTTTTTTTATTAAGCAAAAATTCAAAAATTTCGCTAATATCAAAAGCATTATCAGGTTTATCATTGAAATATGATGAATGTAGACGGTAATGATTAAAATCTTCTATTATATAAAATCCACCTGGTTTAATTCTTTTAAAAAAATTTTGGAAGTTATTCAATATGTCCGTATAATTATGTGAGCCATCATCAATAATTACTTCAAAAGACTCTGATTTTTTTTCTATGAAATATTTTTCTAAATTTTTTATATCAGTAAAATTTTCTGTATCACAATTAAAAAAATTAACCCTATTTGACTCAAATTGAAATTTAAAATTTTTATCAATACAAAATATTATTGCATTTTTAAAGTAATGATAAAAAGCTGCAACAGATGCACCTTTCCAAGTTCCTATTTCTAAAATATTTATTTTATCATTTTTATAAATATTAAGGTGTTTTTCATAAAATTGAGCATAACCATGTCCTATTAATTTTTGATCTATTTGACTAGGGGTTTTTTGATACTGGTTAATTACTTCTGTACCTTTGTCAGTTCCAAAATAATTAAATAGTTCATTCAATGAGGTTATTTCTAATATTTGTTTATCTAAATTTATTTTTTTTTTTAATTTAAATATTGTTTCTTTATAAAATTTAGATATTCTTTTTTTAAATTTCATTTTTTGCTCTAAAACGTTCATAAATTAACCTACTTTTAATTCCAATATCTAAGAATGGTTGAGGAGGAAGCCAAGTTGGTTTGTTTCTTGCCTCTATAATTTCAATTTCTTTAGAATATTCATTACTTGCTTTTATTGCAATTTGTTCACCAAATAAAGTTCCAACTCCTATGCCTGAACCGTTATAACAGCCCGCAACAAATACATTGTTATCAATTTTCTCAAAAATTTGAGAACTATTTCTTGTTCTTGAGACAATTCCAGACCATGATGATTGAATAATGTCATCTGGTAGTTGGGGAAATCTTTTTTTTATACCTATTTTTTGATTAAAAGATCTTTTATCTAAATTTATTTTAGACATTCTTAAAGGATTGTGTACTTCTGCTGTGTTTCTTATTAAAATTCTTTTATCTTTTGTCATTCTGATAGTCGCACCCATTGGTCTTACTGGTAAAACTCCCCATTCGTTTGGTTCACCAATAGATTTAAATTCTTTATCTGATAAAGATCTTGTCATACTTGCAGTTAAAGTAAGTGGAAAATTGTAATCTTTTTTGATGCCTAAAGATTTTAGAAATCCATTTGTTGCAAAAATAATTTTCTGTGAATGGATTGTTCCATTACTAAAATAACACTTAACTTTATCATTGGTAGCCTCCCATTTTAATAATGATGAGTTTTCAAATAATTGTACGTTTTCAGGTAGTGTATCAATCATTGCTCTTACTAATTTTCCAGGATGTAATAAAATTCCTCCTTTCGTATAAAGGGCTATATTATAAAAACATGTTCCTAATCTTTTTTTAAGTTCATTATTAAAGAATAGATTATGTTCGAATCCTAATTTTGTTAGAGTTTCTGAAAAATTTGTTAATATTTTTTCATCATTATTATTTGATGAAGCAAAAAATTTGCCACACTCATTCCAATCACAGTCAACTTGATATTCTTTTATAAATTTTTTAACAACTTTAATTCCTAATTCATAAATATTTGCTTTCTTTTTATAGTTTTCTAATTCTTTATTTGATGTAAAACCGTCGTTAAGCGTTGTATCAACCAGATATCCTGAGTTTCTTGAACTTGCTCCTTCACCAGCTAACTGTGCATCAATTAATATTATTTTTTGATTTGGGTGTAATTGTCCCAATTTTCTTGCAGCAGATAATCCAGTGTAACCAGCACCAATAATAATCCACTCACAGTTTTCATTAGATTTTAGAGCTTTTATATCTGTTCTTGGATCAAGATCATTTATCCAGCTACAACTATTATCGTTTACTACTTCCATGAAGTAAGATTATTATAACTATTGATCTATTAAAAGATATTTAAGAAACCAAAGAAGGTTGCTTGATCATGTCTTCTTTTTTAATCCCTGCAACTTTAACTGGTTTTTTCATGGCATCTCTTCTGAAAGGTTCACCAAGTTCTTGGTTTAGAATTACTTCAATAAATGTTGTAATACCTTTTTTTTGATCCTCACATGACTGTTTGATTGCAGCTGTAGTCTCTTCCATTGTTTTCACTGCAACTCCTTTTAGTCCGCAAGCTTCTGCTACTTTTGCATAACTCAATTCTGGATCAAGCTCTGTT
>Ga0209505_1002357_pt1 | contig 11873 bp, 12 predicted proteins | sample COGITO_mtgs_1103_2_FD_184794 | JGI IMG/M metagenome (GOLD analysis project Ga0209505, IMG submission 184794) | Pelagic marine microbial communities from North Sea - COGITO_mtgs_110331 (SPAdes) (version 2) | ecosystem: Environmental > Aquatic > Marine > Epipelagic ... | reverse complement strand
TTTGTCTGTCTCTGGCTGGAAAGAAAATTCTAACCAATTAACTTTAGATTATTTAAAAGAAGTCAACGATTATGGTGTGAGTAGATTAATTTTTACTGACATTAATAGAGATGGGATGAAGCAAAGTCCTAACTTTGAAGAAACAGCTAAAGTTGCTGACACGTCTAATTGTCCCGTAATAATATCTGGAGGAGTTTCTTCAATTGATGATATTAAAAAGGCTAAAGAATTAAATAATAATAACATTGAAGGCATTATAGTTGGAAAAGCTATTTATGATGGTGATATTAAGTTAGAGGAATTAGTTAAGGAATTAGATGCTTAAAAATAGAATAATACCTTGTCTAGATGTTAAAAATGGACGTGTAGTAAAAGGAATTAATTTTGTTGATCTCAAAGATGCAGGTGATCCTGTCGAACAAGCAAAAATTTATTCTGATGGTGGAGCAGATGAAATTTGTTTTTTAGATATAACTGCTTCAAATGAAAATAGAGATACTATTTATGACGTTGTTAAGAAAACATCAAAGAAATGTTTTGTACCCTTAACAGTTGGTGGTGGTGTTAGAAGTGTTGAGGATATTAATAAGTTATTAAATTGTGGGGCAGACAAGGTATCAATTAATACAGCTGCTGTTCAAAATCCAGAAGTAGTAGTTGAAAGTTCTAAAAAATTTGGGTCACAATGTATTGTGGTAGCGATAGATGCTAAAAAAAGTGGAGATAAATGGGAAATTTTCACTCATGGTGGAAGAAATAATACTGGCATTGATGCAATAGAATTTGCAAAAAAAATGGAAGATAGTAGAGCAGGCGAGCTTTTAGTTACTTCTATGGATAGAGATGGTACCCAAGTTGGTTATGATATTGATCTAATGTCTAAGATATCTTCAAAGGTAAATATTCCAGTAATTGCATCTGGTGGTGTTGGTAATCTAGATCACTTAGTGGATGGAATTAAATTAGGAAATGCAAGCGCCGTATTAGCTGCATCAATATTCCACTATGGCAAACATTCAGTAAAAGAAGCTAAGGAATATTTGGATTCAAAAGGAATTCCTGTTAGAATTTAATATGCTTAATACATTAGAAAACTTAATTAAACTTGCAAGAGAAAGAAAATCTTCTCCAGTTGAAGGATCATATACCAATAAACTGCTTACGGATAAATTATTAAGCAAAGCAAAAGTTTTAGAAGAAGTTGATGAATTAATTGAAGCAGTGGAGGAAAATTCAAATAAAATTCATGAAGCAGCAGATGTTTTATATCATTTGCTAATGTACTTAGAGGCTAATGATATAAAAATTGAAGAAGTAATGAAAGAATTAGAAAAAAGAAAAAAATGAGTTACGACGATAATAATATCTTTGCAAAAATTTTACGTGGGGAGATACCTTGTAATAAAGTTTATGAGGATGATTTTGTTTTGTCTTTTTTTGATATTAATCCACAAAAAAAAATTCATGCTTTAGTTATCCCTAAAGGAAAATATATTGATTTAGATGATTTTAGTTTGAACGCCTCACCAGAGGAGATGGTTGGATTATTAAAAGGTATTAATTTAGTTGCTAAAAAGCTTGGTATTTCAACAGAAGTAGGCAAAGGGTATAGAGCTTTAGCAAACATTAGTGATCATGGTGGTCAAGAAGTGCCTCATTTGCATTTTCACTTATTTGGAGGAGAACGAGTTGGGAAAATGGTGGAGTGACAGAAGAAGTTAAAAGAAATTATTTAGAAATTAATTCACTTCAAGACCTAATCGAGGGAAACAAACCATCTGAAGATTATTCCTTAAGTTTAATTAATCCAATTAATTTTCAGCTAAATAAATTTTTTTATAAAAATATTGGTAAAAAACACAAGTGGATAGATAGACTCATCTGGTCAGAAGAAAAATGGATTAATTACACTTCCTTTAAAAATGTTAATTCATACGTCTTTAAATACAAAGATGATTTAGTAGGATTCTTTGAATTAATTTTTCATCCAGAAAATAATGAAACAGAAATTGCCTATTTTGGGATTTTAGAAGAATATCAAAATAAAAAATTAGGATCTTTTTTATTATCAGAAGCCATTAAAAAATCTTTTGCAAGTAATACTAAACGAGTTTGGGTACATACTTGTTCTTTAGATCACAAAAATGCTTTGAATAACTATATTTCAAGAGGCATGAAAATATTTAAAACTGAAACTTTAAAAATTTAATTTTGAGCAGGTATATTAAATAAGTTCTTAGACAGCACCCTATTTTTTCTTATAGATGAAAGGAACGTGATATTAAAATTTTGATACATATCTGTGTTTTGCCAACCAATTAAATCATACGTTTGTTTGTCAAAAAATATATTTATCTCGTTATTATTTTCTAAAATTGTAAAATTAATAAGATTATTATCGATTGTTCTTTCTTTTAAAGATTTAATTTTATTGATTAGAATATTTTTATCCAAAATAACATTTAAGGGTGTTTTTTCTAAAGGATACAGATAATAGCTCGAAATAGTTTTAACAACTAATGATTTTCCATTCGAAACTAAAATTTTATTGTTACTTCTTGCATATTCACAAAATATTTTTTTTGGATATTCAATTGTGCAATTACCATTCTCTATTTTACCATTTACATTTTGTTCAAATTGAAAATCCAAATTTTTAGTATTTTTAAGATTTTGAATAATTTTTTTTTTTACATCAGCATTTGAATTAAGTGTTAAAAAAAAGAAAATTATTATTGAAAAAAATCTTAACATCAGAGAACGTCTCTTTTACCAACATGATTAGCTTTACTTACAATTCCATCAGCTTCCATCATATCTATTATTCTGGCTGCTCTGTTGTAACCAATTTGAAGTTTTCTTTGCAGAAATGAAGTTGAAGCTTTTCCTTCTGATCTAATAATTTCTAATGCTGATTGATAAAGTTCATCTTTGTCCCCTTGGTTGTTTATGTCTCCAATCTCCTTTTCATCAGCAAAATTTAAAATTTCATCGATATAATCAGGTTCAGCTTGAGATCTTAGAGAGTTATTTATTTTTTCAATTTCATTATCAGAAACAAAGGGTGCATGAATTCTAACTATTCTATTTGCAGATGACATATAAAGCATATCTCCTTTCCCCAACAGTTGTTCTGCTCCTTGCTCTCCAAGAATAGTCCTGCTGTCAATTTTAGAGGTAACTTGGAAAGATATTCTAGTTGGAAAATTAGCTTTAATAGTACCCGTTATAACATCAACGCTCGGTCTTTGCGTTGCCATAATAATATGTATTCCGGCCGCTCTTGCCATCTGTGATAGTTTTTGAATATAATTTTCGATTTCTTTTCCTGCAACAAGCATCAAATCTGACATTTCATCAACAACAACCACTATATATGGCATAGGAAGCTTATGTTTTGAATTATAGCCATCAATATTTCTAACCCCTTCTTTTGTCATCAATCTGTATCTACTCTCCATTTCTTTAACTACCCAACCAAGAACAGAAGCAGCTTTCTTAGCTTCAGTAATCACTGGACATAATAAATGCGGGATCCCCTCATAAGTTGATAGTTCAAGCATTTTTGGGTCTATTAAAATAAATTTACATTTATCGGGTGTGTGTCGATAAAGAAGAGAGAGTATAATTGTATTAATGCAAACTGATTTACCCGATCCAGTTGTGCCAGCAATTAAAAGATGGGGCATAGAAGCTAAATCACCAACAATCGGAACACCTGAAATATTCTTACCAAGTGCTATTGGTAGCTTTATATCTTTTTTTTTAAAATCTGAATTATTTAAAATTTCACTTAAATACACATTCTCTCTAGAATTATTTGGAAGTTCAATTCCAACTGTATTACTTCCTGGTATTGTTGCAATTCTTGCAGACTCAGAACTTGTATTTCTAGCTATATCATCTGATAAGTTAATTATTTTAGAGACTTTAACTCCTGCGGCAGGCTCAAATTCATTAAGAGTAACAACAGGTCCATGACTTACCTTTTTAATATTTCCACTAACTCCAAAATCCATCAAAATTTTTTCTAAAAATTCAGGATCATGTGTTTCATTATTGTTAAATTTCTCTCTTTCTTTTTTTGTTGGAATTTTTAATAAATCAATATTCGGTAATTTAAATTTGAATTTATTTTCAGAAGTTTTTTCACTTTTTATAAAAGGTAAATCTTCTTGAATAAGGTTTTTAATTTCATCTTGCGGTATATATTCATTAATTATTTCACTTTTATCAGTATAAATTTTGTCTTCATTTTTAGAAAATAAAGCAATTAAATTCTTAATTAATAGTAAAAATTTTTTTGATTTAAAGTTAATACTAATTAAAAATAATATTAAAATGAATAAAATTAAAATATAATAAAATATATTTTCATTAACGTGAATTAAAGAATTAAAAAAAGTCTGGTTTAGGTAGTTACCAACAAAGCCTCCGTTACCATTTATATATAAAGAAAATCCTTTTGAATAAAAGTAAGTTAAAAAAAGTGTTCCAAATATGCAATATAGTGAAGCAAAAAAAATATTTTCAATAACTAAAAAAAACTCTTTTGTACTAAATATATTGATACCAGTTATTATTAAAGTAAAAGAAATTAAATAAGAGATCAAACCAACAGATTGAAAAAATAAATCTGAGATATAACTTCCTTGGAAACCCAATAAATTTTTAATTTCAGTATTATCAGGAAAAATGAAATTAGGATCTTCAGGTGAATAAGTTATTAAAGCTAATAGCAACATTGTGCCAGAGGCAAATATTATAATTCCTAAAATTTCCGCAAGTCTTTTAATAGCGAAATTAAGTAATAAATTAGCTGTTTTTTTAATATTCATATAAATGAATCAATTTAATCACTTTGTATCATCTAATTTTTGTTGTTAAAATTAAAAATATTATGACAGTTTGTATACTTGGTAATGGTCTAGCTGCTTTAACTTTAGCAAAAGCATTAGTTAGCATGAATATTGATGTTGAACTTTTGACACAAAATAAAAATTTAAGCTTGAGTAAAACCAGAACACTTGGGATATCGAAAAGTAATTTTGATTATTTTAATAAAAACATAATTAATATTGAAAAACTTGCTTGGAAGTTAAAAAAAATAGAAATATTTACAGATAATTTAAAAAAAGAAAAAATATTAAATTTTGAGGATAATATTCAGCTATTTTCAATTATAAAGAATCATGAATTGTACGAAAATTTAGAAAAAGATTTATCTGAAAATAAACATTTTAAAAAAAAAATAAGTAACAATAAAAATTTATCTTTTGTAAAAAAATATAGCCTTATAATTAATTGTGACTATGCTCATAATCTTACCAAAAAATATTTTAGTAAAAAAATCACCAAACAATATAATTGTTTTGCATATACAACCATTATTAAACATAAAAAAATTTTAAATGATAAGGCTATACAAATTTTTACAAAAAAAGGTCCATTAGCTTTTCTGCCAATCTCAAATAGTGAAACTTCAATAGTTTATTCAGTTCATGATACCCTTAATGGAAAGAAAGATAATATTAAAGAAATGATTAAGATAAATAATTTTAAATATAAAATCATAGAAATTAAGAATATAGATAAGTTTGAATTAAAGTCTCATGATTTAAGATCATATTTTCATGACAATATTTTAGCGTTTGGCGATTTACTACACAGAATTCATCCACTAGCTGGACAGGGTTTTAATATGACTATTAGAGATATAAAAATTTTAACAAAAATAATTAGTGAAAAAATAGAACTTGGTTTGCCGTTAGATAGTTCAATAAATAATGAATTTGAAAAAATTACAAAACATAAAAATTTTATATTTACTAATGGAATAGATTTTGTAAATGAATTTTTTAATGTAGAGAGAAAAGTTAAGAACAGTATTTTAAGTAATTCTGTCCAGTTAGTTGGAAATAGTCACTTGATAAAAAAAGTATTTACAAAAATTGCTGATAAAGGAATTTTATTTTGATTTACTGTATTGTTGTGTTGTTAAAAATATCATGAGTATACGTTTTTAAAATTTCAGCTATTTTATTTTTTCTTACATCCAGATTTTTAGCCTCTAGTAAAACTTGTTTTTCTTCTAGTGAAAAAGGAGAGGCCATAGCTAAAGCGTTTATAGTTTCATCTAGACTTTGTTTTTCCAACTCTTTCCAGTTAATTATAAAACCTCTCTTTTCAAACAAAGATTTCAAATCTTTAAAAATTAATTCAAGATCAATAAACTTAAGCCCCTCATTTTGATTATTTAAATCATGATAAAAATTTTTAAATTCAACTTCATATTCTCTATATTTATTATCTGAAACAATCTCCTGAATAGTTTCAAATCTAATCAACCCCTTCAATTCTATCATATAACGACCATCATCAGTTTCTTGGAAACTTATTATTTTCCCTAGACAACCAATGTTATGCAAAGTAGGTATTTTTTGATTATTACTTGAATTTTTTGGCTGTATCATTCCAACAAATTTATTGGATTTCATACTATCGTTGATCATATCTATATATCTAGGCTCAAAAATATTTAGTGGGACAGTAGTTTTAGGAAAAATAATAAAGTTGCTTAATGGAAAAACAGGTATTTTTTTTGGTAGTTCACTTGTTATTATTTTTGTCATAATGAAATTATTATAATTATATTATTATTTTAACAAATAATAATAAGTTTCATACTTATTAATATTATATTTATCAATTTTGTTTCTTATTTGTAAAAAACTATTAGTTTTCGTAAATAATTTATTTTTTTTGTTAAAATTTAGAACATCATCATTCCAATCAATATTACAAAAGTCAAAAATTCTTTGTGACTCGTTTTTCTGATCATTTGTAAGTTTTTCTAAATCAATATCTAAAATATGTTTTGGATATTTATTTTTAAAATAATTAATAATCATTTTATAATTATTAGCATATTCTAAAATATTTTTTATATCATGTGACCATGATAAATCAGGCATCATACGTTGATAAATACCAATTATTGAGTCATTAAAATTTCTAAAGGTGTGCAAAAATTTTGCATTAGGAAAAAATTTTAAGATTATTTCAATATTGAAAAAATTTTCTAAAGACTTATCTATAAAAATTTTATTTTCTATATTTCCATATCTTTCAAGCAAAGAATTTTGAAATTTTTCCTCATTAATTGTAAATTTAAAATTATTAAAATTAAAATTTTCAGAGTAAATTGTAGAAGCAATCTGATCAAAGATTGACATATTAATTGCATGAAATTCTCCAAATGAGAGAATTTGGTTAGAGCTTTGCGAAATTAATGATTCAACTAAAGTAGAACCAGATCTAGGTAAACCAATGATGAATATAGGTTTAAATTTACTAAAATTTATATTTGTTTTAATTGATCCCTCATATTCAATTTTGTTAAAATGATTTTTTATAATTTTTTTATAATATAGGTTTGATTGGATGTTGTAATTATAATTAGACTCAAAACAAAGTTTATGAGATAAATCTAAAAATTTAATTTCTTCTTTAAATTTTTTTTCTTTCTTTTTTAATTTTGAAAAAATAAAATTAATAAGAGTTTTTTCAAATAAATTAATTTTTCCACTATTTGACAGATCTTTTAATTTCTTTTTATATTTTTCAGTTATATTATTAATACTAAGGTTAAATAATCCATAATATGAACGAATATCATTAGGATTAATATTGATTAACTTATTAAATAATTTTTCTGCTTCATTAATTTTTCCAAGACCTTGAAAAACCAATGCCAAATTGTAAAGGACTTTCGGTGAATTTGGTTGAATTTGGTTACATTTTCTAAAATAAATGATACTTTTTTTATAATCATTAAGTGCAAAATAAATTTTTCCTAAGTGAAAAAAAATAGTGATATTTTTATTACCATTTTCAATGAGATCTTCTAGTATTTTGAGTGCTTTTTTAAATTCACCCTTCTGCAAATGTATATTTATGATTTTATCTATCATTTTTATAAAAAAAATTTTTAAAAGATTAGTTAATACTTTATTACAAAAAAAATATTATTTATCTATTATATTAATATGATTAAAGTTTTTAATTATAATTAAAGAGTGACTATGGTAGGTGATTTAACAATAAATGAAAAAAAATTATTTTAATATCAATAAAAACAATATTATTAAGTTTTAATTATTTTGTATCTTGCTAATTTTAATAAAAGCTATTAATTTCATCATTTATAAAATGTGCGGGCATAGCTCAGTGGTAGAGCGTCTCGTTGCCAACGAGAAGGTCGAGGGTTCGACCCCCTTTGCCCGCTCCAGAATATTTTATGAGTGATCTATTAAATAAAAAATGTGTGCCTTGTGAAGGAGGTATTTTACCTTTTGATATATCTGAAATTCATAAATATCAAAAAAAAATTGATGGTTGGGACATTTTTCAAAATAAAAAAAAAATTTTTTTTTTAAACAAAAAATTTGTGTTTAAAAACTTTTTAGATAGTCTAAATTTTATTAATAAAGTTGGACAAATCTCAGAAAGTGAAGGCCATCACCCAGATATATTATTTGGCTGGGGTTACGCAGAAATAAAAATTACAACACACGCTATTCAGGGTTTATCTGAAAATGACTTTATTTTAGCTGCAAAAATTGATCAATTAATCAATGTCTAAAATGTCTGGTCTTGGAAAATACTAAAATTGTATCTGTTTTGTTTGCAAATTCAATTATTTCATTGTCTCGAATAGATCCCGAAGGTTGTATAACCGCAGAAACACCAGACTGAACTAATTTTTCAATTCCATCCACAAATGGAAAAAATGCATCAGAAGCAGCCACCACCTCTTCTTTTGTATTTATAAATTTTTTCATTTTTTCAATTGCAATTTGGCAGCTATCTAAACGACTTGGTTGACCAGATCCAATCCCTGTTGTTGTCTCATTTGATGCCAATACTATTGCATTAGATTTGACATATCGACAAACATTAAATGCAAAAATTAGATTTTTCATTTGTTTAGAACTTGGTTTTTTTTTGGAAACAACTTTAAAATCTTTTTTACTAAACTTTTTAAAATCTTCTGTTTGTATTAATAGTTCTTCATTTGAAGATACAAATTTTAGCATTTCTTTAAAAGAATAATTTGTAGCATCAATTAATCTTAAATTTTTTTTTTTAGTTAATAATTTTAAAGCATCTTTATCAAAGCCACTTGCAATAATAACTTCAAGAAATAATTTATTTAATTCTATTGCGAGATTTTTAGTAATTCTAAAATTACATGATACTACTCCTCCAAAAGCACTAATCGGATCACATGCAAGTGCTGATTTATAGCTCATTAGATGATCACTATTTACTGAAACTCCACATGGATTTGCATGTTTTACTATTACTGTCCCTATGTTTTTAGGTAGTGACTTTGAAATAGTTAAGGCTGAAAATATATCGTTGTAATTGTTATAACTTAGTTGTTTTCCATGAATTTGATTTATTTTTATTGAATTGTTCTTTGAATAAATTGCACTTTGTTGGTGAGGGTTTTCCCCATATCTTGGAGTTTCAATAAGATTTGTATGAATAACTTTCTTTTTAGGAAAAATTACATTGTTTTTTTTATTAAAATAATCAGAAATAACCGAGTCGTAATAAGCAGTCTCAGTAAATGCTAATCTAGATAATTTTTCTCTAAATTCTAATGAAGTAGAACCTTTATTCTTTTTTAACTCTTCAATTAATTCTTCATATTGATCTAAAGAGGTTATAACAGTCACATCTCTATAATTTTTAGCTGCTGATCTGACCATTGTTGGTCCACCTACATCAATATTTTCAATTATTTTTTTATGACTCTTAGTATTTTTTAATGTTTCTTCAAATGGGTAAAAGTTTACAATAACCAAATCTATATTTTCAAAATTATTATTTTTAAGATCTCTTAAGTGATTTTTATTTTTTCTTTTATTCAATATTCCTGCATGTATTTTTGGGTGAAGAGTTTTAACTCTACCTTCTAAAATTTCAGGAGAATTTGTAAATTCTGAAACCTCTAAGCATTTAAACTTTAATTTTTTAATTTCTTTGTAGGTACCACCTGAACTGATAATTTTTATTTTATTTTTTTTTAAAGAATTTAGAAGTGGTTTTAATTTTTTTTTATCTGAAACTGAAATTAGAGCTGTTTTTATTTTTTTCATTATATTTTAGTAATTTCCCATTTTATGGTCTGACTCTTTTCACTACTTATTCCAGATATACATATGTTTTGATTTTCTTTGTATGAATTTTTAATACCTAAATATAATCCATTATCAATATTTATATCAAAATTTTCACAGTTAAATTTCCAACCTTCATCTTCTAGTTCTATTAGGATTGACTTATTATCCTGAGTTTTCATCACTTTTGAATTGGTGTCTAAGTGAAATCTGATATCAAATTTGATATTTTCTGATTCATTTTTTCTTAACAATCTATCAAAACCAATAAATTTCATTTGCTCTGGGTAAAATTCAATTTCTCTTTCGTGAATTGTTTTAAACTTTTTTAGATAGCCATCGTGAGAACCTGATATCTTCCAAAAATTATCTTCAAAAACAATATTTTTTTTAATTATATTAATACCGTTATCAACTATTAGGTTTGACTTATCTAATTTTTTATAACCACAAGAAGAATGATCTTCAATTGTCAAAGTGCTTTGCAAAGCTGTACTTTTTGAAAGCTTATTCAATTTGTTTTTACTATTTAAAAAATAACCAGAGTTTGTGATTAGTTTTTTACCATTAGAAAAAACTTCAAATGAAAGAGCACCAGATTGATAAAATTTTGAAAAAGTATTGTTAGGACTATTACCTATATCCATTGTTAATATAATCTTTTTATTTTTAAGAATGGCATAACCTGCGATCTCTTTATTTTCATTTTTAAACACATATCCGAGTCTTTTTAAATATTGATCAAACTCGCTATTATTTGAAATGTAGTTACCATTAAAAAAAATATCTTGATTAATATTTTGCCAAATAAATGCATAATTTTGACCGAGATAATATATTGTTTCATCTATATATTCGGGAATTATATTTTGAGATTCTTTAAACCATTCTCTAATTAAAATAAAATATTTCAAATATAAGACCAATTGTTTTATATTCCTAGATTTTGGAAAACCTTGATTGTCGATTGATAATTTAATTATTTTTTTCAGAAGAGTTAGTCCATCAGTAAGATAGTTATTTTCCTCTTTGTAGGATAAGCCTGTTAAAATTATTGCAGCACATCCAATAATTTTATTTTCAACCTCCGATAAGTTTTTGATTTCATTTAAAAGATGATTTGTTTGTTTTTGAATACTTTGATTAAATTTTATCTTATATTCCTCTTCGCAATCCTCATAAGTTAATTGATGATTAGATAACCAGGAAATTATTCTTTTAGAAGTGATGTCAAAACTCCAACTTTTTTTATCATAGTGATCATTTTTAATGATCCAATTATTAATAACTGATTGAGTTATCTTTTTTGACGATTTTAAATCTAAGCTAAAGAACCAAAAAAAATTATTTAATTTTTCAAATTCTTTATACTTTAGATTATCTTGCCAAATAGTTTCTAAAGCAAAGTCTTCAATTTTATATTTTTTTTTTTGATATTTTACTATTGAAGATAATAAATAGGGACTTGGTTTATAATCAAAAGTAATATTTTTAGTTTTAGATATTTTTTTGTCATAAAAATTAGAGTTTTGATAAACTTCTTTTAAATTTTTTTTTACTTCAAAATAAAATTGGCTTAAATTGTTAACAATCATTAACTTATTTTAATTTTAATAAATTAATATTTTTTTTAATATCTCCATTATTACTTTTAAATACAGTTGTTCCAGAAACAAGTATGTT